>MDTE01156002.1_pt1 | contig 11184 bp, 12 predicted proteins | sample 811231 | NCBI WGS metagenome assembly MDTE01 (sample SAMN05326651, study PRJNA326480) | marine metagenome | isolation source: seawater | place: Indian Ocean: Red Sea | collected 2010 | reverse complement strand
TTTTCATTTGCGCATAGATTAATAAGCAGAATAACAAAATATAATAAAAATAATTTACATTTGAAACAGATGAATGAATTATACAATAAAATTAAGACTAATGATGGTATAAATAAAATGAATCTTGCTTTTGCTTTAGGAAAGGCACATGAAGATATAAATAATTTTGATAAATCATTTAATTATTATAAAGAAGGCAATTTAATTAATAGATCAAAAATTCATTTCTCTATACAAGATGAAAGAAATTATTTTGATGAGATTAAAAAAACATATAATAAAGATATATTTAATAAGTATAAAAATTATGGAAACTTTTCCAATTCACCAATTTTCATCGTTGGAATGCCACGTTCAGGAACTACACTTGTAGAACAAATATTAGCCTCTCATTCTGAAGTTTTTGGAGCTGATGAAGTAATCTTCTTACCTAAAGTCATAAATAAATATTTTGCAGGTGAAAAAATAAATCTTTCCATACAAGGTGTAATTGATTTTAAAAAAGAGAATCTAAAAAAAATGGCTGAGGAATATATTTACTTAATGAAAACATTATCAAGAAATTCAAAAAGATTTACAGACAAACTTCCAGCAAATTTCTTAAATATTGGCTTAATTAAATTGATATTACCTAATGCTAAAATTATACATTGTCAAAGAGATCCGAAAGATAATATATTTTCGATTTTTAAAAATTACTTTCCTAATAAAAAAATTTCTTTTGATTCAGATTTAAATGAAACTGTTGAATATTATAATCTTTACTCTGATCTAATGAAATTTTGGAATTTTGCGTTACCTAATTTCATTTTTAATATAAAATATGAAGATTTAATTAATGATACAAAAAATAATGTTACTAAATTATTAGTTTTTTGTAATTTAAAATGGGATAACAATTGTCTGAAATTTTATAATAATAAACGTCCAATTAAAACGGCTAGCGATACACAGGTTAGAAACAAAATTTATAATACATCGATTAATCATTGGAAAAATTATCAAAAATACTTGAATAAATATTATGATAAACTTAATGTTTAATATTTAAAAAAATATTTTTATTTTTTATGGGAAAAGTTCATTTAATTGGAATTGCTAAGAAAAGTGGAGATGCTGTTCAAATGGTTAAATCTGCAGAAGCAATTCCAAATATGGGCCTTCTAGATGACAGAAAATTTAAAGAAAACAATCAAAAAGAATCACAAATAACTCTTATTGAAATTGAAAATATTAATCATTTTAATAAAATTTCTAAGACAAATATTAATCCAATAGATTTTAGAAGAAATATTATTACTGAAAATATTAAACTTAATGATTTGGTTGGTCATGAGTTCTTTGTTGGAAAAGTAAAGTTAAAAGCTCATGACTTATGTAGGCCTTGTAAATATCTACAAAATAAGCTCAATCAAAATAACTTAATTAAGGAGTTTTTGCTTACTGGTGGCATAAGATGCGAAATTTTATCAGGTGGTAAAATTAATATGGGAGATGATATAAAATAAAAATATGCTTTATTATATAACAGCACCATTTAAATGGTTTTTTAAACTTGAAGCTGCAAGTGGTTTAGTTCTTTTAATAGCGGCAATAATCGCTTTAATTTTAAGTAACACAAATTTTAGTGATATATATTTTTCTATACTAAATACTCACATATTGATCGGTACAGAAAGTTTTGGTTTAGATTTATCTATTCTGCATTGGATAAATGATGCTCTGATGGCAATCTTCTTCTTTGTCGTAACATTAGAAATTAAAAGAGAATTCATTAATGGTGAACTCTCTAAACCAAAGCAGGCCCTTCTGCCAATAATTGGGGCTATTGGTGGTATGGTCATCCCAGCACTAATTTATATAATTATCAATTTTGAATCTGGTTATACTTTAAGAGGTTGGGCAATACCTTCGGCTACTGATATAGCATTTTCTATTGGTGTCTTATCACTTCTAGGATCTAGAGTGCCTTTGTCTTTAAAAGTTTTTTTAGTTGCTCTAGCGATTATTGATGATCTTGGTGCAATACTTATCATCGCTTTTTTTTACTCAACAGAATTGCAGTATAATTTTTTACTGTTAATGCTTATATCTTTTATTTCATTACTTGTTTTAAATAAATTCAATATAAAAAATTTTATTCCATATTTTTTTATTGGTGTTTTGTTATGGTATTTCACTCATGGCTCAGGAATACATTCTACAATTTCTGGTGTTTTATTGGCGTGTACTATTCCTCATAAAAAAAACGATGGGGACTTCTCTCTGCTGTTAAAACTTGAACACCTTTTATCACCTTATGTAGCGTTTGGTATAATGCCTTTGTTTGCTTTAGCCAATGCAGGTGTAGTTCTAAAGGGTACTTCTTTTAATTCTTTGCTTGCACCAGTGCCGCTTGGAATTTTGTGTGGTTTATTTTTTGGAAAACAGATTGGAGTATTTTTATTTTCATATATATCTGTAAAACTAAAAATAGCTGAAATGCCTTCAAATTCTAATTGGATTAAATTTTATGGTGTTGGAATCTTGACTGGAATTGGATTTACAATGAGTTTGTTTGTTGGTAATTTAGCTTTTGTAGATTATTTAAGTGAAATGGATGGAGTGAAAATTGGTGTACTGACTGGTTCATTCTTATCAGCTTTATTTGGCTATTTTATCCTATTGATTGTTACACAAAGAAAGTAATAAAACTAAAATGTTTAACAAAATTAAATTATTTTTATTGATACTATTAATGAGTTTATTTACTTCAAATGTATTGGGTAATTACGATAAGTTAGCTTACGACTTCAATTTTAAAGATTTAGATGGATCAGATATAAGTTTAAATGAATATAGGGGAAAAGTAATTATAGTTATAAATGTAGCTAGTCAGTGTGGCTTTACTAAACAATATGAATCTATGCAAGAAGTTTGGGTCAAATACCAAAGTAAGGGAATTGTTATGATTGGCGTACCTTCTAATGATTTTGGCAATCAAGAACCTGGATCAAATAAGGAAATAAAAAATTTTTGTGAAGCTAAATTTGGAATAACTTTTCCTATGACTGAAAAAGTTACTCTTAAAGGAAATGATACTCATCCTTTTTATAAATGGGCTGAAAAAAACCATGGAAGATCTGCTGTTCCTAAATGGAATTTTCATAAAATTATTATTGGTAAAGATGGTAAAATTTTTGATACTTTTGCCTCTATCACCAATCCTTCATCAAAAAGATTTATTGCATCTCTAGAAAAAGCAATAAATTAAAAAATTTAATTTTTTATAAGAAAATTCTTTATATAGTTTTTAAGATCAATCCTGCCAAAGTTTTTATAAACTTTATTTGATAAATTCGTATTAGTAAGCGCTGAAGCATATCTTTCACCGGGTCTCTGTGCCAAATATTTAATTTTGGTATCAAACATTTTGGCTACTTCTAAAACTGAATAACTTTTGTGATGTGCTATACTATAATGTCTACACAAATTTTTTTTCCAAGCTTTATAACAAGTATTAACTGTATCTAGTATATGTGTAAAACGTCTAGTCTGATTACCTGGCAATACTACAGGCAAAGGCTTATTTAACTTGTAGTGGTTTTCAAAAATACCAATTACCGTAGCCATTTTTCCTTTAGATATTTGGTGTGGTCCGTATACGTTATAAAAATATATTACTTCATATTTAAAATTAAAAAATTTTTTCAAATTTTCTAATAGTTCCAAATTTTTTGCTTTGGTAAATGCATACGGAGATAAATTTTTATCATTACCTCTATTTCCTAAAGATGCTGATGTAGCTGAATAGATAAGTTTTATCTTATTTTTTAAACAGTAATCAAATACAGCTTTGCTACCAGTCGTATTTGAATTAATACATTTATTAGTTTCTATGAAACTTTGATAGATTCTTGCAAATTCACCAAAATGAAATATTGAATTAATAATTTTAGGTTTTTTAAGTATAAGTGAAATGTTTTTGGTATCACCTTTCAAATATTTAACTCTACTATTTTTTATATGATTTTTTTTTGTCCCTGATGAATAATCATCAATACTTATTATTTTATATTTTGTTTTTTTTAATAATAATTTAATTAAATTCGTTCCTACAAAACCTGCTCCTCCGGTGATAATAATTATATTTTTTTTCATACTATAATTTTAAAGATATTCCATCATGAGCTGGTATTACATTCTTAGGAAGAATTTTTTTAAGATAATCGTAATCCATATCATAATGAAGATTGGTCAAGAGGGTTTTTTTAGGTTTTAAACAATTAATTACATATAAAGCTTCTTCAAGATTAAAATGAGATGGGTGATTATCAAACTTTAAGCAGTCAAGCACCAAATAATTTAAATTTTTTAAAACATTAAATTTTACAATTGATAAATCATTACAATCGCTAATATAAGCTGTCTTATTAAAAATATAGGCCAAACTTTTAATTCTTCCATGTTGAACAGATATAGATTTAAATTTAATTTTATTTTTAGATTTTCCTAAAGTAAAATTTGAATTAACAACATTTGCCTTAAGTATTGGATTGTAGTCTCCAACTTTATCAAAAAGATACTTATGAGTTTTCTTTAAATATTTTATTGTAACTTTATCGCTATATACATCTATTTTTTTTTTATACTTCCAATAAAAAGGTCTCAGTTCAAATAAACCTATTGTTTGATCAGCATGTCTATGTGTCAATAAAACCGCAGATATGTCTTTAATGTTGTTTGAAAGAAATTGTTTTTTTATATCAGGAGATGTATCAATTAAAACAGTATTATTTCCTTTTATAACTATAGCGGAACATCTAGTTCTAACATTTTTTTTTTTCTTTTTGCATTTTCCCCAGAAACCATCAATTCTTGGCACTCCTACAGAACTTCCAGATCCTAAAATTATTAATTTTGAATTCATATTATTTTAAATAAATTTTTAAAATTATTAGTTGTAGTTCTAGCTATTATGTTTTTATCAATATTTTTTATCAAAGATAATTTTTCTACAGTATAAGTAATGTTAGAGGGTTCATTGTCTTTCCCCCTATTTGGGCTAGGAGAAAGATAGGGAGAGTCTGTTTCAACTAGTAACTTATCCAAAGGTATCGTGGATACAGTATTTGCCAATTCATTAGAATTTTTGAATGTAATTATACCACTAATTGAAATGTAACATCCTATATCAATTAATTTTTTAGAAAAATCTTTGCTACCAGTAAAACAATGAATTATGACTTTTAAATCTGATTCTTTCATATAATTTTTTAAAATATCGAATGTATCATTTTCAGCACTACGTGAATGTACTATCAGGGGGATTTTCAATTTAATTGCTGCCTTTATATGCTCTGAAAAACTTTTTTTTTGGATCTCTTTATCACTATGGTTATAATAATAATCTAGACCAGTTTCACCAATTCCAATAACTTTTTGACTCTCATTTTTATATTTAATAATTGAATCTAAGGTAACATCTTTATGTTTATCAGTTTCATGAGGATGAATTCCAAAAGTTCCATAAATATTTTTATATTTGCTAATTATTAGTTTAATTTTTTTATAACTTTCTTTAGTGGTGCATATAGTTAAAAGAATTTTAACATCGTTATTATCTGCTCTGTGAATAATATTTTCAAGATTATTATAAAGAATTTCGTAATCTAAATGACAATGTGAATCTATAATCATCAGTCAATTTTTTTAAATAAAATATTTATTGGATCAATAATTACATGATCTGAAATGATCTTTTTACCTTCAATAAAAGAGTAATTTCTTTCTTCATTTTTTATTTTAAGTGCATCTAAAATCTTATTTGTAGCCATAGGGATTATAGGATTTAATAGGATAGAAATCTTTGCTATTTGCTCTAAAGATATGTGAAGTATGTTGTTCATTTTTTTTTCATCATTTTTTTTTAATTTCCAGGGTTCTTCATCATTAATATATTTATTTGTAATAAAACTTATATCTATGACTGATTTTATATAACCATTAAGATTTTGATTATCAATTAAATTTCTTAGATTCTTTGTTAAATCAGTAGTTTGCTTAATAATTTTTTCGTCAGCTTTTGAAAGAGATCCTTTTCTTTCTACTTTGCTATTACAATTATTTTTTATGAATGAAAAAACTCTTTGGCATAAATTTCCATAATTGTTAGCAAGATCGCTATTAATACATTTTTTTAAACTATCTAATGAAATATTGCCATCGCTTCCATGCGATACCTCTTTCATTAAATAATACCTTGTTTCATCAACGCCATAATTATCGATAATCTCTATTGGATTTAAAATATTTCCTTTAGATTTAGACATTTTTTCGTCTCCTGATAATATCCAGCCATGTCCAAAAACTCTTTCGGGCGGTTGTATCTTTGCTGCTAGTAAAAAAGCTGGCCAATAAATAGCATGAAATCTTAATATATCCTTACCTATAACATGTAATGAAGCTGGCCAAAAATCTTTGAATAATACACTGTTAGTGTTCGGATAATTTAAAGCGCTTAGATAGTTTGTTAGAGCATCTAGCCATACATATATGACATGTTTATTATTATCCGGAACTTTAATACCCCATGTAAAAGATGTTCTGCTGACAGATAAATCTTTTAAACCACTTTTAACAAATTTTATAACTTCATTACGCCTTGATAATGGAAGAATAAATTTATCGTTTTCGTCATAAAATTTTAAAAGTTTTTTTTCCCATGCGGAAAGTTTAAAAAAAAAAGAATCTTCCTCTACCCAATCAACGTTTGATCCTGAAAAAGAAGATATTTTTTTACCATTTTTTTCAACAATTTCATCATCATTATAATAAGCTTCGTCTGATACTGAATACCAGCCCTTATATTTAGAAAGATAGATATCTCCAGATTTAACAAGTTTATTCCACAAATCGTTAACTGAACTTTTATGCCTTTCTTCGGTAGTTCTAATAAAATCATCATTAGACAAATTTAGTTTTTTTGCAAAATTTTTAAAAACATTTGAAAGATTATTACAGAAAATAATAGGTTCTTTTTTAGCTTTTTCAGCAGCTTTTTGTATTTTAAGACCATGTTCATCAGTACCTGTTAAAAAATGGACTCTACATCCATCATTACGTTTAAATCTAGCAAAAACATCAGCTATTATACTTGAATAAGCGTGCCCCATATGAGGTTCGCCGGAGGGATAATATATAGGAGTGGTAATATAAAAATTCTTCTTTTTCATTTTTTAAGTTTATTTATTAATTTATCATATATAATTTTTTCAACATTACTAGAATCGGTTGAATTATCTAAAATTTCATATTTTCTTTTATTAGTTTTAGCAATTTTTATAAAAGCTTTCTGGACATTGCTATAAAAGGCCTTTGAAAATTTATCATATCTGTTCTTTTTTTTTCTTTTATTTAATCTATTCATTGCTTTCGATATTTTTACAGTAAGAAGAAAAGTTAAATCTGGTTTAAGACCTTTTAAAATATATTTATGTAAGGAGTTTACAAAATTTTTATTAACAGATTTTCCATAAACTTGATATGCAGTTGTAGAATCTATAAAGCGATCACATATTACAATTTTCTTTTTATTAATAGCTGGATTTATTTTATTTAATATATGTTCATTTCTTGCTGCAAGATATAATAGCGTATCGGTATATTTGTTAAATTTTTTATTAATATTTTTATGAAAGTAATCATCTAATATAACATCTCTTATTTTTTCAGCATTTTCAGTTCCTCCAGGTTCTCTGGTTAAAAGAACTGAGAATTTTTTATTCTTAAGCTTTTTATATAATTTATAAGCTTGGTATGATTTTCCTGAACCTTCAATACCCTCAAATGTTACAAAGAGTGATTTTTTTTTATACATCACCCCAAACTAGATAATTTAGTGAAGTAAATATACGTGAAAATATATTTGCTCTCTTGATGTCTTCCGTTGAAATTATATCAATTTCTTTAATTAATTCATCAGAAACATAAACATTTAATGTAGCTAGTTTATCACCTTTCTTTATTGGAGTTTTAATTGGACCATCATATTCAAGGGTAGCTTTAATTATGCTTTTTTTTCTTTTTGGTATAGTTATGTAAAAATCTTCATTAGAGGCTACTTCAACTTTATTTTTTTTACCTAACCACACATCTAAAGAAGTAAAAATATTATTTTTTTTTGTAATAGCAATAGTATCAAATTTTTTAAAACCCCAATTTAAAATTTTTGCCGATTCTCGAGATCTTGAATTTTTACTTTTAAATCCGCTTCCTACCGCTATAATTCTTCTATCGTTCATTTTACTAGATGAAGCTAATGAATACTGTTCTACAGCAAGGTATCCAGTTTTAATTCCATCAACTCCTATATTTTTATAAAGTAAAGGATTTCTATTTCCTTGTTTAATTGGATCTCCTCCAGTTCGATCCCAAGTAAAAGTTTTCTCTTTGAAATACTCATAATACTCAGGATAATTTTGTATCATGTACCTGGACATAATTAATATATCTCTAACTGTAGAGAAGTTATTAGGATCATTTATCCCTGAAGAATTCCCCCATTTAGTATTTTCTAGACCAATTTCTTCAGATTTTTCATTCATTAGCGCTACAAAATCTTCCTCTGTCCCAGCTAAACCTTCGGCCAAAGCTACGCAAGAATCATTTCCAGAAACAATGATTATGCCTTTAAGTAAATCTTCAACGCTAACTTGATCATTAAGCATTATAAACATTGAAGAGTATCCGCTTTGAGACATTCTCCAGGCTTTTTCAGAAATAGTGATCAATTCATCTAAAGAAGTTTCGCCTTTTTTTAGTAAATCAAAAGTAACAATAGCTGTCATTATTTTAGTCATAGAGGCAGGATAAATTTTAGCATCTGCATCTTTTTCATATAAAATTTTACCAGAATGATAGTCTTGAAGTATTACATGGTCTGCATCAATATCAATTTGAGAGAAAGATTTTTGTGTAAAAAATACAAAAAAAATTATATATATCAAAATTCTCAAGTAATTCATTTTATTCATTAAAAACATTTAATCCTTCAAACCCTAAATTATTTAAACTAATATAAGTAGTTTTTAAAGTGTTAAAATTTTCATAAGGACCCACTAAAAGCCTATATTTATTATCACTAATTTTTTTAATAGAAATATTATTTATTTTAATTTTGCTTACTATCTCATTTTTGAGACTTATAGCTGAATTTTCGTAATAAAAATCAGATATAACAATCACAAAATTATTTTTTTTACTTTTATTTGTGTTTATTTCTTGATTATTTTCAGAGAGATTCTTCATTTCAACTTGATCAACAGGGGCTTTATCAGCAACGACCTTTTCCTCTTCAAAAATATTTCCTTCTTTAGCAATAAATTTTTTATTTTTTTTAAGTTCAATAATTTCAATGAAAGGATTGTCAGTATCTAAATTAAGTATTGAAGCTACTTTTTTACTTATCACAGCATTAAATATTTTTGGATATTGAGCCTTTTTATAGATTTTTGTATCAATAAATTTTGAATTTTCCAAATTAGTAATTCGTATAAGCGTTCCCTTTCTTAAATTATCGTGCATAATTTGAATGTTCTGGTTATCAATTTTTTTATTTATAGTTTTATTTTTATATAAAGATTCTTCATAAATTAAAGCAAAACCAGTTGATGTATGATAAGTTCTTTCAGCCTTATTTTTATTTTTTACATTAACTGCGCAACTTGTTAAAAATAAAATTAATAAAAAAGTGATTTGCTCTTTTGCTTTCATTTTTATAATTTACTCTTAATAACTGGAAGTGGTTTATTTGGATCTTTATAACCTATAGCTTTTTCAAACTCCATAAGACGTCTATATATAGATCTTAGCTCAGTAATTCTTGTCCAATTTTGAATAAATAATGAAAAACTACTTTGAACTTCTCTAAATGCACTAGAAGTCTGTATTAATATACCTAGAGTCATTGCTCCAGTAAACAAACCTGGTCCCATGATTATGTACGGAACTATTATCATGGTTTGGTTATACATAATTACCCATAAGTCGAAATAACCATAATGCAGAAATAGACGATGATAATTAAATTTTATTCCAGCAAATAATTCAAGTATTGTGGGTGGCTTAGCGTACTCTACTCTATCATCCTCTCCGTAAACTAATTCTTTTCTGAATGCAGCTTCAACAACCTGGTTATTATATTCTAGGCCTGGTAATTTTATCCCTACAAACCAACTAATTAAAAGTCCACCCAAACTAGCTGTAAGAGAAACGTAAACTAAAGATCCTGTTATATCTTTAAGGAAAGGTATAATAACATTTGATGATAATCCCCATAAAATAGGAATAAAAGCTATTAACAACATTATAGCTCTTACAATTTGAAGACCAATACTTTCAACAATTTTAGCAAAATTCATACAATCTTCCTGAATTCTTTGCGAAGCACCTTCCACCTTTGCATCAACTTTTTTCCAATAAGGCATGTAAGCAAATGTCATCGCCTCTCTCCAACGGAACGCATATAAACGTGTAAAATAATTTGTGATTGTATAAATTATAACATAAGGAATAGCTAATTTCATAAAGAGATAAATGCCATCATAAAATTCTGAAACATCTCTTTCAGTAGCTTGTTGTAGGAGATCGTAAAAACCTTTATACCATTCATTAATTTTGACATCGATCCACGTTTGAGCAAGCAAAGATCCAATAATAAAAATGAATCCTCCCCATGCCCATAAGCGCCATTTTTTACTAAGAAAAAAACTTTTTAACATTTATCTACTTTAAAAAATTATCAGCATATGATTTTTTAATAACTTTACGTTTTTGTGGTTCAACGACGTAATATTGGATATTATTTTTTTTAGCAAAATTTAATGCTTCTTCCTTTGTAGAAAATTCCAATTTAATTTCTGACATAGTATCTTTTGAAGTTTGCCATCCCATAAGTTGATTAGTTCCAGTTTCTAGTGTGTCAAATTCAAGAATCCAATTTTTTGTATTTCGATTTCCTGATTGCATTGCAGTTTTTGTTGGTTTGTATATTTTTGCTTTTTTCATATTTTTACATGGTCGGGGCGGCAGGATTTGAACCTGCGATCTACTGGTCCCAAACCAGCCGCGATACCAGGCTTCGCTACGCCCCGATCGGATAATTTTATAAGATATATGCAAGGGTTAAGCAACTGATATATCCTC
>MDTE01052050.1_pt1 | contig 11184 bp, 13 predicted proteins | sample 811231 | NCBI WGS metagenome assembly MDTE01 (sample SAMN05326651, study PRJNA326480) | marine metagenome | isolation source: seawater | place: Indian Ocean: Red Sea | collected 2010 | reverse complement strand
TGCCGGGGTCCGGCGCGCGCAGTTCAAGGGATGTCTCGATATACGGCTTGAGCTTGGTCTTCTTCAGCTCTTCGATATCAAGCAAGGTAATATTCGGCATATCGCTCTCTTAATCGTTTGGTGCTGAACCACCTTAGCAAAAATCATGCGTGTCCTTCGATCACCTTCTTCAGGACCTGACGGCGGTCGACGCCAGTGCGGGTCTCGACGACCTCGCCGTCCCTGAAGAACATCAGGGTCGGGAAGCCGCGCACGCCATAGCGCGACAGGAGGTCGAGATTCTCGTCACCGTCAACAGTGCCTATCACCACACTATCGGGCAGTTCCCCGTTCACCTGTCCGAGGATCTTCTTAAGCTGCTTGCATGGCACGCATGTCTTAGACCAGAAATCCACCACCGTTAGCCCGTCGCGCGCCAGGACTTCTGTGTCAAAGTTGGAATTATCGAATACCGCAAGATCTTCCTGCGCCATAACTTTACCCTTTATCGCGAATGTAGGAACAAGAATATAGCGACGCCCCGTAGAACCGACAAACGCGCAAGCGTCACAAATGATATTCTCCCACGCCGAACTGGATCGGCGGAATTTGTAGATTTTCCACAAATAGCCTGCGGGGCCCTCGCTGCCCACTAGGCCGGCGCATATATCTCGCCATCCGGGGTTCTCGGATGCCTCACCACATCATTCGCGCGTCCTCATTGCTGGGTAATTGGCGGCAAGCTGTCGGCCCACTGCGAGCGTTGGGTCTTCAGTAGCTTGGCCGTCCGCGCTCCCTACCTCTAATTGGCCGCCGCCCCGTGGCCGGCCATATCGAAGGCCTCTGCCAACAGCTCATAGGAGCGTACCCGCTTGTCAAAGTCGTGGGTGATGGTGAGGACGAGCAACTCCTCGAGGCCGTGTTCGTTGGCAAATTCCGAGAGCTGGGTGTACAGGCTCTCGGGTGTGCCGGCGAAGCGGTTCGCCTTGTTCGCATCCACCACCTGCAATTCCTGCGAATTGTAATCGTAGGCCAGCGCCTCTTCTGGATGCGGATAGGGTAGATGCTGGCCGTAATTGAGCTTGAGCCGCCACAGGTCCCGGCTGGCGGCCAGATAGTCCGCCTCCTGCTGTGTATCGGCGCAGATCACGAAGACACCGGCATTCGCGCGCGGCGCGGACACCTTGCCCGACGGCTTGAACTCCTCCCGATAATATCTGAGGACCGGCCCCGTCACCTGCGGCGCGATGAAATGCGCAAAAGAATAGGCGAGACCGAAATGGGCGGCATAGGCCGCGCTCTGGTCACTGGAGCCGAGCAGCCATACCTCCGGCGAATGGCTAACGGCCGGGGTCGCGCGGACGTCCCGGAAAGGCTTGGTCGCGGGTATCTCGTCTTCGAGGAAGGCGACCATATCGGCGATCTTGGTCGGGAAGTACTCGATTCCGACCTCGCTGCCATAGGCTAGCGCCGCGGCGGTCAGCCCGTCGCTGCCGGGCGCCCGGCCGATCCCGAGATCGATGCGTCCCGGATAGAGATTTTCCAGCAACTTGAAGTTCTCCGCCACCTTGAGCGGCGAGTAATGGCTGAGCATCACCCCACCCGACCCAACCCGAATATGCTGCGTCGCGGCTGCGACCCGGGTGACCATGATCTCGGGCGAGGAACCGGCAAACCCGGCCGTCCCGTGATGTTCAGCCAGCCAGTAACGGTTGTAGCCAAGCCGCTCGGTCGCTTGAGCCAGTGCAATGGTTTCCGCGAGCGCCGTGCGGGCATCGCCACCGGCGCGCACGGGGGACTGGTCGAGAACGGAAAGTTTCAACATGGCCCTTTTCTAGCATGCCGGCCGGGTGCAGCAACCTCATGAAGGTGCACTGTCCGCCGCCTTGCTCGGTTGCAGGAAGACCGTCGCGATGATGCCGACGGTCACCACCAACGCGCCGGCGACGTTCACGAGCGTGGGAATCTCGCCCAGGAAGGGGATCGCCACCACCAGCGCCAGCGGCGGCACCAAGGAGCCCACGGCGGCCTGGCGGATCGGACCGATGGTCTTGACCGCATAAGCGTGGCCGAAGATGCACAGGAAAGCGCCGAACACGCCGTGGACCACGGACTGCAGCACGATGTCAGCGAACGGCGCGGTGAGCAGCGTCGAGGGCAGGAACAGCAGCCAGATCGGCACATAGACGAGCATGTTGCCAATCAGGAGCGCGGCGAGCGACTGCATAACGCCGAGCCGGGCGGCCCGCATGCCGCCGTACCAGATGGCGACCCATAGAGCCGCCCCGAGGAACAGCAGATGGCCGCGCCACTGACCGTCCGCGCCATCTCCAGCAGTTAAGGCGTCCCAGCCCACTGCTGCAACGCCGGCTACGATCAGCGAAATCCCTGCCCATTGCCCACGTCCGGGCCGGTCGCTTAGCCAGGCCCAAGCGACTAGCGCTGCTACGACGGGTAGCGCGCCATACATGACGACCGAGGCATGGCCCACGGGCGCGAAGGTCATGCCGCCGAACAGCAGCAGAATGAAGGGCGCGCCACCGAAGAAGGCGACGATCGCATGGTCGCGCAGCCGGACGCGCCAAGGGAAATACCGGATTAGAAGCGGGAGCGCGAGGATAGATGCAACCCCCATGCGTAGGCCCGCGAGATCATAGATTGTCAGCGCATCGGTGGTCGCGCCCAGCCGCCCGGCGATCAGCATCGCCACGACGCAGACGACCGTGCCGAGCCCGGCGGCGATGCCTCCCAAATCATTCATATGCGTACCTATAACCCGTCGGGGGCGGTGTTGTTCGATGTTGTCGTCCAGCCGATCATCACATCCGAGGACCGCACCATCTGGATGGTCGCCTGCCTGAAGGCCGGTTATTAGCTCTCGGTGGCGCCCTCGACAAGCAGGCATTCATAGCTGCGGTCGTTTGCTTTACGGATGGCGGTCTGGACACAGACCCCGGTTGTCACACCCGTCATCAACAGTCGGGGCGCACCCATCCCATTCTTCCTGCGATCCGGTTTTATAGAAAGATCCGTTGCCGGGCTTCTCGATCACGATCCCGTTATCGGCAGGTTCAAGTTTCGGCACGATGTTTCCGCCCGCTTCGCCGCAGACGAGCGGACGGCCCATGGGGCAGTCTCCAAGAATCTTCAGCGCCTGCCGGCCGCGCCGCAGCGTAGCCGGCAGGCAGCCCGAAAAATTGGGCTTATGACTATGCTTGGTATGGACAGTGGAGATGGCGGATCATCACAGGTGTTGGTCGGCACACGGACTATATCAGCCTTGATTGAAGGCGCCGCGAACGGAACAATCACGCCCCATGCCCGACCACGAACCCGATTTCTCAAAGATTCCGTCACTCGACCGCCTGCTGCAAGCAGCGTCGGCGATTTCGCTCGTCGAATCCCACGGGCGTGCCGCTACAACCGCGGCGTTGCGTCGGGCCCTCGACAGAGCCCGCGCGGCCATCGCAGCCGGAGACGCGATCGACCTTTCGGAAGACGCCTTCGTGCAAACCGCGGGTGCCCACCTCGAACGGGCGGACGTACCAGGCCTGCGCCGGGTCTTCAACCTGACCGGTACCGTGCTGCATACCAATCTTGGCCGCGCACCACTCGCCGAAGACGCGATCGCGGCCATGGCCGAGGCCGCCCGCGGTGCGAGCAACTTGGAGTTCGACCTCGAGACCGGCAAGCGGGGCGACCGTGACACACATGTAGAGGAACTGCTGCGCGAACTCACCGGTGCCGAGGCAGCAACCGTCGTTAATAACAATGCCGGCGCCGTGCTGCTACTCCTGAATGCGCTGGCGCTGCGCAAGGAGGTGCCGGTCTCGCGCGGCGAGCTGGTCGAGATCGGCGGCGCATTCCGCATTCCCGACATCATGGCACGGGCCGGTGCGAAGCTAATCGAGGTCGGCACGACCAACCGGACCCACCACAAGGATTTCATCGAAGCCATCGGCGACAGGACAGCGCTGGTGATGAAGGTCCACACTTCGAACTACATAGTCCAGGGCTTCACCACCGACGTGCCGGAGGCCGAACTCGCATCCATCGCCCATGGTGCGAACATTCCCTTTGTCGTCGATCTGGGAGCCGGCGCGTTGGTCGATCTCGAACGCTGGGGCCTACCGCACGAGCCGACCCCGCGTCAGACCCTCGCGGCGGGTGCCGACCTAGTCTCCTTTTCCGGCGACAAGCTGCTGGGCGGCCCCCAAGCAGGCCTAATCGTCGGTCGCGCCGACCTGATCGCTCGGCTCAAGAAAAACCCGATAAAGCGGGCCCTGCGCTGCGACAAGGCAACCCTTGCGGCGCTGGCGTCTACCCTAACCCTCTACCGCGACCCCGATCGCTTGGCCGAACGTCTACCCGCACTGCGCCTGCTGTCGCGGACGCCGGCCGACATTCGAACGCTCGCCGAGGAACTTTGCACGACCATGGCCGCGGCTCTCAGCGAAAAATTCGCGGTCGCGGTCGAGGATTGCAGCGGTCAGATCGGCTCGGGTGCCCTACCAGTCGAGACCCTAAACAGCGCGGCGCTAGTCCTGCGCCCGCTAGCCGCACGCGGAAAGGGTGCCAGGCTGAAACGGCTCGCTGTACAGCTGCGTGGCCTGCCGGTGCCGGTCATAGGGCGCATCCATGACGATGCGCTGTGGCTCGACCTGCGATGCCTCGACGATGTTGACGACTTCCGCGCCCAAATCGATCAGTTAACCACGCCATGATCATCGCCACCGCAGGCCACATCGACCACGGCAAGACGCTGCTGGTGAAATCACTCACCGGCACCAACGCGGACCGGTTGCCCGAGGAGAAGAAGCGCGGAATGACGCTCGACCTCGGCTTCGCCTACACCAATCTCGAGAACGCTACGCGGCTGGGGTTTATCGACGTGCCCGGACATGAACGACTCGTGCACAACATGCTCGCTGGCGTGACCGGCATCGATTGCGCGTTGCTGGTGGTCGCGGCCGATGACGGACCGATGCCCCAGACCCTCGAGCATCTTGCAATCCTCGATATTCTCGGCGTGCCCCGCGGGATAGTCGCGCTGACCAAGATCGACCGGGTCGACCCGGCGCGCGTGGCCGAGGTACAGGCGGAGATCAAGTTGCTGATTGGGCGAACTTCCCTAGCCGACGCTCCAGTCTTTCCCGTGTCGGCAGTGACCGGCGACGGGATCGCCGATCTGCAACAGCGGGTCGCCGCGATGGCAACCGAGGCTCAGGCGCATTCCGCCACCGGACATTTCCGGCTTGCCGTCGACCGGGTCTTCACCATCGCCGGTGCGGGCCTGGTCGTTACCGGCACCGGCTTCGCCGGAACCGTCAGCCGCGAGGACCGGCTCTGGATCGCCGGTCATGACGCTCAGGCCCGGGTCCGCGGCATCCACGTCAACAACGAAGACAGCGCGACCGGGCAGGCCGGCGACCGGCTGGCCCTGAACCTAGCCGGTCTGAACAAGGACGATATCGCGCGCGGCGACTGGCTGGTGGCCGATCCCGCTCTTACCCTCTATCGCAAGATGGATGTGCGCCTAAGGGTGGTCGCCGGCACTAAGCGGCCACTGCGCCACTGGACGCCGGTCCATGTCCATCTCGGCGCCAGCAACGTCACCGGGCGCGTCGTAATTCTAGGCGCCGACAATGCGGCCCCGGGGAGTGAAGTGCTAGCGCAACTGGTGCTCGACGCGCCCCTCGGCGCCTGCATCGGCGACCGCTTCGTAATCCGCGACCAGTCGGCGCAGATCACACTGGGCGGCGGTCACGTGGTAGATCTGCACCCGCCGCGTCGCGGGCGCGCCAAACCCGAGCGGCTCGACCTGCTAGCCGCGCTCGACACGCCGGACGCAAAGGCGGCGCTGACCGCCGCGCTGGCGCGGTCCCCCACGGGCCTGCGGGTGGCAGACTTCGCCGCCGCACGAAACCTCACGCAGAACGAGATAGACGCCGCGCTGGCGGCGGCGTCCGCCATGGCCGCCGGGGCGCCGCCGGGTGCGCTGGCAATCTCCGCCAACGCTTGGGCCGCCCGGCGGGACGAGCTTCTAGAGACGCTAGATAATTTCCATACGCGCTATCCCGACCGCCTCGGGCCGGCGGCGACGCAGCTACGCAAGAGCATGGGCAGCTTCATCCCGGAGACGCTGTTCGACGCGATAGCCGCACAACTAGTCGCCGACAGCACCCTGTTCAGCGACGGCATGCTGTTGTATCGCCCCAATCATCAACCCGGCCTAACCGGCGATGACGCGAAGCGCTGGGACGCGCTGCAATTCTATCTAAACGAGACGCCAGAGAGCCCACCGGTTGTGCACGACATCGCTCAGGCTGCGGGCATGCCGGTAAACGGGGTGGGCAAGACCCTGCGTCAGGCCGTGCGCATGGGCCTCGCGGTGCAGATCGCGGAGAACCGGTTCTTCACGCCCGAGGCCCTTCGCGCCCATGCCGAGACCTTCGAGACGATGATCGCGGCGGAAGGCGAGGTCGGCGTTTCGCCGTTCCGCAAGCAGGCCGGAATCGGCCGCAACCTAGCGGTGGAAGTGCTAGAATATTTCGATAGGATCGGCCTGTCACAGCGCGACGGGAACATTCGCCGCCAGCTCCGGCCAGTACCTGAGGTGTTCGGCGCACTGGCCTAGCGAGGGGCTTGCAAAACGCTCGTCCGGGCCCTAGGGCCGTACGAAGGCGTAACTCACAACCCGCGCCACGTTCTCGGTGTTGCGCACGGAGGTGATCGCCTTCTCGAGTTCTTCCTCGGAGCGGGCGCGGCCCATCAGGTAGATCGTGCCGAACGAATCCGCCGCAGTGCGGAAGTTCACATCGGCGACACCGCGGGTCGAGACCATCTCGATATCCACCTTGGTTTCGAGCACCAAGACATCTTGCCAGCCAAGCAGTTCGGCCTTGCGCCGCTTGCGCGCCTCGTCGGACAGGACTAGGGCGTGCCAGAACAGCTCCTTCACCCCCTCGACATGCTTCACCTTCTCGTAGAAGGCATCATGAGTTTCCTGATCGGCGAAGATACCGGTGATCAGGAGCTTCTGCTCGTAGATCTCCGTCGACGCATTGATCGTGCCTACATTGGCCATGATCGCATTGATGTCGATGACGATGCGGTTATCCTTGACGATATCAGCGGTGCTACGCGCCTCGATCGCGCGGTCGATCAGCGTCTTCGGCGCCTTGAGAATGTCGCCGAGCTGGGCACCCGATGGCTGCACTGTCATTACAAGGGCCAGCGCGGCAAGCAATGCCGCGACTGTGACTTTCTGAAACCGTATGAGCAATCCTTTAGAGCGTTTCCCCAATCTGCCCATCATTGGTTTTCTCCTCGAATTTGCTGTCGTCGCTTAGTTCTCGGCCCGTCTCCGGTCCCTTTAGTTCTGCCGTAGCGCGTTCACCGAGAACGCGTCAAACTCGGCGCGCGTCCCGGAAGAGCCAAGGCATCACCGCAATCGGCACGCTGCTCTATCTAGTCAAAAAATGTGGCGGAGATGGGGAATTACCCCATCCATTTGGTGCCATCACCCAGCGCTCAGGCACCGTACACAGGACACCAGTCGGCCATATCAGGCCGGAATGCGCGCATATTGGGCATTGAGCAGGCGCAGAGGACCCCATGCTTGCGCCGGGAAGTCTAACATCAGACACTCTCGGGAAGCACCAACGGTTTCAGGACTGCAACATGCAACCTCTGACAATCGGCGCCTTCTCGGTCCAGTCCGTGTACGAGGCCACGGGTGCCTACATCACCCCCGCAGACCTGTTTCCAGATGCTGCACCCGAGGCCGTTGCCGCGCATTTCGACTGTATGGCACCCACCTTCTTCGACACCGGCAGCGGCAAGCTGAAGCTGGTTTTCCAGAGCTTCGTCCTGCAGACCCCAAATCACAATATCCTGACTGACACCTGCGTCGGCGAGGATAAGGAGCGTGCGAATCCGAACTCCCACATGAAGAAGTGGCCCTGGATGGACAATCTAAAGGCGCTGGGGCTCACGCCTGCGGATATCGAGATCGTCATGTCCACCCACCTGCACCCCGATCATGTGGGCTGGAATACCCAGCGGCGCGACCGCCGCTGGGTTCCGGCCTTCCCGAATGCGAAATATGTCTTCGCACGTGACGTGTATGCCCACTGGGAGACCGATAGCAACGCTGGCACTGAGCAGACCGGCCTCACCTTCATCGACAGCATGCTGCCGGTGGCAGCGGCCGGCCAGGCAGTGCTCGTCGAACATGATCATCAGATCGAGCACGGCATCTGGATCGAACCCACGCCGGGCCATTCGCCGGGCCATGTGATCGTAAATGTGAAATCGAACGGCAAGCGCAGCGCGTTCGTTGGCGACCTAATGCATCACCCGATCCAGTTTCCGCATCCCGAATGGAGCACCTGTTTGTACTGGGATATGGCGATGTCGGCGGCGAGCCGCACCGCATTTGTGGGGGCCCGGACCGACAGCGATACCCTAGTGCTGCCAGTCCACTTCGCGGGGGCGACCGCCGGCCATATCGTCCGGTCTGGCGACAGCCAGACCTTCAAATTCCTCGACGATAACAACTGAGCGAGAAAACCATGAGCATCTCCGTCATCCAGACCCTCGATGTGGAACCCGAACGTATGGAGGAGCGCGACGGCTGGGCCATCTCTGAATTCCGCCTGCCGATCACCGGCGAGACAGGTAGCGCGACGACAGTCTTCCACTCGATCTTCCGACCGGGCTCGACCCATGCCAAGCACCTGCACGAGGTGAGCGATGAGATCGCGATCTACCTGTCGGGGTGCGGTGTTGTCGGACAGGGTGAGAGTCGCGCCGTCGTATCGGCCGGACACTGCAGGCTGATGCCGAAGGGTTCGGAGCATTTCTTCTACAATGAGACAACCGACGAGGACGCAAAGGTCATCGGCTTCTACATAAACGCGCCGAGCGTGGCCGGAACCGGCTACCGCTTCTGCGGCACGGTGGGCGACGAGGACATCGCGCGCGAACGCGACGGCCTCAACGAAGGCATCCTAGTGCGCCTGGGAGAGACATCGTCGCCAGCCGACGGCATTCCCACGGCTTGGGGCAGTGCAGACGTGAGGGCACCTATCGGCGCCCACAACGGCGCCGAGAATGCACTGGTCCACGCATCGCTCCCCCCGGGAGCCGAAATCGCGAACCACGCGCTGCAGGGCGCAGAGGCAATCTACTATGTCGTGTCGGGTGCGGGCGTCGCGTCGGACAGTCAGGACAGTTCCGGAATCCGTCCCGACAGCTTCGTCTTCGTGCCGCGAGGCGAACGCCACGCTATCCGCAACACTGGGACAGATGCGCTGGAACTGTACGTCTTGCTAACCGGCGCGGACAGTCTTGCAGCAGCAGCCGGATAGTTCGTCAGGCGTTGCGGGTTATCCCCGACACGCCGCCGATAAACAGGGCCACGGCATACCCGAACGGTAGAGTCATCACCGTCGACAGCAGCGGCTTCCAGACTAGAACGAAGGGCTCGGGGCCACCGCGAATCCAAAAGGCGACGACCGTGACTGCGGCCGCAATGATCGCTGCGATATAGGCTTCACGGTGGAGGTCATCATAGGCCGCCATCCGGCCGCTCTGGTGCGAGTTGTCCGCTCGGGGAAGCACAGAGCGCAACGCCAGAGTCGCGACCGTCATAATGACGAACGGCAAGATGAACAGGATCTGTTGTTCGGTAGTGGCTAAAAACTTCAAGACAATTTCCATTACGGCTCCCCTGCTCAACCCTAGTCGCGATCCTACGAAACGCTTATACATCACTTACAATGCTAGGGTGTGAAGTGACAAGACCCCGACGCGATCCCATGATTGCGGCGCAGAGCTTTTAGATGCAACATATTCTGCGTATTCGCGCCGTCCTGGGCGCATGTCTGGAACGAAGGAAACAGCATGTCTGAAAAGCTCGGCATCGGCTCGGCCTTCCCCAAGCTGACGGTAGACCTCGTCAGCGGCGGATCGCTCAGCCTTCCCGATGGCCTCGGTGCAAGATATCGGGTCATCCTGTTCTATCGCGGCCACTGGTGACCCTATTGTCGCCGTCAGTTGGTCGGCTATGCAGAATTGAAGGACGAATTCGATAAGCTCGGGGTGAAGGTCTTCGCCGCTAGCGTTGATGACGTCGAGAAGGCCCAAGAAGTCGCCGACGAGGTGAATTTCCCGGTGGGGCACAGCGTCTCCCGCGACATCGCTGACGCGCTCGGCTCTTGGTGGGAGGACCGACGTCAGATAATTCAGCCGTCGGAGTTCATCGTCGATGCGGACGGCAATGTCGTCGCGTGCAGCTATAGCGACGGCCCGCTGGGCCGGATAGATGCGGGCGATGTGGTCAAGATGGTGAATTTCTACGATTCCCGTGAGTAGCCGGACGAGATTCCGTCTCAAACCGTTATGAAATACGCCGCACCGAACCTCTGGTGCGGCGTTTTTCGTAATTGCATTCATCGCAATATTTACGCGCGGCAGATAGCGAGGCTAAGCTTGAGAAATCATGCTCTGGGAGGAGACACAGCAATGATTGCCTACGACCTAAACGTCGAACAGGAATGGAACCCGCAACGCCATGTCGAGAAGATTCTCGACTCTGTGGAGGACGGCGACGTGACGGTCGCCTGCTGGGAGCCCGGGCAGGTTAGCCCGAACCACTGCCACCCCAACGCGACCGAGATCTATTTCTGTTTCGAGGGCGGCGGGGTCATGCGCACGCCGGACCAGACCATCGACGTCAAGCCGGGCGCCTTTATCGTCCACCCGCCGGGCGAGCTGCACGAGTATGAGAATGGCTCGCAGCGCTCGCTCCTATTCCGCGTACGCTACGGCGGCGACTTCTCGACCCGGATCAAGGACTGGCCCAGCCAGCCCGACTACGAACGCAGCGACGACGACCGCGCCTACTATCCGGACTAGTCGGGACTCCTAAGGGGAAAAACATGGTCAAGCAGGGAAACCAGCGATTGTGAAACTTCAGGTGGGCCTCTCGCTGACCCTCGACCCCTGAGGGGCGCCGGATTTGAGATTCGTATTCACGGGTCTTCGTACGGCGCATGCGGGTCTGGCAGCTTGCCCCGTCGATCCATCTCGCCGAATATAAAGGTGGAGGAGGACCGTTCCCCGGTGGGGCGCCCGGTCTTCAAAACCGGTGAGGGGCGTTAGACGTGCCTGGTGGGTTCGACTCCCACCCTCTTCCGC
>MDTE01150178.1_pt1 | contig 11185 bp, 6 predicted proteins | sample 811231 | NCBI WGS metagenome assembly MDTE01 (sample SAMN05326651, study PRJNA326480) | marine metagenome | isolation source: seawater | place: Indian Ocean: Red Sea | collected 2010 | reverse complement strand
TCTTCTTCGCGAGCATACACCTCGCAGATGACGGCGCTGCCAGTTCCATCGAGTTTTATCCAGGCACCGGGACGCGAGACGACCTTCACCACAACATCGTCAACGTGTGCGTGCCACCCATGTGGATAGGAGCGGGCGCTGGCGGGCGTGGTAGTGTGTCCGCGAGCGGGGGTCGCGCGAGGTCCGCGCCGAAGAAGAACCGCGACGACGAGCTGGACGGCAGCGGTAAGTCGCTCACCTCGGCAAAGGTGGCAGAGGCTGCCGTGGCAGCTGCAAACCCTCACGGGGGACGGGGGGAGTGGATGAAACGCCTGCGCGAGCGAGTGTTACCCCCGCTGCGCGCGTTCAAACCCGACCTGCTGATAATTAGCGCTGGGTTCGACGCGGCGAATCACGACGTGGGCAACATGGGCGTGGACAAGACGGGGAAGCGTCTCGCAGGAATTAACCTGCAGCCTGACGACTACGAGGAGATGACAGCCTGCCTGTGCGGGGCGGCGGGTTCGTCCAACGCCAGAGTGGTGTCCGTGCTCGAGGGCGGATACGGGTACCTAACCGGGGACCCAAAGGAAGGAGCGGCGGGTTTGGTGAGGGAGGGTCTTGCGGCGTGTGTCGTGGGACACGTGCGCGCTTTGGCTGGGTTGGGTTTAGGTTTTGAAGTAACTGTGTAATGTATTCACGACAAACAACAGACTAATCGTACAAGATTCGCATATTAGAGCAGCTTAGCGCAGAGGTTGTCGAGTTCCTCCTGGAAGAACTTTCCGATAATGTGCGCGTCGGGCACCGCGTCCGGGTCCACCACCAGGCTCAAGGTCATTACACCATTGTAAGAGATCACACTCACCTGGTTCACGAGGTTGCCCATCCCGAACAGGAAGTCTTTAACCTTCTGACCGAACAGCACGACGGGCGCGGTGGGTCCCGGTACGTTTGTGAACACCATGCTGTGCCTGGACATGAAGTCGTAGATGGTCTGGCTCTGGAACTTGGCGCCGAGTAGCTTCCCGGCGACGGTGTTGATGCCGGCGATGACATGAGCCTCGGGTGAGCGCTTCATGTCGTCGCACCTCCTCTTCGTCTTGGCCAGCCTGTCCTTGATGTCCATGGGACCGAGGAAGAAGGGCAGCGAGACGAACGTCCACGAGTTGGTCAGTTCCGCGGGGTTCTTCCTCGGGAACGCGTAAGGCACGGCGGCGCGAACCAGCGGCCTGCGGTCCGCCGCGGGGTCGCCCCGGTGCACCTGATACTTGTGCAGCGCCCCCGCCAAGCACGCGCACACCACGTCGTTCACCGTGCATCCCATCTGCGTCTTGACCTCCCGGATGTCGGCCAGCTTGAAAGACGGGCAGGTCACGAGCGTCCTTTTGCCCGAGTACACCACCTTTGTTTTGGTATCGCAAAACACTGTCTTGGAGTCGTGCGGTCCGAAAGGGGTGACCAGCGCCCTCAGCACGGCGTAGATGCACTTGAGGATGTACCAGATGAGGTTGGCGATCTGCGTGAGAATGTTCACAGGCGAGAGCGTGCTCCAGTCCCACACCTTGGGGTTAGGCCGGCGCTGAAAGTTGACCGTCCTCACCGGTGACCCGTCCTCAGACACGCACGCCTCGTTGAGCACGTTCACAAGACTGATGCCGTCGCCGATGGTGTGACTCAGGCGCACGCACACCATCGGGGGTTTCCTGCCCGGTCCCCCGGGTGAGTCCGTCCACGTGGCCCCGGGCGCGAGCGTGACCACGGTGACGTCCCACAACGGCCTGCTCGCGTCGAGCGGCTCCAGAATGAGCGCGTCCATCTTGGCGCGTAACTCCAGCTCCGACGAGACCTGGGCCCGCGTGACGTGGGATGCGAGCTTCTGCTCCATGTCCGCAACGACCTCCCACTCGAACGTCTTCTCCCCCATCACCACGCACCGCAGTCTGTCAAACGACATCACCTTTTTGAGCGTCTCGATCAGGTCCGCGTCGTTCGGAGCCTCGTCCATGAAAAAGAATGTCGTGATGGGGAAGTCGGGCACGTTCGCGAATGAGGGAAAGGCCGTGCCGGTCTTCGCAGCCCGCGCGAGGGTATGAGTCATGAGGCTCATCCTCCGCGGCCGCAGCGGGGTGTATCCCGGCCCCTGCATCTCGACCGACACCTCGTCCGGCGCTGCGTCGTCCAGCAGAGGGTCGGCTATCCGAGGTTTCGCGTTCATCACTGGGGCCGAAAAGCCCCTCGGGGTGGTTATTAAAAGTTACCTTCGTATCATCAAAAACAAATCCAACACGAACCCCCGCCCCAGACAAATAGACCCCAAATAGACCCTGAAATAGACTGGGAAAGGTCCCGTCGAGGACTCGGAACTGGCCTGATTCGAAACTCCCGTACACTGTTCACGCGAGGGACGCCAGATCCCGCGCGAGGGGGGGAAGGAAAGATGGTCTCCACCAGAAGGAGCAGTGCGAATGCCGCTGCTAAAGCATCGCAGCCCATGGTACGTTCCGCTCGTGACCCCGATGCGTTTCGCGGCGCTCCCCCGGGGGCAACCCTAAGTTAGAGCGGAAGAGCAGGGGGTACCCCTGTTGCCCCCGGCTGGTCCAGATCTGAGACCGCGCGGGGGGTCCGGGAGAGGCGAATGAGGCGCGCGCGGGGGGTTTTATCGCTCCTGGACGCATTGAGGACAATTAGCGGCCCCCTGCGACCCTCCTGGGTTCGCCCGCACACGGGATCTGACCCCTCGCCGGCTCCCACGGGCGTCGCACAACGGGCCTTTTTTTGATCTCTATCCGCCCGGTTCTCTTTTTCCGTTCCACCACCCTGACTTTTCCCGCCCCACTCCCAACCCACATCGCAGGCTGTGGATGTGGAGAAGGTGGTCGTCACCATGCCCAAGGACGGTCCCGGAGAGAGCGAGGAGGACCTGTACTCTCGGCTAAAGGAGCTCCAGAGGGAGCTCGAGTTCGTGGAGATCCAGGAGGAGTACGTCAAGGATGAGCAGAAGAACCTCAAAATCGAGCTGCTGCGCGCGCAGGAGGAGGTGAAGCGCATCCAGGCCGTGCCTCTGGTGATCGGACAGTTCCTGGAGATGGTGGACGAGAACGCGGGGATCGTATCGTCCACCACGGGGTCCAACTACTACGTCCGCATTCTCTCAACTCTGAACCGCGAGCTGCTCAAGCCCTCGTCATCCGTCGCGCTCCACCGCCACTCCAACGCGCTGGTGGACATCCTGCCGCCGGAGGCTGACTCGTCCATCTCCCTGCTGAGCGATGCCGAGCGACCGGACGTGAAGTACAGCGACGTCGGAGGCATGGACGTGCAGAAGCAGGAGATTCGCGAGGCTGTCGAGCTGCCCCTGACGCACTTTGACCTGTACCGACAGATCGGCATCGACCCGCCCAGAGGCGTGCTCCTTTACGGTCCCCCGGGTACCGGTAAAACGATGCTCGCCAAGGCCGTGGCGCATCACACCACCGCCGCTTTCATCCGCGTCGTAGGATCGGAGTTTGTGCAGAAGTACCTGGGCGAGGGCCCCAGGATGGTGAGGGACGTGTTCAGGCTTGCCAAGGAAAATGCCCCCGCCATCATCTTCATTGACGAGGTTGACTCCATCGCCACCGCTCGCTTCGACGCGCACACGGGTGCCGACCGCGAGGTGCAGCGCATTCTCATGGAGCTCCTCAACCAGATGGACGGGTTCGACCAGACGGTGAACGTGAAGGTGATCATGGCGACAAACCGGGCGGACACGCTCGACCCGGCGCTCCTACGCCCCGGCCGCCTGGATCGCAAGATCGAGTGCCCGGCGCCGGACAGGAGGCAGAAGCGGCTGGTGTTCCAGGTGTGCACGGCGAAGATGAATCTCTCGGACGAGGTCGACCTGGAGGACTACGTGTCCAGGCCCGATAAGATCAGCGCGGCGGATATCCGGGCAATCTGCCAGGAGGCTGGACTGCAGGCGGTGCGCAAGAACCGCTATGTTGTCATGCCCAAGGACTTCGAGAAGGGGTACAAGAGCAGTGTGCGCAAGCCGGGCGACGAGTTCAGCTTCTACCAGTGAGTTCCTATAGCTAGTGGGTGGTGTAAAAACGAGCGATTATTTCCTTCAAACTGCGTCGAGTCCAATTACGTTTTTCAGCTACCCGAAGAGAGACCGACTCCGCGTCGACCTCCTTCCCTATTTCACACATACTGAAACACACCCACCCTCGTAGCACCCTCTGCACCCTCTTCCAACCCTCTTCTCTTCACTGTTTATGTGTATTTTTCATGGCTTCTTGATTCGGTCTCGCCCTCGCGTCGCGCGAGTTCAAGACCAGGTGTTGTCAACTGTGCTGTCAATCTCTGCGCCGACGCCCTTTACGGGGGCTTGGAGGAGCACTTGAAGCAAGCCGCGCGAGAGGCGAAGTTGTGCGCCCGGCAGTTTGTGCACATCCAGTCACCCGACCTGAAGTTCTCGGGTGCGGACCCGCCCGAGGAGGACTGCGTCGCAGCCGAGCTCTGCTCACCGCCGGACTTGCGCTGCTTGCACTTGAAGCACGCAGACCTGGAGGCAAAGTTGTGCGCGCGGCAGCCGGTGCAGATCCAGTCGCCGGGGCGGAAGTTGCCCGCCGTGGGACCACCCGCGGGTTCGGACGACTTGGAGACGTCGCCGGAGAAGCCACCCCCACCACCGGAACCGCCAGCCTTGGCGTTCTTGCACTTGAAGCACACGCTGCGCGACGCAAAGTTGTGAGCGTGGCACCCGGGGCAGGTCCAGTCACCCGGACGACGGACGCCACCGCCGCCGCCAGCCGAGGCAGCCGCCGAGGACCCGCCGCCCGAGCCGCCAGCCGAGGCGGCAGCCGCCGAGGACCCGCCCTCGCCGGAGGCAACCACAGCCGCGGCGGAGGAGGGAGCCTGGCGCATGCCGAGCCAGGCAAACACCAGGCAGAGGTACGGGGGCTCCGCCGCCGCGAGCTGGCTCACGGGCTCCAGGTGGAGCGCAAACGCGGCGACGCGGGTGAGGCCCGGGGTGGGATCCACCGTGCGGTCAACGCGGCACACCATCACTGGTGATCCGGTGTTGTTGTGACCCGGCGCGCCCACGACGCTCTGGTCCACAGCCACCGTCTTGAGGCGCACCTGCGCGCCGGTGTTGGCGACGGCGACGGCGCTCGCCTCGATGGCGGCGGCAATCTCCGAGTCCTGCACAACCTCGAGGCGCGCGCCCTTCTGCAGGCCGGCGCTCACCTCGGACACGAGGCTCCAGTCGTTGGGGTTCGCCACGCGGTCCATCATCTGGCAAAACTTCTGGGGGCCAACCGTGGACAGGACGCCCTGGAGGTTGGTCACCAGCGGCGCCAGGCGCTGGGCCCAAGCCGCGCTCTCCTGGGGATGAAGCACGTACCCGGTAGCCGCGGACGCAGAGGTACTCAGCACGCCGACGCCCTCGGCACCCGCGGTGGAGGACTGCAGCATGGAGAGCAGAGCCTCGGGGGACTGGGCCGCCGCCGCCGCCGCGGGCGAGGGGCTCGCCGGCTTGGCCGCTCCAGCCGCCGCGTACGAGCCCTTGCCCGCAGCCAGGCCCGACGCCATGGCCGAGGCGTACGTGGGGGGCTGAGAGGGCGCCGCGACGGGCGCGGGGGCGGCGGGGGCGGCTCCGATGGGTGCAGCCGCGCCGATGGGAGCGACGGGCTTCTGCACGGGCGCGCCAATCGGAGCGCCTCCAATGGGTCCGCCTCCGATGGGTCCCGAGCCGATAGGGGCGAAAGAACCGCCGATGGGCGCCGCAGCCGCGGGCCTGCTGACGGGGGCATCGAAGCCACCGCCGACCGAACCAAACCCACCCCCGAGTCCGCTACCGTTGCCGAGGCTAAGTCCTGGCGCGCCAATACCCCCCAAGCCGCCGGCGCCACCCTTCAGCGGGATCGGGTAGTTGGGGAACGGCCGAACCTCGTCGCTGAGCTGCACGCTGGTGCCCGTGAAGGTGGGCAGCAGGTTGAGCTGTCCGGCGAGGCTCTCACTGAGCCAGGCGGCGAACCCGGCCGGGTCGCTGCCGTTGAATCGCCCCAGCGTGAGGTGCTGCTGATCGGGGCGCTGGTTGGGGTAGTACATGTCCGCACCAGGGAGCATGCGAGCCAGGGCCTGGGCGATACGCAGCGCATCAGGCGAATCCACGCCGAGGAGCACGCAGCCACTCTGTGTCACCCTGGGAAGGAGATGGGGGAGGATGGGGGAGGTCAGCGGGGTCGGGCGGCGGATTGGCTAAAAAAAGCGCGGGATTTGGGGGCCCATCGGCGAGAATCGGGGGGATTGTTCGGCCTGTGATCTGGGAGGCGCGACGACTCACTTGCAGCGGGGAAGAAGCCTTCCAGGGACCTGGCCGAACTGAATCGCGATGGAGCTCATCACGTCCGTAATCTGCCTGCCAGTCATACCCGTTCCCTCAAGCCCCGAGAGCAGGGCGATGTGCGGAGGAGAGCAGCCCATGCCTGGGATTTGGGGAGCGTGGGGGTGATCGGGTGAGCACGGGTGTGTAGATCGGGAGGCGCTGGGGACTTCAAAGCACGGGAGACCCGGCGCAAACCCCTCAATTCCATCGAGCAATAGTGATGGAATCGTTTCGCCGGCGAGAAAATCCCGACGGGGCCGATGCGAGACGCGCGCAGCGGCCAAGATCGCGCCCGTAGGGTTTTTTTTCCAGGGGAGCACCGTGTTGGGCTGGATCCGCGGGAAAATGCCGTAAAGACGTACCCGCTCGGGGCTCGGCCTGCGACACGAACTGGCCCTCGTAGGGAGATCCACGATGAGACTGAAGGACCAGAGCCAGATGCTGCACCGCCTGATCCGCCGCATCGTCGAAACGAAGCCTCGCGTAGGTGTGTGCCGGCACTATCTCGACGCCGGTCGCGGCTCCCATCAGACTCTGCATTTTCGCTGCTTCGTGCCGTAAACAACCCGTAAACACGTGCCCAGCTTTCGAGCGACGCGCTTTTCCCCGCACAGACAAGTTCGCGATCCGCTCGCGACTCCTGTGCACTGACGAGAGCGCGTTCCTTACGCTCTTCACTGTGTCGAACGCGTGCAATCGCCCGGTTGAAGCGTGGGACCGCCCACTTTTTCACGCAAGTCTTTCAGAAACTTTTTTGACGCGGCTTGATTTTTTTCGAAATATTCCCGAGTGGTTGACTTGGTCTGCTTGGTCCTGACTTGCCGTCCCGCGTTTGCAGTGGGGCGGACTGCTCTGCAGCTGATGTCATAGAAGGTACGGCACAAAACAAGATGCGTCAAGCGCTCGGGTGTTCGCCCCGCTGGGGGGCCGAACCGACGAGGAGAACCGGGTTCGGCGCGCGCCAGAGGTCGATTCGATCGTTAGTGACGTGCATTCGGTGCGAGAGCCCGTCGGAGGGCGCCCCCGACGCGCCCCGAGGAGGCGCGAAGAGCTCGGGAAGGACCCTGCTGCGCATCGCGATGGGCGCCGCGACCGTCGCGGCGCCTTGGGTCTCCCCTTTTGTGGCGAGCACGGTGACCCAACCTGGGGTGGCACGCGCGGCGACGACGTGGAAGAGCATGAAGGACCTGCCCGCCATCGAACCCGGCGCGCACCCGGCGCTCACGGTCCGCGAGTTGACCCCGCGTCAGAGGGAGTTCACTGCGTGGCTCGACGGTGTCCGAGAGGAGTGCATCAGGCGGGGGATATCCGAGGAGACCGTGGGGTCGTGCTTCAACGAGCTGGAGCCGTCACCTGAGACAGTGGTGGAGAAAACAGCATCCTCGCACGTGTTGAACCCGGAAAAGAACCTCAGCGTGGAGGCGTACCTGCGGAGGATGGTGTCCAAGGACAGGGTGACTAAGGGCGCCGCGCTCATGGTTGAACACGCCGAACTCCTCAACGAGGTAGAACGGGAGTACGGGGTGCCGCCGGAGATACTGGTGGCCATATGGGGCATAGAGAGCCACTTCGGCGGGTTCCAGGGTGAGCACGACTGCATTCGCGCGCTCGCCACCCTTGGATTCGAGCACCGGCACTGGAAGGGGGATTACTTTGGCAACGAGCTCGTCGAGGCGGTTAGGATAATCGACGAGGGTCACGTTCCCCTGGGAGACTTGGTGGGATCGTGGGCGGGAGCGCTGGGACAGTGCCAGTTCATGCCGTCCAACTTCCACAGGTACGCGGTGGACAAGGACGGCGACGGACGCGCCGACATATGGCGGTCGCTGCCAGATGTGTTTGCTTCGATGGCCAACTTTTTGAAGCAGTACTGCGAATGGAACCCAAACGTGAGGCCGGCGGGGTTCAGGGTGACAGTGGAGGGGGATCAGCTGCCGGAGGATGTGATCGGTGGGTGGTGGGGAGAACGAAAGACGCCTAAACCGGCCAGTTACTTCCTTTGGAACGGGGTCAAGCCGATTCACAACACGCTTCGGCTGCCTCGGAGCGCCGAGAGTGTCCTGCTGATGCCGGAGGGGAAGGATGGTCCGGCGTTTCTTGCGCTCTGCAACTTTCGCGCCATCATGAGGTACAATCCGTCGACGAACTACGCTATGGCGGTGTCTATGCTGGCGCAGGAGATCGTCGACGAGGTGGCGGCTGTCAGGAAGGAGGCATAGGGAGGCGCAACATCTAGAATGAAACTAGTTCAAAGAAATCACGACCGTCAGACGTCAATACTCTCGTCGTCGCGCGGGTCTGCACTCTCACGAGAGGCGTTGGACCCTGTTCCTACAACTATCAATAATCGTCATCGGCGTCGACGTCCATGAAGTCCTCCCCGCCCTGCTCCCCGCGCGTGGGCGTGAAGTATGTCAGGATCGAGTTGCGCTGCGACGCCGAGAGCAGCGGCCTGCGAGCGCTCCTCCGGGTCCTCGCGGCGATGGGACCGGGCGTCAGGAGCGCCACCGCCGCGCCGGCGTTGATGTCCACGTTCTCCTTGTTCATCGACACATCACCGCACGTCGCGTCAACGCCGGGTGGTGCCGCCCTAGCGTTGAAGATTGGCATGGGGGTCTCAAAGTCCAACCTCTGCCCCTCCTCCACGGCGCGCCGCAGCCACTCGCCACCCGAGAGCAGTCCCCGCGTCGAGGGGGTCCGATCACGCGTCGCAGGTGCCGGAGTCCTGAAGAAATCGCGATCGCTGTTCGACGTATGCATCCCCCCGCGCCCCGCGCTCGCCCCGACCTCGCCCCTGACGTCCCCGCCTCGGTCGGCGTCTCGGAGGGTGGATCGGTCCACGGTCCACACCCTCGCCGTGTCGTCGTCAGCGCACGAGGCGAGGCACGTGAAGTCGTTCGGACACCAGTCAACCGCGACGACCTCGCCCGTGTGGCCTTTCAGCACCGCAGGCGGCTCCAACGGCCTGTCGACCTCCCACACGTACACGTGGTGATCGCACGATCCGCTGGTCACGTGCGTACCCTCCGGGCTGAACGCGAGCTTGTTGTAGAAGCTCGTCCCTTGGTGACCCCGGAGGTGGCACCGGGGACCCGATGCCGGACCGTGCAGGTCGAAGACCGCGATGTGAGAGTCTGAGTACGCCGCGGCGATGCGCGACGAGCCCCAGGGCGCCATGGCGAGCGCCACGACCCCGCGACCGCGCCGCTGCCTCTTGGTCGGTGCCGTGGACTCGCCGTCGCCGCGGAACCAGTTCTTACCACCCGCGCGCTCCGGCAGGTCCTCGTCCGCGATCTCCCACAGCGGCGACCCGCGCGACAGCTGTCTAACATCCCACAACTTGATCAGCCCGTCGGCGGCGCCCGCGGACACCAGAACCTGTCCGTCGTGCGCGAACGCGATGGACGTGACGCTGTGCTGAACGTCGCCCCGGACGCTCCTGGACTCGTTCCTGCTCGAGGAGGTCAGTCGCTGCTGCCGCTGACGCGAACTTCTCGCCGGGAACTCCTCGACGACGGCGTCCACGAGCTCGATGCTGGTCTGGGACCTGGTCACCGCGCGTCGCTCGCCCCCCCGCCCCCCGAACCCCCGCGCCGTGCCGCCTCCCATAGCCGCCGGGGGTTCGTGCGCGCGTTCCACCACCGCCGTCGGCGCCGAAGCCGGCTCCCCCTCCGGGCCCGGCGCGATCCCCGAGGAACTCGCCCTGGTCCTCCGCGAGTCTCTCATGTCCCACAACGCGATCGTGCCGTCCCTCCCGCAGCTCGCGAAGACGCTCCCCCCGTTCCCGTCGTCGCCGCCTCCCTCGGGTCTGACGCACACGGACTTGACGCTGCCGTTGTGCCTGCGGAAGAACCGGAAGGGCACGGCGGTCTCCACGTCCCACAGCCGCACGGACTGATCCCCCGACGCGGTGAGTATTCGACCGTCGCCGTGGCACCACGCCGCGTCGAATATGGCGTTCTCGTGCGCGATCCATTGTTGCTCCGGTCGGAACTCCGGGTCAATCTCCAGCCCGGGGAGTTTTCCCGCGGCGTCAACAATGGTCACGACGCCCTCCTCGTCCGCGATCGCGAGGAGCCTCTGGCCGCGATCGCACCTCCCGAACCTGGCGACAAACGGTGGAGAACCCACGCCCGTGTGCGGGGGCACGATTGGGATGATTCCACACCCCGGTCGACGCGCGTCGTGGACGAATCCCGAGATCCCCGGTCGCCTGTGCGTGTTCCTCGCGTGCCTCACCAGCTCGCGGCCCCGGAGGAACTCGTGCACGGAGCCACGGCGATGGATGGGTTCGCGCGCGCCGGGCAACGCCGCGACGTGGTGTTGACTCGCCACACGACTGTTCCACATGAGCTCGTGGCACATCAGCTCGTCGTCATCCCCTGGCCCGACGCGGTGTCCGCGGATGGGCGAGCACAAACCCGCTCCCTCGGATTCCAAATCCCGAGTTGACGGCGAGGACATCCCGCCCGTCTCCGTCTCCATCCACAGCCGATCTTTTGTCGGTGTCGACATCCCCATGATTACCATCCTATCTCCCCCCACTACGCAGAGGACGCGCGCGGAATAACCCGGACGCGCCTCTTGTTGTAACGGCGAGCGCTGGGTCACCCGCCTCTTTCGCACAATTGGGGTGCCCCTTCTGTCAAGGGTTACTTTCAAATCTAAGTTTGGCGCCAATCCGCGTTGTTGTGGCGCTGGTCGAGTGGTACGGGACCGAGAGTGGGGGGAAGAGTCGGAAACGCAAACTGGGGAATACTTTTGGCAACACGCTGCGGGTGCTGGCCACCACGGGACCACAGCACCCAGCGCTAGGCACCAGATCGAGGG
>MDTE01073582.1_pt1 | contig 11185 bp, 11 predicted proteins | sample 811231 | NCBI WGS metagenome assembly MDTE01 (sample SAMN05326651, study PRJNA326480) | marine metagenome | isolation source: seawater | place: Indian Ocean: Red Sea | collected 2010 | reverse complement strand
TGTCACCGCCGGCAGCCGCAGGATAATGTGTCTTAGGCCCGTTTAGTCCGCCGCTTTGTGCTATTAACTGCTCTTCAGCATCAGCATAAAGTTCTTTAGGTGCATTAACAGGCTCAAACTCTTCTTCAGTAACTTCACTATAACCTGCTAATCGTAATAGATCTGCTAGTTCAGTAACAGGAACTTCAATAGTTTCTTCAACCATTTCGTCTTCTTTAACCGGAACATCCGGATATTTCTTTTGCGCCGCCTTTTTTTCTGGCCACTTTGGTGTCTTTGGTTTTGCTATAGGTTCGCCTGGTACAGGTTGATTCCCTGGTGTCTTTGGCACCACTCGGAGACCTTCACCAACATATTTCCATTTGAAAGCACCGGCACCCATGTAACCGCCTCGTTCGTAACCAGCCATTTCCATTGCGTCATCGCTGTCGATGCCGTTTTCTTCTGCCCACTTCATAATGTAATATGAACGCTGGCTGGGTTTAACTTTAGCAAACCTTGCTACAATCTTTGGATCTGCTTTTGCTTCTTTAATAATTACTGATGGTTGACTAATTCCAAGCACACCCGATTGCCCTGACAAACGTAATAGATCACTTATTTCGTTTGATGTTGGTATCTCGTTAACTGCTTCTTCTTCGGCAATAACTTCATGCACTTCATCAACAGTTGGTTCTTGCTTTTCAGCAACTACAGTCTGAGTCATCTCTGCGCCCTTGATAGCATCGTTAATGTCGCGGTTATCGCTCTTCTCTGCTATGTCTTTAAGTTTTGCTAATACGTCCTGCATATACATTGTTATTCCTTCTACTTTGCAAATTCATATTTCCGAGTTTCTAAACTCTTCAACATGTTATCGTTAAATTTATCACCGAAAGATCCTGATGCGTCTTCGGCTTTACCATCGGACTTTTCCATATCTTTATGTTCTTGTCCAAGTAATGGTACGTATTCCTCATCAACGTTTTTAACTGCTTCTTCTCTAGCAATCTCTTCGGGGTGATCTTTATTAATCACTACTAAATGCTTATGGGGAATACCAACGCTATCTGCTAGGTAGTTAAACAGAACGTCGGCTGTTGTAGGATATTTAACTTCTGCATCCATAATATGTACTTCGGCATTATCAATAGTTTGGAAGTCCATTGGGTGTTCTTGTATTGGAGTTTTTTTAGGTTTAGATAAACTTTTTAACTCGTACTTCTCAAGAGCAGTTTCAATTGAATCTACTACTGCACCTTCTGGCATATTTGCCAGTTTGATACGAAAATGATACGTACGATCGCTTTCCGTTAGGTAACTTATAAAGGTTCTTTTGTTCATAGTTAATGTTCCTATATTATGTATTTAGTCCTTTTTACCTAAAATTTCATTGAGCAAGGAGTTACGATCTATAACAATACCTTTACCATCTTCTACATCTTCGCCACGTAATCCAGTTTCTTTGCGTTCTAACTGGTCATGCCGTGCTTTTTTAAGTTGTAGTTCTACTATCTTAAGTTTTTTATTTATTTTATTTGACTTAGCAGTTAATGCAGTATCTAACATTCTACTAGCATTATTAAAGATTTCTCCTGCAAAACGTGCTTCAACGTTCATACCTAGATCCATAAGGTCTTGAAATGTTTGTTTTGCTGTATTAGCAATATCGTCCATTTCAGTATCGCTTGCCTCTAAGTCACGTACACTTGGTAATGCCGCATCAATCTTATCTACTGCTTTAAGCGTTTCTTGTATTTCAGGCAGATTTAACTCTACAGTATCATCGAGTTCTGTAGGACCGTCATCTTCTTTTTGATCTGCTAGATCAAATAATTCTTCTAATTTTTTAGTCATGCTAGTACTTATCGACGTTTATTACCTTGATGAAAAAGTTCATCTTCAGTTATAATGCGGAATTGTACACCTTTTAGTTTGCACCACTTGGCAGCCGCTTCCCATTTTGCATGGTTAATTGCAATGGCTAGCCTGTCACGTTGGCTTGTTTTTTCAGTAAGTGAAGTTTGTTTTTTAGGTTTAATTTCTATAAGTTCTGCTTTACGTTTGCCTTTTTTATTTTGGTATACAATAAAGAAGTCTGGAACATATATAGTTTGTTTACCAGTTAGTGGATTACGATATGGTATTTGTATTGCTTCACTTGCCCAGTTAACAACGCTAGGATGATTATCACAAAATCGCATAAATGCATGTTCCCATCCACTTCGATAATACGGAACTTTGTTACCTGCGTATTTGCTAGCATTCATTAATGAATACTGTCCGCTTGCATATTTTCCTGGACCAGCCATTTTATGCTACCAATTGGCGTTGCATCACTAGGTTAGGTTCTATCTCATTAACATACCCTAATAAACTTGAGCCACGTCTGCTTAAATTTAAAAATAAAGGAATAATTTTTTTGAGATCTTTTTCACCTTCGAATTTATCTAATACGTCATTGACGTGTGTATCAATAGTAATAGACGCTTCAATAACTGCCGCAGTTAGTGCCGCGGCGGCTTCAACATTTCCGTTTGTTCGTTCTAAAAAAAACGATTTAGTCCTACTATACTCAGCATCTGATATTGATGGTTCTTGTTCAAAGTAATTTGTAAAGTATTCTTGCACTTGTGCATCAAACCCGCTACTAGGATCAATTAATGGTAAGTTTGTTTTTTGGTTCATATTGCTATTGACGGACTTGGACCTGCAGGCACTGGTTGATTTGTCTCTTCCTGTAGTCTACGTCTTAAGTCATTCCTTTCTCGAAGTAAAAATTCTGGTACACCTTGATTTACCGCGCCTAGGTTATTGTTAATTGTATCTTGTATTTGCGTGTTAAGGGTATTTAACCTATCCTGTAATTCTCTAATTTTGTTGGCTCTTGTATTTGTTGGGAGTTCGCCTTGTATTACAGGCCGGGCATCACTTAATCTTCGAGGATTAGTTGGTGAAGTTACTCCGTTTGGTATAACTCTACCGTTGCCTCTGTTAATATCTGTATTTGACGATGGGGTGCCAAAGAGTATATCGCTTATAAAGTTTCCGTTGCTACGAACATTATTTGGATTTAATCCGGTAACCGGAGCAACATTATTAGTGTTACCTAGATCTAGTCCAATAGCAGATAGCCCATCTAAAACAACATTAGGTATAACAATATCATTGAGAGGATTATCTCCTCTTAGTATACTGCCAACTGCACGTTGAGCATCTTTCTTAAGAACTTCACCAAAGTCAACATCTCTTGTGTTATTAAACAATATACCGCCTTTAACAATGGCGCCTAAGACGTTTCCATTAAACAAATCATTTGCTATTGTATTTGCGGCATCTAATATACCGCCGGCAAAGAATACTGAATTTTTGCCGCCGTCGCCGTGTATTCCAATCGGGCTTGGTGTGGTATCGTAGTGTATCTCACCAAATCCGCGTGGGTTAATATTATTAACAAATCCTGTTGCATACTTAACTGTTTCATAAGTCATTTGCATTGTATGTTGCATTAGTGACCCGTTTGCATATGCATGATTATCATGACCAAAGGAAGTAATCATTGGATTAATTAATGTATATTCTGCAAATCGTTTCTGCAACATACTATAGATTTTAACATCTTTAAAGAACCGTTGTCGTCCAGAGTTTAGGCCCCATTGTTCTCCGGGCCTAAATCCGTACCTATCATTTGTAGTATATTGAGCACCACCAACTGCATAGTGACTATCGCTAAAATAAAATTGATAATAATTATTCCAAAGTTGACGAATCAAATCTTTGTTATCATCATGGAATGCGATGTTAATTGGGTTGTAATTAATCTTGTGGTGAGTTTGGACTTGTCTGTTGTATTGGTTGTGTGTTTGAACATCAATACTAAAACTTGGTAAGTCAATAGTCTTTACCAATAACGGTATTTCTAATTTATCTATACCCGAAAAAAGTTGTGCGGCGTCTGGAGTAAAACTAAAAACCACATGAAAAAGGTTTGAATACCGAGGTTGTAACTCGTATCCATTATCAACAAATGTGCGGGCCGCATGTTGATAGTCCCGCACATTGTCGCCTTTTTGCAATGCGTTTAGTAAACTGTTAACGCTAGTCATATGAGGTTAACCTCCTAGCCTGTTACTACTGAACCAATTGTCCTCGCTACTGATGCGCCAACACCGTCACCAATTGGTGTCTGTACTGCGTTATCAAATCTAATTGATAATGCAACTGTTGCTGGTTCACTTGATGCATAGTTCAAGTCACCGTAGTTAACATTCTGTACAAAGCAACCGTATAGTTCCCATGTCTCTAACACGTTAGGTGTGCTTGCGCCGTTGCCGCCATCGAGCATTTCAAAACGTGTAATAAACTTGTAGTCGATGCCTGAACTTGCACTTGCTTGCTCGAGGAAATCGAATTGCTTTTGAAGTTGTTCACCAACTAAACGTGTAACGCTACCGTTTACATCGTCACGTAGGTTAATTGTTACAGCCTCCCAAGTATGCTTACCAATTAAGAATACTTTTGAGTTGTAAACTGGAACTTCCATCTCGTCAAATGTAACAGAAGGACGAGTAATGTCTATTACTTGTTTTGTTAATTCTGTACGTGGTGTTGAAACGCCAAAGTTCTCAAACATCGCCCTAAAGCGATATTTTAGTTTGGGCATTAACAAGCCTTGTGAGCTTGCTGATTGATCACTGTCGACCGGAACAGTAAATTTAGTAAGTGATGAAACTGACATTTCGTCTTGCTCCTATATAATTGTTAATAGTATTTATCTGTCGTTGGTCACAAAAAATGGGGGGCTTTCTAGTTAACCCCCCATATTATTTGTTAGTTAAACAGATTCAGCGGCTGCTATGTTACCACTAGCAATCTCACCTGTATTCTTAAGTCTAATTGGAATGTAGATAAATTCTGTTGCCTTTGTAGGCTCAATAGCAATATCAACATATAGTTCGTTGCGATCAATTCTAGAGTTTGTATTATTTGTTTCGTCACAAACAACTAGGTAATCGTAAATACCACGTTTTGCAACTAGATCGTTCATTGTACTTTCAATGTTCTCTTTAAGCTCGTCACGTGTAATTTTGTCGTTTGGCTCAAATACATACGACAATGCAGTGTCTTTAACACTCTTGCGTAAGAACGAAACAAGCCTTGCTACGTTAATACGATCCAATGCGCTAGGCGTATTCGCCCGTGTCTTGTTGCCATAGTTAAGAATACCTTGTCCATGGAAGAATGCTATTGGATTAATCTTGTTAGAATACAATGTATCACGTATTGATTCTCTAACATTGTCAGTTGTAAATTCTCCTGTTGATGCTTTAATATACCCTAAACTTGTAACGTTGTCTACAGCACCTCGACGTGTACCTGCAGGAGCAAACCATTCAAATGCTTGGTCATCATTCCGACTAAACACACGAGCCATCATATGACTTGGTGGTACAACAATAGTATTTCCTGATAAGTCATTTGTTTGTCCTGATGGATAAAATACGCCTAAGTACTGATCACTAGTAACAAGTCCGTCATCGCCGTTATCTGATGCCGCGGCAGTGTTAGTTGCCCATGATGTAAGGTCAGTACCATTTGCCGCAAGCCTCATTGGAGTATCACCAATTACAAATGCTGTATTGTTTCTATCATTGTTAAGTGAAACCATATTAGAGATTAGCTCTGGATACCCAGGTGCTGTAATAACATTAAAGTTACGTGAGTCTTCGCGCAACTCTGAACTGTTATCTATTGCTGACTTCATTGCGGCTACAATAGTACGTCGTACTGCCTTACGATTCATGTAAGGCGAACCATCTGACTTATTACCACTTGATGTTACCCATGCATCTTTCTCTGTTGGAAGTGTTGGATAAAGTGTAGTGTCTGGGAAGTTTGTACGACTAAAATAATTGCTACGGAACTTCTTAACATTTTGTGAACTACGTCTTGTGTTAAAAAGTAGCATACCTCTTGGATACAATGCTGGATCTGGTTTGTCAATATCAACAACATCACTTGTTAGTAATGCTTTAGTTGTTGGAATTGTTCCTGTGACAACATCTAATGTTGTGCTACCCATATAACGTGCATCAGCAAACACAATACCGTTTTCTGTAGTTTGATCTGTGTTATCGATTAATACCCATTTGTTTTCGCCGTCTACTGTTTCGTAACGGTATAGTTTTGGATAATTCTCTAAGTCACTTGAGTCAATCCAAAGATCACCAACAACTAATGCTGTATCATCACTCTGCAATGTTGGCTCTGTGGTGCTAAAAATAACACCGTCCGGGTCTGTAGCAGTTAGTGTAAATCCACGTGCGTCAGTACCTAAGTTCTGATATCCTTGCCATGTTGTACCATTATGAATCATAATGTCTGCTTCAAGAGCATCACTATACCAATGAGTGTTGTCTGCAGGATCTGCACTTGGTTGTGTTGTACTTGCTGTATAAGTTGGCGCAACCCAGTTACTTAAAATTAAATCACTGTTATTACCTGCACGTACTTGTCCAGTAGTAATTGCTGTTACAATGCCTGCTGTAGTTAATGGTGTTCCGCTTGTTTCTTTAAGGATGATAACACCACCTAATGAATGCTTAATAACTATTGCACCAGTAGTACTAATGCTTGCTGTAACGTTTGTAACGTTTGCGGCATTAATGTCACTTGCTAAAGTTGTTAGTGTAGTGCCACTCAGTGTTACTGTTGTGGCAGTTGACATTGTTGTGCTACCTGCGGCGCTTGCACTAATAGTAAATGTATTAGATGCTGTTAGCGAAGCAGTTGTAACGTTACCTGTTACTTCTAATGCGCCTGTTGCATAACGTTTGAATAATTTATAAGTTGCTGTATCATCTTCGTCAACGTCAAACTGTACATAATACTTTCCTGCTTCAATCGCTTTACCGCCAGTCGTATCAGTTTCTTTAAGAACTGTTTGATCATTCTCAAAAATATTTGTTCCAGTTAATGTTTGTGATTCAAACACTCCGTTTGTAGAACTATAAACGCTAATGTCTGGTCGTGCGCCTAAGTTGTGTTGAGTAGTTTTGATCCAAATACTTCCGTTAGGACGAGGAACTGTATCGCTAGTCTTCCATTCAGGAACTGTGTAGTGTGCGCTCTGCTGGATTAATGGTCTTGCATATGTACCTGCTGTTAAGCCTGCCACTGTAAGAATTGTTCCACTACCGTTAGCAAGTATAATCTTACCATCTGTGGTTGAACCATCACTAGCCGCTGTACTATTTGCGTAAATTTCAATTTTATTATCAACTGCCGCGGCTGTAACACCAGTAATACTTGCACTATTAATACTGGATGCAAGTTGTGCTACTGTTGTTCCACTAAGTGTAACAGTTGTACCATTAAGAACAATAGTATTACCATTTACAAGCGTTGGACTTGCAATAGTTCCAGAGATAGTTGGCCACGCAATTTGCCAACTTGCACTACCTACTAGTACCCATGCGTTACTGCGGTTCTTGTAGTATACTGGATTCTTTACGTTTGTCATTACAACAGCATAGTCGCCAATAGCGCCAATGCTTGTTAATGGTACCCCACTATCTAAGTCGCTTGTTGAAGTAATAACAGTTGGAATTTTATTTGTAAATGCACCAGTACTTTTATTCCATTCAAAGATTCCCCAACGGCTATCTGTACCTGCATCCCACCAAACGGTATTTGCTGTTGGATTACCTGTTGGACGACTTTGGTTTGAAACCAAATCGTCTACGTTAATATCTGCTCTAGTAACATAAGCCCTATTGCTTACACCTAAGAAACTGTATGCGGCCATTAAGCCATATTCGTTGTTTTCATATCCATGAATTGGTGTTCCGGCAGTAGTTGTATAAAACTTTGGATTACCAAAAGTTTGTGTTAACTCACGTTGACTACTTACTAGGTAAGTTTTACCTGCGTTAGCCGCCGTAGTACCTGTAGCCGTAGCAGTTGTGCTACCACCTTGTTTTTTATCTTGACCGGAGGCAACAATAAATGTTGCTACGGTTCCGGTTGGTGCCGGAGCATATTGACTTTCGTCAGTTACTGTAACTTGTACACCTGGGGATGTTAGTGCCATGATTTGTCTTCCTTCAACATAAGAATTTTATTAAAAGTATTTATCGAATAATTGTATTTTACGCTGTATTTACATGGTACCTTTAAAGGTCCGCAATATAAATACCTGTATGCGCCCTTTATGTGATAAATGTGAAGTTAATCCTCGAGCAATAAATTATTACCTTGGAGATAAAATATATTACAGAAAATTATGTGACGCATGTAGTCGTAAGAAACGAAATCAAAAAGCTCACAAAGATCCACTGTGGAAAATTTCAGGATATAAAATGAAACGAAGTTGCGAAAAATGCGGATTTAAAGCCGCACGTCCTAAACAATTAACAGTGTATTATCTAGACAATAATAAAAGTAACATTAGTTACAATAATCTCAAAACCGTTTGTTTAAATTGTAATTATGAACTAAGTGTTACTGGTTGGCGGATTGGAGATCTTCAAGCAGATCTTTAACTACTACATAAAGGTCGTCAATGGTTCCTTCATTAGTAATTAGATAGTCCGGAACAATACTTGCCCACATGTATTCACTAGCGTGAATTTCGGGGTGTAAATGTGGCATAGTATCAACATTATGTTTTGCAACTTCAAACCAATCCGGATCTTCGCCTCTTTTAACTCTTACTACTTTGCCGCCTGCTCTGCGTATCATTGCAACTTCGTTTGGAAATCTAGCATCAGTTATTACAACATTATGCTCTATTCTACTTAGGCGTTTTTCTAAACTTAGTATCCAAGTATCTTGGTGAAAATTATTTCTAAATACATCAGTACCTAGTAATTGCAATGCTAGTCGAGGAGTAAAATCCGGAATGTTTAGTCGTTTAGACCACCATTCGTCGATTGTTTCTCGTTGTGCTCTACTTTTGTCAGTGTCGCCTTCGAGCATTGCCCTGTCCCATCCAAATATAGAAGCAGTAGCATCTTTTAAACTATTAGCAAAACTTTCACTACGAAAGCCTTTGTCTATTAGCATGTTGCCAACAGTACCTTTGCCCGAACCTATAAGTCCTATTAATCCTATAATCATGTATATATTATAACAGAGTTTTTGTAATTAGCCAATAATAAATGATAGCGGATCTGAGCCATCAACGTAATTTTTAAGTTCCTCATCTAACACTTGGAGTTCAGATTGTGCTTCTGCTTTAAGTGTGTCACCATTTAAACTAGTGCCGCCTTGTGGGCCTGCAATAGTTGAGAATTTACTACGTGCTTCACCTAATGTAAACTTAGCCAATGCTAAACTATAATCTTGTACCCATGGTTGTGCTTGTCTATCTTGTAATATAGTTACGTCAGGTTTAATATTATAAACCCAAAGAGCAACATCTTCGCCGCTATCTTCAAATTTTCGTAGTAATGTTACTGTTTTAGTAACAGGGTTCCATTCAAAGTTAACAAAACCACCAAACAATCTTGCACTTAATTCTTGGTACTGATAGTATAATTCATATGTTGCTTGTCCGCCAACTCTACCTGCTTGGAGCAAATATGTGTTTACAAACGCCGCTTCAAATGGTTCAAACTGTGTGCCTGTATCACTACTACCACTACCAACACTACGACGAAATACTTGACGTACTTCTTGTACTTCGTCTGGTAGTACATATTCTTGCTGTTCTTTTACAATATTAACAAATATATAACTACTCTCAACACTATTTCCGGCACGTTGTCGGTATCTGCGAAGTGATTGATCTATACAGTTTGTATAATGAGCAGGGTCAAGTTCAACATCAACCATATCACCTCCCAAGCGAAGGTAGATATAATCCTTAATATCGTTTTTCAGAGTTGTAACGTCTACAGCCATAATAGTTTCCTTATACAGTATTTATTTAGAAACCTTCAGTAGAACAGTGTGTTCATTTAGCCTTCCGTTAAGTTTTGTCTCAGTTGCCTTAATACCATCCATAAATTTACGCAATGCTACTTTGCCAGCCTTATTAAACTCTTGTAGTTTTTCTACAGGCTTACGTAATGTTTTTTGTACACTATCTCTCTCGCTAAATCCTACTAGAGTAGTACCTTTAACTGAAAGTATTTGGTGATCATCGGCAACGTACTTGCCTAGTTTACGATTTTTAGTATTAAACACCCACAGCTCTGTTGCTTCTAATATGTCTAATGGATTTACACTTGCAATCTTATATTCCGGGTCAGCCTGTTTGAATTTAAGTTTTGCAACTAGTTTATCCTTGCTTGGTGCTTTTTTTGTACGGGTCTTTCGAGTTGCTTTCTTTAGGTTAGCATAAGCATCTAAGTCACTAAACATATTATCAAAGAATTTAATAGTATGATTAATTTCTTTCTTTGAAAGATGACTGTATCCTTCTTTAAGGTCTGGATGACAATCTTTGTTAAGCAACTCTTTAAATTCTGCCTGTATAGAAACATAGAAAGATTTGATCTTACTAATATGTGCTTGGGCAACGTTATTGCTTTTAAGCCAATTAAAAAACTTAGGATCTTCTTTCGTATTTCTAAGAATAATATGCTTGTCGCAGATAACTTCAAACTCGCCAATGATTTCAGATAATTGTTCTGCCATGCGGTCTTGTATACTAGGCTTGTATACATTTTTAGTTCGTTTTTCTTCTTCTTTTATTTCGTTAACAATCTCTTTACCTTTTTCAATCAGTTCATTAAACCTGTTTGTCATCCAATCAACTGCTTTCTTGTATGCATCTTTATCGTTTTCTGCACCTGCACACGGACCAAACGGTTCAGTAGATAATTCAATATCTGAATAGTTCTCTGTCCAATAACAATAAGCCGCAATATGATTAGAGCTCCAATTATAACTTGGGGTCTTAAGAATGGCCTGTGCATCTTCTTTGTTAAACGTTTTTCTTACATACGACTTAACAATGGCTTCTGAGTCTTTAGAATCGACTTCCATATGGAATAATCTTCCAAAAACGGTCCATCCTTTATCAGATCGGATTGCACCAGCCCCGGTTTTAATTCGTCTCTTAGTGGGTTTACGTTTTCTAGTCTTGGCTTTGATCGCCATAGAAATCCTCCATACCTTGTATAAGGCTCATAATATCAGCCATGTCTAAGTTGTCTATGGCTTCGTTAGAAACAGTTTCAACCCATTCCTTCTGTAG
>MDTE01020921.1_pt1 | contig 11185 bp, 10 predicted proteins | sample 811231 | NCBI WGS metagenome assembly MDTE01 (sample SAMN05326651, study PRJNA326480) | marine metagenome | isolation source: seawater | place: Indian Ocean: Red Sea | collected 2010 | reverse complement strand
GTGGCGGATTCCGCGCTTCGGGAACGATGGTAGTCAATGTCATCGAACCGGTCGACGAGATGACGATGGACCTGCAGGTCGTGCCGAACCCGCTGGTCGCCACCTTCATGGATGTCTTCGTGGTTTCTCGCCGCGAGCTTGCGGGAACGCCTAATGTCATCCGCTCTTTCGCGTCCACCAACAGCACTGTGGCGGTGCGCCAGAGCGAGGATGATTTGGATGGTCGCGGAGTCTTGATTTGGACGGGGCGGGTGCAACTGGAATCTGGAGTTAGCGGCTTGGTCCGTTTCGAAGCACAGGCGTTTACTGCGTTAGGTACCGATGTTCGCGATACTGCCTCCGTGGAGATTGCCGCGGTCGCGGCGGGTAAGCGGGTGGTCCTGGCTCATGAGGGGGTTCGCTTAGATATGCCGCCCGAGGCGCTGGGAGCAGGAACGACAGTACTGCTGCAGGTTGAGGAAAGAGTCGAGGAAATATCTCCCGAACTGGAGCTGCGGCGCATCGTGGATGTCTACCCGGCCGGACAACGTTTGACTCGGCCAGGTCGCCTGGCTTGGGAAGGGGTAGCCCAGGTTGGGGAGGGGCTTTATCGGTTCGATAGAGGTACTTGGACTTATCTGGGGAATATCGATGAATTAGTGCCGGTCGAAGCATTGGGCCGCTACGGAATATTGAAAGATCATTTGCCGCCGCGGCTCGAGCTTGAAACGTTGCCCGGCAGTGAATACGCAGAATTAGGGGGTAAGGTAATCGATGGGGGAAGTGGTTTAGGATCAACTGGAATTCGCCTCTGGGTCAACGACGAGGAAGCTCCTCTTTCATTCGACGGTCTCACCTTTAGCTGGCCGGTCCCCAGTGAATTGATAGGAGCTGAGTATCGGCTGAAGATTGTGGCCAGGGATCGGGCGGGTAACGAACGGATCGAGCAGATTGAAGTGCGGGGCTTTGCCCTGCCGGAGCACGCGCAACTCGAAGCCAATTACCCCAATCCCTTCAATCCAGAGACCACGATTCCCCTGCTGGTACCAGCAGGATCCGGATGGGTGAAATTGACGATATACAATGCTATGGGGCAGTTGGTGAAGACCTTGGTCAATCGGCCAATTGGACCTGGGCGCCATCGGATTCATTGGGACGGGCGTGCGCAGAGCGGCGAGCGGATGGGATCGGGGATTTATCTCTACCGAATGGAAACAACCACAACCGCGCAAACGCGAAGCATGACTTTAGTGAAATGAGGGGTATCTCGATGAAGCGATTCGTATTTTTTGTACAAGGGGTAGTCGTGGCTCTGGCTTGTGCCAGTTGCGGTGGTGGGAGCGGTATTGGGCCAGAGGAGATCGCTAAGCAGGAGCAGAGATTGCGCGATGATCTGCCCGTCGATTGGAGTAGTTACCAGACCGGCGATTATCAGCAGGCGATCGAGTTCTTTGCCAATACGCTGGCCGAGGCCGAGGCTTTTGAAGGCGCTGAGTCGGTGCTCAACGAAATCAAGTCCGAGGCCCACAATGGCATTGGCTGGTCCTTTTTTCGTGAGCAGTCACTGGAGGATGCCTGGAATTCTTTCCAGCAGGCGACTCGTTTGAACCGCAGCAACGTCGATGCGTGGGTGGGATGGGCCGGAGTTGCGCTGGCACGAGGTCGCTATGCCGATGCGGCTCAGTTTTCGGCCCAGGCTCTGGCGACCGGAGATGGATATAATTCGGCATTTCGCTTGGATGAAAACAATCGCCAATTAGGGCACGATAATATCGATAGTCGCCATATTCGCCTGATGTTGGCAGAATCCTATTTTCAACTGGGTCGTTATAGTGTCCTCGATCGGCCCGATCCGAATAACTCAGCCGCTCAGGTTCGCATGATTAAAGGGTCGTATTCCTATAAAGATCCGGGACAACTCCTGCGAGAAATGAGCGAGATTACACTGGAATTGCAACTTGAAGCCAGTGGCGGATTCTGAGATGAAGAGGTTAATGCGCTATATAGTGGTGCTAATCGCCGTGTTGGGATTTTGGTGCGAACTCGAGGCCCAGAGCCTCGGTTTGCTGCGGCGGCCTCGCAACGGCGCAATCAGCGCCCCGATGGGGCAGGGGCTGGATCTGGTCCATAGCGCCGAACCATTGGGTAAGGGTCGGTTCCGGCTGCGTATTCAAAACCGTTCCAACCCGATCAGTGTCCCTGGACTGGGTGCCGGTAGTATCTACACGGGTGGTTATGGTCTGGGCTATGGTATTGGTGACGCTCTGGAATTGAGTTTTTTGGTACCCTTTCTGCTCGATTCTGTCGGCGGGCTCAATAAATACGGCAGTGGAGATCCGGTCTTGGGAGTAAAGTTTTCGCGACCCGGAAAATTGCCGGCGAATTTCTATACCGGCTACCAGTTGCTGCTCGGCTTGCCTTTCGGCTACAAGGGCAAGCATGCCCTGGATGCGATTGGTGGGATCCGCTCTTTCAGCAGCGAGTCGTTCGATATCGGTTTGCAAGGCTTGATGGACATTCACTTTGATTTTGTCTCGCTCTATCTCAATGGAGGATTTTTTCGCTCGGCAAATATCGATGTCCTTTCCCAATTAATTTACGGGATTGGCATGGAGTTGGGGCGTCGCAGCCGCTGGGCAAGCATCAACCTCGAGTATCAGTCCCAGGTGACCTTTTCGGAACAGGCACGGGCGGTGGGTGTTTTCAAAGTCGGCACCCGTCTAGGGCTGATCAAGGGCGTTGAACTCGAACTCAATAAAGAATTCGGTTTTATCGACTACCCAATAAAATCCAGTTATAGTTTCGGCGTGCGGTTGCACGGCTTTATGTCGGGGCGTCGTCGACTCGCCTGGCGGCATGAAGTCTATGAAACCAGAGAAATTCCCAAGCGAGACTATCAGCCCTCCCAGGCCTTGCGTCTGGCGATTGTCGACTTCGAGGGCTATGAGGAATATGCTGCAGGTCAGCGAATTGTCGAAAAGATCAAAAATCGTCTCGAGCCCCACGATAGTCTAGAGGTGGTGGATATACAGCGCTATGCGGATGTGCCCAATCGAGGCTTTCTCAAGCCGCGTCAGGCCCTCGAATTGGCGACGAAGCTCGGGGTCGATGTGGTGGTCACCGGGGCGGTGTCCAACTATGATTTCGATCGCTTCGCCGGGGTCAATTTGCCCTATATGGTGAAGTTGCCTGAAGCCGAAGTCGAGGTTGGATTGCGCTTCCGGGTTTTGGAATTCGATCCTACCCGCACCCAGGTACAGGTATACAACGAGGATGTCGCTGGCGCGGGTAAAATACGCAAGGGCGTGAGGCTTTTTTCGGGGGATAGGCGCGATATTACGGCGCGGGCCTCGGCCGTTGAGATTCAAGGGGTCCACGAGGCTGCCCTAGACGACGACCTGGTGGATAATATGCTGGCGGTGATGGCCGACCAGTTATCCTGGGTTCCGCCGGACTTCCTGCCGTGAATGCTTTGGCGAAATCGGCTCGGCTATTGGGCGGGATATTATTGCTGCTCTTGGTGGGGAGTTGCGCGTTCTCAGTGGCACCGACCAACTCTACCGATCGAAATCTGACCCTGCAATTATCGGCCTTTCCAGACCGTATTTCGGTTGAGGACAGCACGGCGAGTGCGGAGGTCTGGGCTACCGTCAAAGAAGGGGGTAACCCTGTGCGCGACAGCACAGTAGTGGTTTTTGCAACCACTGTTGGTGCGATTACTCCAACCGCGATTACGCTGGATGGGTTGGCAGTAGCCGTGCTGACCAGTCCGGGCGATAGCCGACCTCGCCAGGCGGCGATCTACGCTCAGGCACTCACGGTGCGCGATACGCTCGAGGTCGATTTCGTCCTCGCTAATCAGTAGTCGTTTCGCTCTTTAAGAGCTTGACATAAACCTCATATAATCAGTATAATTGGCACGTGTTTCCCCGTTGTGCGCCATGCTTACCCCAGGGCTTAGGCGCGTATTATTGCTATAGAGTTAGTCCATGCCTTCCTCCACTGACCAGCTGGGTTTCGATTTTCTGCGGGATCCAGGAGACGACGGCGAGCAGGTTGCTGCGAATTGTGCCCACTGCCGCCATGAGATCGAGGTCCCGGCTTGGTACCGTGCTCGGACTCAATTGCATTTTTGCGGTGCATCCTGCCGACAGGACTGGACCGACGCTGAGCCTTCGTTTGCGGTTAGGCTGGGTACGACAGCCAAGCAGCGCGGAGCCAACTGGGAGATCCAGGCTCGTCAGGCGCGCGAGCGCGATGGGTTTTCCTGTAGAGTTTGTGGTATCAGCGAGGAAGATTTGGGGCGCCAACTCGACGTTCATCACAAAATCCCCTATCGCAGTTTCTCCTCCAATGTGGAAGCGAATAAACTGGAACACCTGATAGCAGTGTGTCCCTCTTGCCACGCCAAATTGGAAGCCGAATTGCGTCGCGAACTCCCCCTCTTTAAAAAATCCTGACCAATTCGCCCTATCAGGGGCTTTTTAAATGACGGACCGCAGGGTCGATTTCAGTGTTATTATACCAGCCTATAACGAAGCAGGATCCATCGGTTCGGTCCTGGAGCGTTTAACGAAGTACCTATCCAGCCTCGATCAGGAACACGAAATCCTGGTGGTGGTCGATGGGGCTAGTGATGCTAGTGCGGAGGAGGTCCGGGGGGTTGAGGGAGTAATTCGGCTGGTCGAACACCCCTATAATATGGGCAATGGTGCCGCGATAAAGACCGGTATTCGTCACGCCCGGGGAGAAGTACTGGTCTTTATGGATGCGGATGGTCAGCACGCGCCTGAGGATATCGGGCGACTTCTCGCCGAATGTCGCCAGTACGATATGGTAGTCGGGGCACGGGGGAAGGAAGCCCAGGCTGGTTGGCACCGCAGGGTGGCCAATGGGCTCTACAATGGCCTGGCCAGCTATGTGACCGGGCGGCGGATCGAAGATTTAACTTCCGGGTTTAGGGCGATGCGCCGGTCCGTCGTGAGCCGGTTCGTCTCGTTGCTGCCCAATGGGTATTCCTATCCGACGACGATCACGCTCTGTATGATCCGGGCTGGCTTCAGCGTCAAGTACATCCCTATCGAGGTCGCTCGGCGCCAGGGAGGCAAAAGTCATATTCGGCTCTTTTCCGACGGTACCCGTTTTTTGCTGGTGATTGCCAAAATCTGCATGCTCTTTTCGCCACTGAAGATTTTTCTACCTGTGAGCCTCTACCTGTTTTTAATGGGGCTCGGCTATTATGGCTATACCTTTCTGACTGCTCATCGCTTTACCAATATGTCGATGCTGCTTTTTACCACCGCGGTCATGATCTTTATGATGGGTTTGATTGCCGAGCAAATTGCGCAGATGCGATTCGAGCGTAGCGAAGATGGCTGAAGGCCTGGGTATCTGCTTTTTTGGCACCTATGTGACTGGGGAAGGTTATCCTGTTAACCGGGTGTTGATCAAGGGTTTAAAGGATTCAGGGGGGGTTGTTTCGGAATGTCGAGAGGAGCTCTGGCAGGGTTTTTTGCACCAGGTTTTTTCTGGTGCGAGACCGGGAGCCTGGCCCCGATTGGCCCTCCGGGCATTGGGGGTCTATCCCCGTTTGATTTATCGCTATTTGCGCAGCGAGTCGCACCGGGTCGTCATAGTCGGCTATCCGGGCTATGCGGATATCGTTCTGGCGCGTTTGCTCAACCCCTTTGGACGTCGCCTACTGGTGCTGGTGTCCTTTATTTCGCTCTACGATACGGTTGTGCTCGATAGGGGTCAAATTGCCAAGGATTCGTGGAAGGCCAAACTGCTCTACGGCATCGATCGCCTGGCGTTTCGCGCTGCCGATCTGGTCCTGGTCGATACTGGGGAAGTGGCCGATTATTTTGCCCGGGTTTTTGCTCTGGCGCCGCAGAAGTTTCACCGCAGTATGGTCGGCAATGTTTTCGACGGTTTTGAGCCGTCTGGTATTCAGGAGAAGCTGCATTGTCCGCTGAAAGTTCTTTTTTTTGGCACCTACGTACCCCTGCACGGGATAGAGTACATCATAGAAGCTGCCGAGTTGCTCCGCGAAGAGGAATTCGAGTTTAGTCTGGTCGGTTCAGGCCAACTCTACGACTCTGTGCGTCAGGAGGTTGATGAGCGGAAATTGCAAAGGGTTGATTTTGTCGATGAATGGATCAGCAGCGAAGGATTGGCCGAGCGGATTCGTGCGGCGGATGTCTGTCTGGGTATTTTTGGCACCACACCCAAGGCATCCCGGGTCATACCCTACAAAATTTTCGCTGCCCTGGCGCTGCGTCGTCCGGTGATAACCCGGGATTCGCCGGCGGTGCGCGAACTCTTGGCCGATGGCGAATCGGCGCTGTTTTGCACCGCCGGCAGCGGTGCGGCGCTGGCACAGGCCCTGCGCCGCTTGCGCGACGAAGGGGGGCTGGCGGCAAGACTGGCCCAGGCGGGGTACGAGTCTTATCGCCAATCCGGGTCTGTCGCCGCGATCGGGCGCGATCTGATGCAGACCTTGGAGGTACATAGTGGCCACTGAGCAGCCGATTGCGCAGACCCATTGGGGTGAGTGTGAAATTCGCGGACCGGTGCATCTATTTCGCGAACGTCAGCTCTTGCGGCTTTTGCGCCGGCTCTTGCCAATGGGCAAAATTCTCGATGCTGGTTGTGGCAGCGGCAGTCTGGCGTTGGATCTCTATCGAGCCGGCTACCAGGTCACTGCGGTGGAGGACTCCGTAGAATTTGTGGCTCTGGTCGAGTCCAAAGTCCGGAGCATGAGAGTAGGAGATCGGGTGCGGGTAGGACGGGCTTCGGTGACCGATTTGCCTTTTGCCGATCGGAGTTTCGATGGTTTGATTTGCGGCGAAGTTCTCGAACACCTATTGCCCGAGGCAGGGGGTGACCAGGCGGCGGTACGCGAGTTTTATCGAGTGCTGCAGCCGGGTGGCGTCTGTGTTGTCAGTGTCCCCCTCAATCCGCGATTATGGGACCACGCCGACGAATGGGCCCGGCACGTCAAGCGCTATGGGCGGGACGAGTTTGTTGGTCTTTTCGCCGAAGCGGGTTTTGCCGTAGAGCAGGTTCGGGTCTGGGGGTTCCCGCTGGGGCGCCTCTATCATCGGCTGCTTTTTGCTCCCTGGCTTAAACGCACGGCAGGGCAGAAGATCCACCAGCGCGAAGCCCGATCCGATACCCGTATCGGTCGGAGTCGGATCCTGGTCGAGATGGCAGCTGCTCTTTTGCGTTTCGATGATCTTTTTGCGCGATTGGCCTGGGGGCGGGGGATCGTCCTCTGTGCCCGGCGCAGTGGTTAAGGGGGATGAATTGGTAGGTATTGGCGTCGTCGGGGCCGGTTATTGGGGGCCCAATCTGATTCGGAATTTTTTCACCGCCAGCGGCGTGGATAGGGTCGCTGTTGCCGACCGGGATCACCAGCGACTCGAACGTATCGGCGCTCTTTTTCCGGGGGTCGAACTCTGCACGGATATGGAAGAATTACTGAGTGATCACCGGATTCAGGGTATCGCTCTGGCGACGCCGGCCGATTCGCATTTCTCGCTGGCCAGCCAGGTCCTCGAAGCGAGGAAGGGCGTCTTTGTCGAGAAGCCACTGGCCCGGAGTGCGGCCCAGTGTGAGGAATTGATCCGTCTTGCCGATACACAGAAGCAAGTGCTGATGGTCGGCCATACTTTTGAATACAATGCTGCGGTTCAGTATGTCGAGGATTGTATAGAGCGGAAGGAGTTGGGTGAAGTCTACTATATCTATGCGCAGCGACTCAACCTCGGGGTCGTGCGCCGCGATGTGAATGCGCTATGGAATTTAGCGCCCCATGATATTTCGATCGCGTTGCGCTGGCTCAAGCAAATGCCGATTCGGGTTGATGCGCGCGGCTATACGTACTTGCAGGAGGGGATTGAAGATGTGGTTTATCTCAATCTCGAATTCGCCAACGGTGTGGCGGTGCATATCCACGTCAGTTGGCTCGACCCGGGCAAGGTGCGACGGACCACGGTCGTGGGCAGTGAGAAGATGATCGTCTACGACGATGCTAGCACCGACGCGAAGATCCAGCTATTTGACAAGGGCATCGACCGCCGGGGGATCGAGGGATCGCTGGGCGACTTCGATTCCTTCGGCAAGTTTCAATTGATTCAGCGAGCTGGCGACGTGCTGATACCGCAGATCGATTTTGCCGAGCCGCTCCGGACCGAATGCCAGCACTTTGTCGAGTGTGTGGCCGAAGGGCGCACGCCGATCACCGACGGCGCTAATGGATTGCGGGTAGTCAAAGTTCTCGAAGCTGCTTCGGAGTCGCTGGCCGAAGGCGGTGCGAGCGTGGCGATTCACTGAGAGGGAGGATAGCCGAGAGTGTATAAAGGCAAAAAGATCGCGCTGGTCATCCCGGCGTTCAACGAAGAGCGCCTATTGGGCGCTACTTTGGAGGGGGCACCCGAGACCATCGATAGGATCTACGTGGTCGATGATTGCAGTCAGGACCAGACCCCCGATATCGTTCGCAAATACGCCGCAATCGACCCTCGTGTCGAACTGATTCAACACGAGGAGAATAAGGGCGTTGGAGCGGCGATCATCACCGGCTATATGCGTGCCAGCGCCGACGAGTACGAAATCACCGTGGTCGTTGGCGGCGATAACCAGATGCCGTTCGAAACGGTAGAAGACTTGCTGGAACCGATCGCTAGCGGCGAGGTTGATTACACCAAGGGCAACCGTTTCCTCATGCCTACTGTCGGGCTCGAAGGGATGCCTTGGACTCGCTTCATAGGCAATGCGATCATCTCGATCATGACCAAGATGGCCTCGGGGTATTACAAGATCTACGACGTGGTCGACGGCTATACGGCGATTAGCAAGCGAGCGATAGACCTGATCGATTGGGGCAAGGCTTGGAAGGGCTACGGCTATCCGATGGACTTTTTGGTCCGTCTCAATGCGATGGGGCTCAAGGTCAAGGATGTGCCGCGGCGCGCGATTTATCTCGAGGGTGAACGCCAGTCGCAGATCAAGGGAGTAGATTACGCGATAAGGGTTGCACCGATGATGGTGCGCGATTTTTTCTGGCGGCTCTTCAGTAAATACCTGATACGAGATTTTCATCCGCTCCTGTTTTTTTATCTCTTCGGCTTTGTCTTCCTGCCCCTTGGCGTGCTCTATGGTGGGTTCTTGGTCTACCAACAGTTTACTGGTGAGGGAGTTACAGGTCCGCGTTCGGTCGTCTGTGCACTGATGATTATCATGGGGATTCAGTTCCTGCTTTTCGCGATGCTCTACGATATGCAGGAGAGTGAATGAGTCGGCTGCATATCTCGATGCTGACAACGGGATTTCCCCGTTTTCAGGGCGACCTCTTCGGAACTTTCATACTCGAGTTGGCGCGGGAATTGGTCGAGGCTGATTGCACCGTTGACGTGTTGGCTCCACACCAGGCAGGGGTGGCAGCAGACGAGTGCCTTGGTAATGTCAAGGTGCATCGGTTTCGCTATTTTTGGCCTGCTAGGGCCCAGAAGGTGGCCTATGGTGGCGGGATTCCGACCAATCTGAGATGTAGCTGGCTGGCCCGGTTGCAGGTGCCTTTTTTTCTGCTGGGTTTTTGGTTCGGCGCCTTGCGTCGGGTGCGGCGCGGAGGTCTGGTGCATTGCCACTGGACTATTTCGGGGCTGATCGCCTATTGGGCGACTCGGTGGTGGCGTTGCCCCTTGGTATTGAGTGTCAGGGGCAGCGATATTCATCTAGTCGGAAGCGGAATGATGGCGCCGTTGCACCGCCTGATTTACAACTGGATGGACGTCGTCGTGGCCGTTAGCGAGGATATCGCTGCGAAATTAGAGGCGCTTGGGGTGCCCAAGTCCAAAATCAAAGTCGTCGCCAATGGTGTCGATCGCCGTTTCCAACCCGCTGATCGCAGGGTTATGCGCGAGCGGCTCGGACTGCCTGACGGGGAGTTCATCGTGCTTTTCGTCGGGTTGCTGGTGCCGGTCAAAGGATTGGATTTGCTGGTTGGAGCCCTGGCCGAATTAGCCGATCCCAAGCCCCTTTGCCTGTTGATCGGGGATGGGCCGGAACGGCCCGCGCTAGAGCGTCAGGCGGCTGAACTGGGGGTGGGCGACCGCCTTCTTTTTGCTGGCCGCAGGTCGTCCGACGAGATACCGACCTGGATGGGGGCGGCTGATCTCCTGGTGCTGCCCAGCCGTTCCGAGGGGCGGCCTAATGTTGTCCTCGAGGCTCAGGCTTGCGGTTTGCCGGTGGTGGCAACTCGGGTAGGAGGTACCCCTGAATTGGTCTGCGACGGAAAGACGGGACTACTGGTGGAGAGCGAAGATATCTCGGCCCTAGCGGATGCCCTGCAGCGTTTGCGTACAGACCACAGGTTGCGAGAAGCGCTCGGGCGAGCCGGACGCGATCAGGCCGACGGGATGACCTGGGCGGTGAGTGCGGATAAGATGGCGGCGATTTACCGGGATTTGCTGGAGGTGCGTTAAGTGTGCGGCATTGCCGGAAAAGTGTATCGCGACCGGGAACGGAATGTCGACGAGGGGCTCTTGCATCGGATGTGCGATGCCCTGGTGCATCGGGGTCCTGATGATGAGGGCTACTTCCAGGAGGGGCCGGTCGGGCTCTGCATGCGGCGTCTACAGGTTATCGATATAGAAGGAGGTCACCAGCCGATGGCCAATGAGGATGATTCGTTGCGGATCGTCTTCAATGGCGAAATTTACAACTACCGCCAATTGCGTCAGGACCTCGAGCAGCAAGGCCATATTTTCACCACTGACTCGGATACTGAAGCGATTCTGCATCTCTACGAGGAAAAAGGCTGGGACTGCGTTGACGATTTGCGCGGTATGTTCGCTTTTGCAATTTGGGATCGCCGGGAACAGAGCCTATTCTTGGCCCGAGACCGACTGGGCAAGAAGCCGCTTTTTTATGCTGAGGCCGATGGAGGACTGTCTTTTGCCTCTGAATTGACCAGCTTGCTCTGCGATAGGAGTATCGATCGCGAGTTGGATTACCAGGCAATCGACGAGTATCTCAGCTATCTCTTCGTGCCGCACCCGCGGACTATTTTCAGCAAAATACACAAGTTGCCACCTGGATCGAGGGCGATCTATCACAATGGCGAACTCAAAATCGAGCGCTATTGGGAGCTTCGCTACGATTGTGTTCCTCAGCCAGCTGTTGGTGAAGCGGTTGAAGACCT
>MDTE01017448.1_pt1 | contig 11185 bp, 10 predicted proteins | sample 811231 | NCBI WGS metagenome assembly MDTE01 (sample SAMN05326651, study PRJNA326480) | marine metagenome | isolation source: seawater | place: Indian Ocean: Red Sea | collected 2010 | reverse complement strand
TAATACGACAATTTTCATTGATGTTTATTTTTTTAAAAGTTAAATATATTGATAAAATACATCTTGCATGTAATGTCAACCTAGAATGAAAAATAACACAATAAATAGAGAAGAGATAGAAAAATTTTCAAAAATATCCGAAGAATGGTGGGATCCAGATGGCAAATTTAAACCACTTCATAAATTTAACCCCATTAGAATCAAATATATCAAAGAAAATTTGGTAAAAAATTTTAATATAAAAAAAAAAACAAAACCTTTAAATAATTTAAATATCTTAGATATAGGCTGCGGAGGTGGCTTACTAAGTGAGCCAATAGCAAGACTTGGTGCGAAAGTAGTTGGAATTGATGCTTCGGAAAAAAATATCAGAGTTGCAAAACTACACGCAAAACAAAATAAAACTAAAATTGATTATTTTTGTACATCCCCAGAAAAATTCAAACCAAAAAAAAAATTTGATGTAATTTTAAATATGGAAATTGTCGAACATGTAGATAATGTAAATTTATTTATTAGCCAAAGTTCGAAATTACTAAAAAAAAATGGAATTATGTTTATTGCTACATTAAATAAAACTTTAAAATCATATATATTTGCGATAATTGGTGCAGAATATGTTCTTAGATGGCTTCCAATTGGAACTCACGATTGGGAAAAATTTCTAGAACCTTCTGAACTTAAAAAAATTTGTGAAAAAAATTATTTAAAATTGGATAGATCAGATGGTTTTCAATACAATCCAATTTATGATAGTTGGAATATAGGATATGACAAATCTGTTAACTATATTTCTAAGTTTAAAAAAGTTTAGTTATCTTTCTCATTTATCCAAGGTATAATCTCGGTTTCTATACCCTCATCCTTTAGCTCTTTCACTTCCTCTGGTGAGGCTTTTCCATAAATACCTTTTTTTGATTTTTTTTTTATTATAATGAATTGATCTAGCCTCATAAGTAAAATTATCACCTACATCATCAAAATTATTTTTAATAAATTTTTGGTATTCCTTTAGCTTTTTTTTATTTCTTTAAAATTTTTATTACTTTCTAATTTTAATTCTTTATCATTGTTACTGTTCACAATGTTAGGTGCCATTATTGTCTTCTCAATATTAACTGAGTTACATTTTTGACAATTGAGAAGCTTGAGTTTTTTAACTTTTTCATACTCCTTTGATGAAGCAAACCAACTATCAAAACTATGAGAGCATTTTTTGCAGTTTAGTTTATATTTGATCATATTCTCGATGTAATAATAAATATAATTTTTTCAAGATAAATTATGTTCTGTAATCTGCGTTTATTTCAATATATTTTTTTGTCAAATCCATTGTGTAAACCGTAAATTTTTTTCGACCTGTTCCAATTTCTACATTTAAATCGATATTTTCATTTTTCATGTATTTTGTTAAATCCTTTTCATTATAACCAGTATATATTTCACCTCTCTCAATAATTTTATAATTTCCAAATTTAATATTTAGTTTTTTTAAATTTATTTTTATATTTGCTTTTCCAATAGCCATTACTATTCTTCCCCAATTTGGATCTTCCCCTGCTATAGCCGTTTTTACTAATGTGGAATTTGCAATAGAAAATGCAATTTTATTTGCATGAAGTTCGTTTTTACAATTTGTAACATTTACTGTTATGAATTTTGATGCGCCTTCTCCATCCGCGGCCACTCTTTTTGCTAAATTTAAAAGAACATTATTTAAACTTTTATTAAAATCTGAAAGCCTAGGGTCTTGAAAATTTTTTATCTCTGAGTTTTTAGCTTTACAAGTTGCAAAAATTGAGACCATGTCGTTAGTACTTGTATCACCATCACACGAAATTGCATTAAAAGTATTTGTAATGTTTTTTCTTAAACATTTTTTTAAAACGCTAGATGAGATATTTGCGTCTGTAAAAACGAATCCTAATGTTGTTGCCATATTTGGATATATCATTCCTGAACCCTTTGCTATTCCATAAATCTTTATATTGGTATTACCAATTTTGCATTCCTCCATGGATAGTTTAGGTTTTAAATCTGTTGTTAAAATACCCATGGCTGCTTTAACCCAAATATATTTATTTTGTGTATACTTAATTTTTTTAATCAGCTCTGGTAAAGAAAAATTTATTTTATCTTTTGGGAATGTTTCGCCAATGGTGCCTGTACAGGCAAATAATAAATCATTTTGTTTAATTTTTTCTGGAATATCCTCATCAATCTTTTGCTTTTCAGATAATAGTTCTGAAAGACTTTCAGCTATATCTTTTAATGCTAAAAATCCTTTTTTTCCTGTAAAGGCATTAGCATTTCTTGTGTTAACTAATAATCCTTTTATTTTTTTACTTTTAATTTTTAAATTCCATTTAATATTTTCAGAAATAATTTTTGACTGGGTGTAAACACTAGCATGATTAGCCCCATCCCTAAAATAAAACAAAACTAAATCATCTCTTTTATTTCCATAAAGATTTGCACTAGTGGTAGAGATGGACAGACCATCTATATGATCTAAGTCTTGAAAATCGCCTGTTTTTGAGTCTTTATTCTTTGAGTTAAAGAAGTTGTCTAAGTTGATAACCATGCTATTTAAATATTTAATATAATGATTATATAAAATTAAGAAAAAATAATACAGCAAAATATAGGATATGTTAAACCCTCTTAAAATTATTTCAAAATTTATAAAAACGGGTAATCAAAAAGAACTTGATAGAATTGGTAAAATTGTTGAAAAAGTAAATAGTTTAGAGAGTAAAGTTCAAAATTTAGATGATAAAGAATTTCCAGAAAATACTTTAAAATTAATTGAAGATTTAAATCAGAATAAAAAGCTTGAGGATATTCTTCCCATGGCCTTTGCTTTAATTAGAGAAGCTTCTAACAGAGTTAATAGCGAAAGACACTTTGATGTTCAAATAATAGGTGGAGTAGTTCTACATGAAAACAAGATAGCTGAAATGAAAACAGGTGAAGGCAAAACTTTAACGATCGCGTTAGCAGCTTATCTTAATGCTCTTAAAAAAAAAGGAGTTCATGTAGTAACTGTTAATGATTATTTAGCAAAAAGAGATTGCGAGAATATGGGAAAAATTTATAAATTTTTAGGCTTATCATGTGGTTATATAAATACCGGACAATCTGATGAGGAAAGAAAAAAAAATTATAATTGCGATATTACTTATGCAACCAATAGTGAGCTAGGATTTGATTACTTAAGAGATAATATGAAATTTTCTTTAGATTCTGTTGTTCAAAGAGGTCATTTTTTCGCGATTGTAGATGAAATAGACTCATGCCTTATAGATGAAGCAAGAACACCTTTAATAATATCAGGAGCATCAGAGGATAGAACTAGCCAATATTTAGCTGTGGATAAGTTGGTAAAAGGATTAAAAAAAGATGATTTTGAAATTGATGAAAAGGATAAAAATATTCTTCTTACTAACAAAGGTATTGATAGCGTAGAAAAAATTTTTTCAAGTGCAGGCATTTTAAAAAATAATAATTTTTATGATCCGGAAAATTTATCCTTAGTTCATCATGTAAATCAGGCTCTAAGAGCTAATCATTTATTTCAAAACGGAAGGGATTATATAGTCAAAGATGGTCAAATTGTAATTATTGATGAACAAACCGGAAGACAATTGCCAGGAAGAAGATTTGGTGATGGATTGCATCAATCATTAGAAGCTAAAGAGAGACTAAAAGTCCAATCAGAAAATCAAACTCTAGCTTCAATAACTTATCAGAATTACTTTAAATTATATGATAAACTATGTGGTTGTACTGGGACAGCCGCAACTGAGTCGGAGGAATTTTTTGAAATTTATAACCTTTCTGTGATTTCAATTCCAACAAATAAAAAAATGATAAGAAAAGATTGGAATGATCAAATATTTAGATCATCAAAAGAAAAAGATGAGGCAATAATAAATAAAATTAATGATTGCAATAAAAAAGGTCAGCCTCTTTTAGTTTTTACATCAAGTATTAACAAATCAGAACATTATTCTAATTTATTAAAAAATAAATCTATCCAGCACACAGTTCTTAATGCTAAAAATCATGAAAAAGAAGCAGAAATAATCGCAAATGCCGGAACAAAAGGTTCAGTTATAATAACTACAAGTATATCAGGTAGAGGTGTAGATATTAAGCTTGGTGGAAAAACTAATGTTGATAATGAAAAAAATGATATTAAATCGTTAGGTGGTCTTTTCGTAATAGGAACTGAAAGGATGGAAAGTCGTAGAGTTGACAACCAAGCCAGAGGTCGTTCAGGTAGACAAGGTGATGAAGGAAGTTCAATTTTTTTTGTCAGTTTAGAAGATGATCTTATGAGAATCTTCGGTTCTGAGTCAATGAATAATATTCTAGAAAAACTTGGTCTTAAAGATGGTGAGAGTATAGATCATCCATGGATAAATAAAGCATTGGAAAGAGCACAACAAAAAGTTGAGGCAAGAAATTTTGATATAAGAAAAACACTATTAAAGTTTGATAATGTATTAAATGATCAAAGACATGTAATTTTTAATCAAAGAAATAAAGTGATCACAGATAAAAAATCTAGTGTATACGCAGATAGTTTTTTGGATGAAATAATAATTGATCTGAATGAACTTAAATCTAGGAGATTAGTTAATCCCAAAAATAATCAATTTAAAAATCAAATAAACTCAATTATGGGTAAATTGATTGAAGAAAATGAAATTGAAAATATATCAAAATTAAATGATAAAGATTTTTCAATTTATATTAAAGAAAAATTTAACCAAACAAGAAAGGATAGGCTTGAATTAATAAATTCTGATCAGATGGAAGAGTTAGAAAAAAGAATTTTTTTACAACTTATTGATCAAAATTGGAAGTCACATATACAATATTTAGAGTCTTTGCGACAAGTGATAGGTTTACGATCGTATGGTCAAAGAGATCCTTTGGTTGAATACAAAAAAGAAGCATTCAATCTGTTTGAGAACTTACTAAAAAAACTTAAAACAGATTTAATTACACTTCTTTTTAATCTTAAAATAGTCAATGGAGATGAAAAAAAAGATTTATCAGAAAAAAATAAAAAAAAATTTGAAGAAATAGCTAAAAAGAAAGTTGGAAGAAACGAACCCTGCACATGTGGATCAGGAAAAAAATACAAGCACTGCTGTGGATCTTTATAAATTTAAGAAAAATAATAGGGATATTAAAATAATTGCTACTAAAGAAATAGAAATTTTGTTTTTTAAAATATAAAATTTTATCTTATCTAAAAAATTTTCTTTGATTAAAAGATTATCAGTTTTCTCCTGATTAGTAGAAAAGCCCTTCATTCTTCCAATTGATAGAAATTTATTTTTTCTATGAGCTAAAATTTCCTCACCACTCATATTTTCAAAGAAATCTAAATTTTGTTTTAAAGAATTTGTTAGTGTTTCAAGTACCATTTCTTTATCTCTATGAGCACCACCATTAGGCTCCTTTATTACTTCGTCTATGATTTCTAATCTAAGTAAATCTTCTGAAGATAGTTTCATAGCCTTTGCTGCTTCTAAAGTTTTTGTAGGGTCTCTCCATAAAATTGTGGCACATCCCTCTGGGGAGATCACAGAATATATCGCATTTTGAAACATAAGAACTTTATTTGAGGAAGCCAAAGCTATAGCTCCACCGGATCCTCCTTCACCAATAATTATCGAAATTGTTGGTACTAAAATCTCCATGCTACATTCGATAGATTTTGCAATAGCCTCTGCTTGTCCTCTTTCCTCTGCACCTACACCTGGATAAGCGCCGGGTGTATCGATAAATGAAATTACAGGTATTTTAAATTTATTAGCAAGTTTCATCAATCTTATAGTTTTTCTGTAGCCCTCGGGTCTCATCATGCCAAAGTTTCTTTCAATTCTCGAATTCAAGTCTTCTCCTTTTTCTTGACCAATTACTAAAACTGATTTTCCTTTGAATTTTGCAAAACCTGCTATTACTGATTTGTCTTCTCCATAAAATCTATCACCTGAAAGCGAAATGAACTGTTCAAAAATATTTTCAATAAAAAACTTCGCTTTAGGTCTATCTTCATGCCTAGCAACTAGAGTCTTTTGCCAAGGATTTAGATTACTATATATTTCTTGTAACTTGTCATCTATTTCTTTTTGAATTTTGGAAATTTTACGAGTATCGACTTCTGAAAGACCTTCTTTATTAAATGGATCTTTTAGATTATCTAATTGTTCCTCTAGGTTCTTAATATCACTTTCAAAATTTAAGTAATTTTTCATAAAATAATATGTTTATTATATTTAAAAAAGGCAATAAAATGTCCAAATAAATAAAAGACTTTAAATCCAATATGCATGAAAAATATGTAAAAATTCACAGTCTCTCTGTTTCTAAGTTGTTATATGATTTTATTAATAAAGAGGCAATACCAGGTACCGGAATTAATGAAAATAAATTTTGGAAAGGATTTGATAAAGTTTTAAATGAATTAAGTAATAAAAATAAAGAATTGCTACAAAAACGTATTAGAATGCAAATGGATATTAATAGATGGCATTTGGATAATAAAAAAAAATTTAAAATTTTTGAATATGAAAAATTTTTAAAAAATATTGGCTATATAGTGAAAAGTGGTCCAAATTTTGAAATCAAAACAAAAAATCTAGATAATGAAATTTCAAAAATAGCTGGTCCTCAATTAGTTGTTCCAGTTATGAATGCCAGATACGCCTTAAATGCAGCAAATGCAAGATGGATGAGTTTATATGATAGTTTATATGGAACTGATATTATTCAGACTGAAGAGTCAGCTAGTGAAAGATACGACCCAGAAAGAGGTCTTGAGGTTATAAAGTATACAAAAAATTTTTTAGATAATTATTTTCCTTTATCTAAGTTTAGTTGGAAAAATGTATTGAAATTAGAAATTGTAGATAATTATTTAAATCTTAAATGTTATAAAGGAGAAACAAAATTAAAAGCACCAAATAAATATATTGGATACAGAGGAGATAAAAAAAATCCTGAAGCTATAATACTGAAAAATAATAATCTTCACATTGAAATAATTATAAATCCCGAAGCTTTTAGTGCTAAAAGTGATGCAGCAGGTATATCTGATATAATTGTAGAGTCAGCAATAACTACAATTTGTGATCATGAAGACTCTGTAGCAGGAGTTGATGCTCAAGATAAAGTGAGTGGATATAGAAATTGGCTTGGTTTGATGAAAGGAAATTTAACTATCGAGTTTGAAAAGTTTGGAAAAAGATTAATAAGAAAATTAAACCCAGACAGAAAATATAAAACTTTAGATGGAAAAGAAGCAAAACTTCAAGGAAGAGCTTTATTGTTAAATAGAAATGTTGGACACCTAATGTTAAACCCAGCTATATTACTCGGAGATGGTTCAGAAGTTCCTGAAGGAATAATGGACGCTTTTATAACTTCTTTATGTGCGATACATGATATCAATAAGAAGAAAAATTCAAAAACTGGATCTATATACATTGTTAAACCAAAAATGCATGGTCCAGAAGAATGTAAATTTACTGATTTAATATTTGAAAATGTTGAAAATGTTTTGGGTCTAAAAAAATACTCAATTAAGTGTGGTGTAATGGATGAGGAACGAAGAACTACATTGAATTTAAAAGAGTGTATTAGAAGCCTTAAAAATAGAGTATTTTTTATTAATACTGGTTTTTTAGATCGAACAGGAGATGAAATACACACATCTATGGAAGCTGGTGCTATGATAAAAAAAGGTGATATGAAATCATCTAATTGGTTAAAAGCATATGAAAATAATAATGTCCAAGTTGGGTTAAATTGTGGATTTTCTGGAGTAGCTCAAATAGGAAAAGGTATGTGGGCTATGCCTGACAAAATGGAAGATATGATTAAACAGAAAATTAATCATGTCAAATCTGGAGCTAATTGTGCATGGGTCCCTTCTCCAACTGCTGCTGCGCTACACTCTTTACATTATCACGAAATTGATATTTTTAAGGTTCATAAAAAAATTAATAAGAAAAAAAAAGTAGATACAAATGATTTACTTTCTATACCAATTAGTCAAAGATCAAATTGGGAAAAAGAAGAAATAAATAATGAACTTTCTAATTCATGCCAAACTATTTTGGGTTATGTGGTGAGATGGATTGATCAAGGAATTGGCTGTTCAAAAGTTCCTGATATTAACAACATTGGATTAATGGAAGATAGGGCAACTCTTAGAATTTCCTCTCAACATATTGCCAATTGGCTTCATCATGGTATCTGCAGCAGAAAACAAGTTTTAGAGATTATGAAAAAAATGGCCAAAATTGTTGATGATCAAAATAAAGATGATAAGAACTACCTAAAAATGTCTCCTAATTTTGATAGATCAATCGCTTTTAAAACTGCATGCGAACTAGTTTTTCAAGGAAAACATCAACCTTCAGGTTATACAGAGCCTTTGCTCCACTTAAACAGATTAATTAAAAAAAATTAGTTTTTTTTACTATCTATATTTTTTCTATTTTTGAATGCAGAGATTAAAGTTCCATCATCAAGATTTTCTATTTCTCCTCCGACTGGAAGTCCTTGCGCAAGCTTTGAAATTTTAACATTTGTTTCTTTCAAACTATCTTTAATATAAAAAGCAGTTGTTTGTCCTTCTACAGTAGCACTTGTTGCTATTATTACTTCTTCGATATTATCCTTTTTTACTCTCTTAATAAGTGAGTCAATTAAAAGCTCTGCTTTACCTTTATTGCTATTTTCTGAAATCGTACCACCCAGTATGTGGAAATATCCATTATAAATACTTGAATTTTCTATACTCCATTGATCTGCAATATTTTCAACAACACATATTTTATTGTTTTTTGAAGATATATTTTCACAGTTGCCACATCCAGATAAATTAGATTTAAGAGCTCCACAAGATTGGCATCTTGAAACATTTTTATATAAGTCATTTAGAGTCATTAAAAAAGATTTCATTAGATCTTCTTTATTATTAATAAGTTTTAACAATATTCTTCTTGCTGACTTTGGACCTAAACCAGGTAATTTTGATATTAGTTTAATTAATTCTTCAATTTCAGAAATATTTTGCATTATCTATAGTGGCCATTTAAAACCTGCCAGATTTAAACTGCCAGTAGCTTTAGAAATTTCTTCTGTTGTTTTTGATTTTATTTTAGACTTTGCATTGTTATGGGCAGCTATAATCAAATCTTCAATGATTTCTTTATTTTCTTTTAATATTTTATCAGAAAGGTTTACCTTTACGATTTCACCCTCACCATTTAATGTTACTTTTACTTCTCCACCACCCGAAACTCCCTCGGCTTGAATTAACTTTATTTTATTTTGGCTTTCTTTCATTTTAAACTCAAGTTCTTTCGCTTGATCCAAAATCTTTTTAAAATCTGTCATTTATTACTCCTCATCTTCTACATCTATAAGTTCAGCATCAGGTATTATTTCTGTAATTTTTTTAAATTCCTGAGTTTCTTTTGCGGCATCCATAATATCAATTTTATTTTTTTGTGCTGCTTGCTTTTTTGTTAACATTCCATCTTTTTTTGAAAAAGTAATGATCCACCTTTCTAATGTCCATTCATAAAGTTTCAGTGACAATTCTTTTACAAAGTTTTTATCTAATTTTTCATTAAATGAAATTTCCATTCTTTGATCACCGAAACTAACTAAATTTACGTTTGTTTCCAATTCATACTTTAATTTAAGTTCTTTTTTTTCATTACATAATTTTAATAATTTCTCAAAATTATTAATTTTAATTTTTTCTTGTTTCAAACTCTCATTTTTATTTATTTGTAATTCATCTTCCTGGATGACGTTTTTAATTTGACTAATAGTTTTATTTTTTAAACTAAAATTATCATCTGAAGTAGTGGATATTTTTGTTTCTATTTGTTCTTCTTTTTTTTGAATACCATCATTATTTTCAAATTTTTCTTTTTTAACATTCTTTAAATAAAGCAATCTAAGCAAAAACATTTCAACTGAAATATTTTGATTAGATACAATTTCAAGTTCATCTATTGACTTAATAGTAAATTGCCAAAAAATCATCAGTATATTTGGGCTTATATTTTTACTTATATTTACTATTTGTTGATACTCACTATCATTTAATGAAAAATTTGTTCCTCCAAGATTAATAAATTGAATATTTTTAAAGTAATAAAGTAATTCTAAAAAATCATTTAAAAACAACTTTGGCTCAACACCAGACTCATATATTAATCTATATGTTTCAAGAACTTTTGTTTCATTGCCTTCAAATAAATATTTAAAAATTTGTATCAATGAGCTCTTGTCATAATAGCCAAATATTTTTTGAGCAGTCTTCAAATCAAGCTTATTTTCATTTTCACTAATAAGCCCCCTATCTAATAAAGACAGCGAATCTCTTACTGATCCTTCAGAAATTTTTACAATCAATTTTAAAGCATCTTCATTCGCTTCTTTTTTTTCTAATTTACAAATTTTTTTAAGGAAGTTTAAAAGTTCCTCTGATTTTATTCTAGACAAATCGAATCTTTGACATCTAGATATAACTGTCACTGGAATTTTCTTTATTTCAGTAGTTGCAAATATAAATTTTAAATATTCAGGCGGTTCTTCAAGAGTTTTTAATAATGCGTTAAACGCCTGCTTACTTAACATATGAACCTCATCAATAATAAAAATTTTATATTTTGCAGTTGAGGGGCTGTATCTAGAAAAATCTATTAAGTCTCTTACGTCATCTACACCAGTTTTACTTGCCGCATCCATCTCTAAAACATCTATGTGATTAGAGTTAATTATTGATTCACAGTTTACACAAAAATTATTCTTACATAGTTTATCTATACCATTTTCGCAATTTAATGCTTTTGCGACAATCCTAGCTATAGTTGTTTTTCCCACTCCTCTTATTCCGGTAAATAAATAAGCATTAGGAATTTTTTTTAATTTTATAGAATTGTAAATTGTTTTAGTAATAACTTCCTGACCAATTAAGTCCTCAAAGTTTTGAGGTCTATATTTCAAAGACAATATTTTTGATACTTTAGACATAAAATTTTTAGGGCCAATCAACCTGAATATTACTCATTACCCTTGCTGTTTTTCAACCCTGGGGGAGTTCATGGTAACTCCACCTGATTGACCCAATTTATTA
>MDTE01160123.1_pt1 | contig 11186 bp, 7 predicted proteins | sample 811231 | NCBI WGS metagenome assembly MDTE01 (sample SAMN05326651, study PRJNA326480) | marine metagenome | isolation source: seawater | place: Indian Ocean: Red Sea | collected 2010 | reverse complement strand
TCCTCAGGTCGATGATGGTGGTCACAGGATCAAGGCCAGCGTTTTCCGCAAGCGTCCTAGGGACGATCTCAAGGGCGGAGGCGAAGGCCTCAATGGCCATTTGTTCACGGCCGCCCACGCCTTCAGCATAGGTTCGCAACTCTCGAGACAGAGAGGCCAGAACGGAACCCCCACCTGTGAGCACCGCGCCATCCTCCCAGGCAACCGCGACCACGCCAACGGCGTCGTCGAAGGCACGGCGAATCTCGTCCACGACGTGCTCGGTGCCACCACGAAGCAGCACGGACACCGACTTCGCCTCAGGACAACCGGTCAGGAAGGTCATGTCGGATTCACCGATCTTTCGCTCTTCGACGCGAGCAGCCTGACCGAGGTCGGCTTCGCTCAGGTCGTCGATGTTGGTCACCACACGGCCACCGGTGGCCTTGGCCAAAGCCTCCATGTCGGACTTCTTGGCACGGCGGATGGCAAACACGCCCGCCTTGGCGAGGTAGTGCTGCGCAAGGTCGTCGATGCCCTTCTGGCAGATGACCACGTTCGCACCCGTGGCGCAGATGGTCTCCACCAACCCACGAATGTAGCCTTGCTCTTCCTCAAGGAAGGCGGCGAGTTGATTGGGGTCCGTGATCTGAATCTTGGCGTCCACTTCGGTTTTCTTGACCTCGATGGCCGAGTTGATGAGGGCGATGCGCCCTTCGGTCACGACGCGTGGCATGCCAGCATGAACGCGTTCCTTGTCGAGGATGATACCGTCGACCAGCGTGCTGTCACGGATGGAACCGCCCTGGCGCTTTTCGACCTTGATGTCATCGAGATCGACAAGGCGCTCGTCGTCTTCGACGCGACCAACGGCGTTCACAGCGCGCACGCAGATGTCGGCAAGGAAGGCCTTGACCGCTCCGGCAGACTTGCCCGTCAGGGAGGTCTTCGCGACCTCGAGGAGCATGTTGTCGTCGTGTTCCGTGGCCAGACCGTGCTGGTCGAGGGAATGAATCGCATGTTCCGCCGCCAGACGGAACCCTTCGCAGATGATGGTCGGGTGAACGTTCTGTTCGATGAGGTCCTCGCTGCGCTTGAGCAGCTCACCGGCGAGCACCACGGCCGACGTTGTGCCGTCGTAACAGTGCTGCTCTTGGGTCTTGGCCACCTCGATGATCATCTTGGCCGCGGGGTGCTCGATGTCCATCTCCTTGAGGATGGTTGCGCCGTCGTTGGTGATGACCACGTCGCCGATTGAATCAACGAGCATCTTGTCCATGCCCTTCGGGCCGAGCGTCGAGCGCACGGCATCGGCGACCGCCTTGGCCGCAGCGATGTTGTTTGACTGGGCCGTTCGGCCACGGGTGCGCTGCGTGCCTTCCTTCAGGATGAAGATGGGGGCTTGCCCCTGTTGTCCTTGATACATGACGTCGCCTCGATGCTTGCGAGGGCGGGGTTGCCTTCAACCCTGCGTCCAATGCCGGCAGGCCTCAGGCGCGGCCGTTTTGTTCGAGCCACATCTGCCCGTACGCCTGCCACTGCTCCATGGACCAGCCTTCAGGCAAGCCTTCAGCGGGCACCGGGGGCGCCGCGGCAACAGGCTCGGCAGGCGGAGCTTCTGGAGCAGCCGGGGCATCAGGTGCAGGTGCAGCCGGCGGGGCACCAGCGGGCGGTGCCTCGGTGGGGATGACAGGGGCAGCCTTGACGCCCGCATAGGTCGCCTGGAGGCTGTCTTCGTAGCCGTCGTCGGCCCAGTCGTCGATGGCGTCTTCTTCGATGCCGCCGATGATACGCATCACGGCCAGAGCACCCACAATCACGACCACGGCCGTCAGGAGGATCATGATCACGTTGCGGACCGCACCGCTGCCGCCTTCGGCTTCACCGTCGGTCGTGTCCACCGGCGCGGTTCGCACCATGGTGACGGTCATCTGCGCATCCGCCGCATCGCTGACGGTTTCTGAGCGCGCCCAGACGGTGAAGTTGACCGTCTTGCGGTCCTCGTCAAGGTTGTCGAGGGTCGTCTCAGAAATGATGAGCTCTACGGTGACCTTGCGCTCTTCGCCGACCTGAAGGACGAAGTTGCGGTCCTGTGAATTGATGCGCACCTGCATGTAGCTGCCTGCCTCGCCGGCGTCGAGTTCCATGGCGACCGCCTGAGCGGTCGTGTACTGGTTGCGCACGGTGAGTTCCATGATGTGGTCCGCGTCCGCCGTGTCGATTTCGAGCGGGATGACCGAGGGGATGCGCAACCAGTTTTGCGAACCCACGCGGTACAGGGCGTTGCCTGTGTCCGAAATGGAGGGGTCGTTCTGCGACGTGGCGGTGACGCCAAGCGTCAACTCGCCTTCCGTGCCTGACACGAAGGAGAAACTGACGCTCACGTTCTCAGAAGCACCTGGAGCAATCCAAGGGCTGACCTGCCACCCGGCCTCGGCGATCATGCCATCAGGCACGACCAGACTGACGTTGAAGCGGTCCGCCTTGTTTCCGTCATTGCGGATCTCGAATTCCATCGATTGGGCTGGGTCGCCGGGGATGAAGGATTGGTCGGCGTCCTCGTCGAGGACGGTGACCGCTGCAGTGTCAAGGATTTCAACCGAAATCTGCACCGATTGCCCCACGGTGTTGTCAGCGACGTTTCGCGCGACCACAGTGGCCGTGTAGAAGCCGGGCTCAAGGCCAAGTGGCATGTTGAACCGCAAAGCGATGTTGGCCTCACCGTCCCAAGCGTCAAGCACAGGGGTTTGCTCCGTGAGCAATTCGGCCTGGAGCCTCCAGTTGGATTGCTGCAGTTCGAGGTTGTACTGCTCTTCGGCGTTTCCGGTGTTGAGCAGCGTCAGTGAAACGATGCGCGCCTGACCGTTGGCTGGCCCGCTGAGTTGATCCTCCTCCGATGTGAAGCTCAAGGAGCGGAGGATTGGCACCTCGATGTTACGAACGAGCACGTCGGTGCCGAACAGTGGACCGCTGCACGTGGGGCAGGTGGCGCGCAGGTTGAAGGAGGTCGTGCCGGGAATCGCCAACTCGTACGCCGTGATGTTGAGGTGCAGGTCCATGGATTCGCCCTTGCTGAGGGAGATTGGCATCGGCACCGGCGCACCGGTCTCGTTCTCCACCACGCCCGTCCAATCGTCCTCGGAAAAGACGGTGCTCAGGCGGTAGTTCGCCTCACGGTTGCCCGTGTTTTGCAAGCGGAACGGAACGAGGCCAGATTCACCGGGGAGCAAGGTATCAGCGACCAAGGCGGTGTTGCTGTCCAATTGCACGCTGTGTTGCTCGGTCACGCCAACAGGAATGCTGAGCATGCCCTTCATGTCGCCGTTGCTGTGATCGTAGAAGGTCACGTTCCAGTCCTGTTGTTGGACGTCGGCACCAGGGGGAATCGAAAGGTTGAGCCATACGCTGGTCGTCATGCCCGCATCGAAATTCTGGAGAATCACGTTGTTGTCGTGGTCGTTCGGATTGAGGTCGGCGTCAATACGAATCTGGAGGTAGGGGCTCATCCATGACGCGTTGCTGACTTCAGTAAACACGCGGACTGGAGCCGGCTTGTACCCGTTGTTGGTCACGTCACACTTGAGCACGAGGAGGCCGTTTGGCGGGGAGGCAAACCCGCTCTCCGGGTTGTTGCAGTCCACGTCCAACGTGAATTCGTCCACCTTGCTGATGCCAAACTGGATGAAGTCATCCACGTGCATGCCTTCGCTGGCGCCGCTGCTGTCCGAATAGAAGAGGAGCCCGTAGTACCACGTGTTGCCACCGAGGAAGATGTCCGGGTTGCTGAGCGTAGGGATTTGCGCCCAGTCCACCTGGGGGTCCCAAGAGAGGTTGGTCCACGCCCCAGACCCGCTGGCCGGTGCGCCCTTGGTCAGGTTCCAATGCAAGGACTGCATCGGGTCGTTGTACTGGCCGGGTGGGCGCCACATCTCGATGGACACCGCGTCACCGTTGTTGGTGGCGCCCCAAGCACGAACGTGGAATTGGGTGGAGATGAAATTGTTCGAGTAGAAGGCGTCACGGCACGCGTAAATCTGGTACACAAAGGACAACTCGCCGTCGAGCGCCGCACCTGGCCCACAGTCCTGCGTGGTGGTGAAGAATCCGCGAACGAGGCGATCGTAAGCGTTGGAGGGGTAATTTGAGCCTGGCTGAGAGTGGCGCCAGTGCTTGCTGCCGACGTCGCTGTTGTTTTCGTCGGTGCCCGCGGTGGTCCAACTTCCTGCTCCTGTAGCACCACCGCCTCCAACCTGATAGCGGCCAGGGATGAAACCGAGGCCGGTGCCGGCGATACCGTCCATCGAATCGGACTGGATGGCGATGGGGACGGCTTGCTCCTTGACGTCGTTCTCGTTGCGGTCGTCTTGTGGGTAATCCACCGAGGCCCGCAAAATCAAGCCGCCATGGAGTTCGTTGGTGGACGTGTTGAGGATGGAGTGGGCCACGTCAGGCGTCCACACGACGGAGTTGGTGTCCGAACCGATGGAACCGATCAATTCGCTGGTGTTCCACGACCATGTCTGCATCACGTAACCGATGGGGTGGACGACTTCGAGGGTCACGGGCGCGGACTTCCCGAGCTGGGCGTTTCCGAGACGGCGAACCTCGACAGAGATCTCCACGGACTCGTCCATGAAGAGGTAGGGCATGACGGCGCCGTCGGGTTGAATCCACGAGGCTGCGGGACTCGAAACATTCCCAACCGTGATCGTGTTGACCAAGAAATCGTCCTTGCTTCCTCCACGCCCGTGGGCGCCCTGTGCCGTCACCACAAGGGCAAGGCTGTTCAGCAGAAGCAGGCCAACAAGAAGGAAGGCTCGTCGGTGGGACATGGAAGTCACAGTTGAGCGACACAGGAGGGGCATATGAAGGTCGCCGTGGCCTGTCCAAACCTCAACCGAGGCCTCGAACGGCGAAGCCAGAAGGCTCATCCTCGGTTTCAGGCTCGACGTGGTCGTCGTCCTGTTCCTGATGGATGACCGCCTGGAGCCCTGACTGGACGGGCAACGGCACATGAGGCTGAACGGCTTCGACGATGGCTTGGAAACGGTCATGACGGCGCTGAGCGGCTTGTTCCTGAGCGCGTTCTTCTCGCTCCTCGGACGGTCGAAGCCATCGTGGCACGGTCAAGCCACCGCCCTCAAGGCAAGCCAGCGTAGCGTGCACGGACAGCGGAATCACGGCAAGGGCGGTCATCAGGTCGAGGAAGGAACTGTCGGGAACCACGGCATCCCCAAGCAGCGTGCCGAAGACGGCCTGCTCGAGGTTCATGGTCAAGTCCACGTCGCTGCCAAACCACGCGAGCACAATGGTGCTGGCCAGTCGGCCCAACAGCCAGAGGACGAAGATGGGGGCAAGGTTGGACAAGCGCGTCACGGTGATGAGGAAACGGCGCATCGTGGCGGCTGCGCCGACCAACCGCGCGGCAAACAGGTGATAGATGCGGAAGGTGAACAGCAGCGCGAGCACGTACAGCAAGAAGGCCATGACCAAAGTTCGGTCTTCGTGGACCAAGCCTTCAGGCATCGCCACGATCAGGGCGATGGGCAAAACCACGAGGACGGTCTGGAAGGGGACGGCCAGAAGGATCAATCCGCCGTGGGTCACCGTGATGGGGTGGCCTTGTTGGACCCGGTCGTGGGTGAGCAAGGCCAAGCGGCCGTGGCTCGATTGGGCGTAATCATGGCGGGCGTTCCGGATGAGGTCCGCCTGTCGCGGCGCCCGAGAGAACCCAAGGGCAGCGGCCCAACCGCCACGTTCCACGACAGGCAGAGGCCGCCATCCGCCAAACACCGCGGCCAGCAGGAACGCCAGCATCCCGTAACTCAACGACGCCGCGGTGATCCATGGCATCATGTCAAAGCGGAATTGGAGCGAAGCCTGCGCGTCGTTCCATTCGAACTGAAGCAGGTAGGTCAGGCTGAACGCAACGAACGGTGTCGCGAAGACCTGCAGCAGGAGGATGAAACTCAACCACAGCCGTGGCAGGAGAGGAGCCCGCCTTGGCTGCATCCTCTTGCTCTGAGGATGGACAGGCTATGAGGTTGGTCCGTTCTGAGGTGCTCGATGCGCCGACCTTACGCCTACGCCTCGGACTCCGAAGGGCCCAGCGCATGCCCATCGGCCATCCACAAACGCAGCATCGCCACCGGCCAACGCTCGCTCCGTGGTCGGCCGAGATCGGGACGGGGCATCGGGTCCAATTCCGTACGGCACGCCGCACAACGGATGCCCATGACTTCCCAAACAGGCTCAGGGTGCGCACAACACGCCGTCTCCTCGTCGCAGGCGTTCATGACCGCCTGCAGGCGGAGCGCGGTGGTCATCGTAACCGGCACGTCCTGTGCGTTGGTCAAGGCCACCAAGCGCTGAATGGCGGTCCATCCCGCACCGGCCCACAACCCGAATCCAAAGGCTGCATCGCCGCTTCTGAGGCTTGCTGCACCGAAGGCCATGGGAAGGAGGGTCAGCGGCAGGGTGCCCCACCAAAGCCGACGCATGAGCAGCACCCGTGCGGTCAGATGGGGGCCAAGGCGTACGGGCGCAGGATGGGGCGCGAACCGGAGATTGAACCCCTTGGTCCGGCACAAGATGAGCATCGGCAGACGTGGCAGCAGATGACCAAGAAGCACGCCGAGCACAAGCCGGAACGCGACCCCGAGCAGCGACACGGGCATCAACCTCGGAGGCGATGGAGGGTGGCCTCAAACAAGTCCATCCCTCGTGCAATGTCCTCGCGGCCAATGGTGTACGCAAAGCGAAGATGGCCCTCACCGCTTGGCCCAAAGGCCGTTCCGGGTGAGCACAACACGCCGTCTTTGAGCACCTCGAGGGCGAGTTCTTCGCTGGTGTAACCGGGAACCTCGACCTTGGGGAAGACGTAGATGGAACCCTTCGGACGGTGACATTGCACACCGGGCATGGCGTTGAGTCGGTCGGTGATGAGGTCACACCGCGCTTGGAATTCCTTGGCGAGCACGTCGGGGTAATCCGAAGCCTGCTCAATGGCCGCCAGCACCGCATACTGCATGGCGTCGTTTGGACAGGCCGTGAGGTAATACTGAATCTTGGTGACTTCCCGCATGTGCTCGACGTTTTCTGCGATGACGTACCCGATGCGCCAACCGGTCATCGCGAAGGTTTTGGAAAAGGAATTCACCACAAAGACGCGGTCGTAACCCGCCCCGAGGAAGGAGACGTGCTCGCCTTCGAAGATGATGCGATCGTACACTTCGTCGCTGATGATCCACAGGTCATGCTTACGAGCAAACTCGAGCAGCGCATCGCGTTGGCCTGCGTCGATGGTTCCGCCTGTCGGATTGGACGGGAAGTTGTACAGGACGGCAACCGTGTCGTCATCGACCAACGCCTCGAGGTCGGCGATCTGAGGCACGAATTCATGCTCAAAGCGGCAGGGGTAGTAGGTCGCGCTTCCACCCACCAAGGTGGCGTCGGGACCGTACAACGGGAAGTAAGGCTCCGGGAGAAGGACCTTCTTCCCGGGGTCGACGAGGGTCAGAAAGAGATTCATCAGCGCGTTGGTTCCGGACATGGTGATGCAGACGTTGTCCGCCGTCATGCCAGGAGCATACGTCTCCCATCCCTTGGCGATCGCCTCGCGAAGGGCGGGAAGACCCGCGGTGGTCGTGTACTTGTTCCGACCGTCCAACATCGCCTGATGGAAGGCTTCGATCGCCACGGGCGGGGGCTGGAAATCAGGCTCGCCCAGACCAAAGGAAATGGTGTCCTCGCCGGCCAAATCGAACATCTTGCGAACGCCAGTGGGCTGGATGGCCCGCGCGCGTTCGGCGTACGTCCGCATGCGCCACCCACTCCAGATTCGCTTTTCAAGACGTAGGGGGCGGTTCAAGGCGAACCCGAGTCGTGCTCAGGAAGCGCTGGTGGCGTTGCGCTGGACTTCGGGTCGTCCGCAACGGCCAGGCGAAGCGGCGGGTCGGTTCGGCTCTTCAGGATCACCACGACGGTCATGGCCATGGCCAGAAGCACGGTGGCCACCGTCACCAAGGAGGTCCCTCCCGTGGCGCCTGGGCCAGCGGCGCTTCCCGTGAAGGAAGCAAAACTGCTCAGGGAGACACCGTCTTCGGTGAGCGCCCGAACCTCAACGTCGTGATCACCGGTTCCGAAGGCCGAGGGGTCGAGGGCCACCGTCCACGTCAGGCGCTCGAGCGAAGCGAGGTCACCAAGGCTGGCGTCAAAGGTGGCCGAGCGCCATTCACCACCGTTCACGCGGTACTCGACCGCAATCAGCGGAGCGCCTTGCGCCCATGCTTGTCCGGTCAAGGTGACCAAACTCGAGGTTTGACTGACGTTGTCCACATGGGCTTGTGCGCTGACGTCGATGGAACCGGTCGTGCCTTGTTCGAGCAACAGGAAGGACATCTCAACCGCGGCCCTCGCATCGACCATGCCCCAGCCGAAGTCCCGGTTCCAATACGGATCGACGTCGGGTGCCGAAGGTTCTCCACGGCGCTCAGCGGTGAACTTGAGAATCTCCTTGATTTCCATCGGCGAGAGGTCGGGGTTGGCCTCCATCATGAGCGCAATGATGCCCGAAACAGAGGGCGTGGCGTAGGAGGTGCCGGAGCCACGGTTGGTGTAGCCGTTGTCGGCCGCGTCTTGTCCCGGCACGTCGTTGTGGCATCCCGCACTGGTCACGCACCCTTCAGCCTGCACGATGTTGGTGCCCGGGGCGGTCACCTCGGGCTTGAGCTCGTTGAGCGGGTTGCTGTCTCCGTTGTCGCGACGCGGCCCTCGGGAGGAATAGCCGGCGATGGTGTCGTCTTCGCGGTCGATGGTGTCCTTGTCGTCGGTGGCCCCGACCGTGATGGAGAGTGAGGAGGAACCCATGCCCGATAGACCGTCGTTGTCCGGGCCGTCGTTGCCGGCCGCGACGCTGACCACAATCCCTGCTTCCATGGCTTCGTTGAGGATGCGGCTGTGCATGTCCTCGCCGTCTGAGCCGCCGTCTTCGTGGCTGGTGATGCCCCACGAGAGGGAGATGATGTCGATGCCGTGTTCCGATTCATCGGCACCGGCCCACGCGTCGTCCTTGTGGTCGATGATCCACTGGAGGCCGTTCATGGCCGATTCGTAGAATTCCTGGGCGATGAGGTAATTCTCGAAGGGCCCTGCGCCGACGTCCGTGCCGATGCGCACGTCAACGAGCGCCGCGTCAGGGGCAGAACCGGTGAAGTTTGAGTCTGAACCGTCGGCCATCTTGCCGGTCGCGGCGGCCATGCCCATGCAGGCCGTGCCGTGCTGATGGGCGTCGTCTGGGTCAAAGGAGCCGTCCTCCGCACGACCACCGGCGAGGACGCACTGGTGCAGGCCGCTGTGAAGGTAGCACACGGCGTCGTACCCTGCGACGAATTTCTCGTTCAAGCCGGGATGCTCGTTGTCCACGCCGGTGTCGACCATGGCGATGACGATGCCTTCGCCGCTGACGCCAAGGTCCCAAGCACCGTCAGGATAGACCGAGGAGGAGCTGGCTTTGACCGCAGGTGTTTGGACGTCGCCCCAGAAGACCAGTTCGCCGTAGGCTTCGACCATGACCACGTCATCAAGAGCGCGCAAGGCGGGAATCATGCTGGCGTCCACTTGACCGAGCAAGAGGGCGTCCACGGCGGGCACAACCAATTCGACCGGAAGGCCGAGGGCTTCCACCGCCGCCACGTGGCCGTCATTGACGGTGGTGCCGTACGACAAACCAATCCACGCTGGACCAAGCACGCCGTCGAGCGCATCGTGGACGCCGTTCCGATCGAGGTCCAAGGTCGTGCGCTCCCACCATGGAGCCACGTCGTCTGCGAGCGGTCCCGGAGCCATGGTGGGCAAAGTCAGGGTTTGACCTTCCAACAGGACATGCCCGTGGCTGCCCTCAAGGCGCACCCCCTCGATGGGAGCGAGGCAACCGGCCAAGGGGACCAGCAACAGCGCGACAAGGGCCACGGCCAAAATGCGCGGTGCTGCCATGCCCTGAGGACATGGGTGACCTGCATGAAGATGACGTTCAACCCTCTGCGTCGCACAGGGGGCACCTTGATGGGGCGTGGAGTGCAGCGTCAGGCATGCAACCCGAAGGCGCCGCCCCCTGGGACCCTGCCGCACAACAACCGCAACAAGCACAGGCCATGCAGCCTGGACAACAAGTGATGGTCACCGGTCAACCCGTGGCGATTCCAGTGTCCCAAACTGCAGGCATGCAAGCAGGTCAGCCCATGATGGCCGGGCAAACCATGGCCATGCCCATGGGTCAGGGCCAAATGATGATGATGCCGCAAAACCCGCCGAGGCAACTCTTGATTGGTATCCTCCTCGCCGTATTCTTGGGCGTGTTTGGTGCCCACAACTTCTACCTCGGGCACACCGGACGTGCCGTCGCACAACTGCTCATCACCGTGTTGACCTTCGGACTCGGTTCGATCATCACCGGCATTTGGGCCCTCATTGAGGTCATCATGATGGCCACGGGCAGCCTCATGGATGCCGACGGTCGTCCACTCGTTTGAGCCAAGCATGCCCGATGGCCTCTCGTTCGGAGGAAGGGATATAATCCGCGAAGCGGATTTTTTTCACATGGAAGCAGCCCCAATGCAAGCCACCATGCCCGCCGCCGCCCCGAAACAGAAGATCGTTGCGTTCTTGCTCGCCTTTTTCCTTGGCGCGCTTGGTGTCCACAACTTCTACCTCGGCAAGACCAAGATGGGTGTCGTCCAACTGATCCTGACCATCACCGTCATTGGTGCCATCGTGAGCGGCCCATGGGCCTTCGTCCAGTCGATCATGATCATCCTGGGCAAGATCGACGACGCCGACGGCAATCCCTTGGTCTGATTCGGCCGAACGGCCTTGATTCACCCTGACAGGTGAGCGAAAGCAAGGTCGGCTGAACACGACCTCAACGCAGCACCACGCGGCTTTTGAGACGTGTGAAAAAGGTGGGGGCACAGGGATTTGAACCCTGCCCGGCGGGTTTCTTCTGGATCCCGCTGCTCTTGTGTGAGCGAGCGTCGTGCGGGAGACACGGGTCGGCGCTCCAGTTGGTCATCAACCGTCAGCAAACCCACACGTCGTCATTCCCGTGCAACTGGAGCCCGCAGTACTACCAAGCTATACTATACCCCCGATTGTTGGCGCAAAATCAGTTCTTGGCCTGTCGGCGCGCACGCTTTCGGCGTCGCAGCTTC
>MDTE01140499.1_pt1 | contig 11186 bp, 10 predicted proteins | sample 811231 | NCBI WGS metagenome assembly MDTE01 (sample SAMN05326651, study PRJNA326480) | marine metagenome | isolation source: seawater | place: Indian Ocean: Red Sea | collected 2010 | reverse complement strand
TCTTGAACAAAAAATGGAATTTTCATATCAAATATCTCCTATACCATGTTTTTTTAAGTGATTTAAAAAATCATTACAAATTTTGTCCAAATTAAAATTATTCTTCACAAAATCTCTACCTTTTTTACCCATCTCTTTTGATTTCTCTAGATTATTAAATAATAATGAAAGTTTTTCAAACAACTCTGTTGAATTACCTTTTTCAATTAAGAATCCCGTCTCTCCATTCTTCATCAATTCTGGTATCCCTCCAACATTAGTTGCAATCACTGGCTTTTCCATTAATTGTGCTTCTTGTAATGTAAGTGGTGACATGTCTATTCCACTAATCAGTGCATACACATCAATCTCTGTGAGAAACTCTCTAACTTTATCTGGATAATCCAAAGAACCTAGCCAATGAAAATTTTCATATTTTTCTAATAATGGCAAAACTTCATCTCTATAAACTCCGTCACCTGCCCAATAGAAATGAACATTTGGCATTTTTTCCAAAACCTCAGGTAATATCTTCATCTCTTTTGTTTTTTCCCAGATTGTTGCACTTTGTAAAATTCCCACACATGGATGTTTCAATTTCATTCCTGTTTTGTGAAACCAATTTTCAGGATTAATTGCTTGATACATTGTCTCAACTGGTTTATCAGAATAACGATCTTTCGTGATCTTTGAGAGATGATTACAAATGGGCAAAATCAATTCTGAATTTTTGAAACATCTTTCTCCAATTTCTTCCCATTTGTTTATGGCAATCTTTCCACTAGTTGATTTATACAATGTTTCTCTTGCCATTATTAACTCTGACCAATGGTCTCCTCGTAAGTGAATTATTACAGGAATATCAGTTTTTGATGCTTCTAATGCAAAATGTCTAGTTCTATCAACAAAAATTGCATCTGGTTTAAACTCACTCACAAGTTTTTTAAATTTTTTATTTGATGAAAACCATTTTGAAATTTTTCGATTTGGAAAACCATCTGCATAATCTGCATCAAAAACTATTCTTGTTTCAATATTCTGTTTATGTAAATTTTGAGCAAATTCCTTTAAATGAAATAATTTAGAACTTGATGCGCCGATTAATAATTTCATATTATAAAATTTCCATTAACCATTCTCGAAGATTTTTTTTTGCTTCCCAATTGAAAGATTTTGTTACTAGCGAAATGTCTGCTTGACTTTTCTGAATATCTCCTTCTAACGCTGTTTCAAAAATTGGCTTCAATTCTAATCCTGAAATCTCTATCATCATATTTGCCAGTTCTAAAATTGTAATTGCATTGCCTGTTCCTACATTGACTAACAAATTTGAAATTTTACTTTGCATAGCAGCTAAATTTGCTCTAACGATATCTTCCACTGAAATAAAATCACGAAGTTGCGATCCATCTCCAAAAATTATTGGTGATTTCTTTTGATTTATTCTGTCTAGAAATTTTGTAATTACTCCTGCATATTCAAGTGTCTGCCCTTTTCCAAAAATATTAAAATATCTCAAACCAATTATTCTTGTTCCTTCTTTCGAGTATTTTTCAAATAAATATTCATCATCTAATTTTGTTTGTCCATATGGATTGATCGGTTTCCTTTCTGATTCTTCTTTAATTGGTATGATCTCTTTGTGCCCATATACACTTGAGCTACTAGCATAAACTACCTTGAAATTATTTTTTTTAGCTAATTTGAATATATTTTCTGTTCCGGCTACATTAACATCTTGATATTCTTCCGGTCTATCGAATGAATCTTGAACAACTGTTAATGCTGCTTGATGGAAAACCCCATCAATATTTTTCAAAATTTCTTCTAAACTATTATAATCCCTGATATCAATTTCTTCAAACTGTATTTTTGGGAGAACAGACTGTAAATTTTCTTTTTTACCTTTGTGTAAATTATCAATAACTATTACCTTATGTCCCTCTTTGACTAATAATCTCACTAAGTGATTTCCAACAAAACCTGCACCACCTGTTACGACATATTTCAAAATTATTGTCCTATTCCCAATGCATAATATTCCGCATCTATTTTTTCTTCAGCAAAAATTCTTCTGCAATCAATAATTAATCTTCTTTTCATGTGTCTAATTGATCTATTATCTATTTTTTCAAATTCTTTCCAATGTGTCATAAATATAGCACATTGGCTTTTACTTAATGCATCAATTATTGAATTCTCATAGGAAATTTTATCACCAAAAATCTTTTTAGTATTTTCTAATGCTTTTGGATCGTAAACTGTTATTTTTGATTTCTTTTTTAATAATTTTTTTATTAATTTTATTGATATTGAATCTCTAATATCATCTGTATTTGGTTTAAATGAAGTTCCCATTACTGTAATTTTTCTTGAAGAAATACCATTTAGTTTCTTTTCTAATAATTTTATTATCTGTTGCACTTGTTTTTCATTAATTTCTTCTACCGCGTTAAGAAGTATTGGTTTTACTCCTACACTACTTGCAAAATTAATCAATGCTTTCATATCTTTTGGAAGGCATGAACCTCCATAACCAGGTCCTGCATTCAAAAATAATTTTCCAATTCTCGGATCTAACCCAATTGTTTTTGAAATATCATCAATATTTGCTTCTGGAATATTTTGACAAATGTTACTTAGTTGATTTATGAAACTAATCTTGGTTGCAAGAAATGAATTATTAGCATATTTTACCATTTCAGCTGTTTGATGATTTGTAATAATTATTGGTACATTTGGATGCAATTTAGAAAAAAATCTTTTAGCTTTTTTCATATATTCTGTATCATAACCTCCCAAAACTACTGCATGTGGAAATTTTGTATCTCTTATAGCTGTCGTTTCTTGAAGAAATTCTGGATTAGATATCAATCCAAAATCTTTTCCAGCTTTTTTCTTTGAATTTTTTTCTAAAATTGGTAAAATAATATCTTTCATTGTACCTGGTATGACTGTACTTTTAATCAAAATTATTTGATCTTTTTTGTTATTGTGAAGAATTTTGCCAATTTTAGAAACTGAATTTTTTATCATTGAAAGTTCTATTGCTCCATTAGCTTTTTGTGGTGTTCCTACAGTAACAAAAACAAAGTCACAGTTTTTTATTAACGAAAAATCATTTGATATGACAAGATCATTCTTCAATCCTTTTCTCAGTGTTTTTTCTAGTTCTGGTTCAAAGAATGTTGAATATCCTTTAGAAATAACTCGGCATTTTTTATCATCTATATCAATTCCAAAAGTTTTGTAACCTTTAGATGCTAAAACTGCAGCAAGTGATAAACCAACAAACCCTAATCCTATTACAGCTATTTTCATAATCATTCTAAATTTTTCTCTTTATCATGCTTTTCTAAATGTAATTTCTTGAGAGTCTCTGTATGATTCAACTGTTCCTACATCGATTTCATCTTCATTTTTATTTAATGTAATTGCAAGAACTTTTTCTTTTTCTTTAATTAAATTTTGAATTGCATCTGTTAATTGAAATTCTTTTCCTTTACCAGTTTTAATCTTTTTTAGACTAGAAAAAATATCTGATTTAAAATAATATAGTGGTAATATTCCAAAATTAGATTTTGGTTTGTCTGGTTTTTCAATAACTTCATTCACTGAAAATAAATTAGTAGATATTTTGTTTACAGTTGGAACTCCATATCTTTTAAAATCTTTTATTTTTTTACATAGTAAAATTGCTTTTGCATCTGGATTTTTCTTTGCAGTATCTATTAATCGTAACACTGGGTGTTTAGATTTACTTAGAATTGTGACATCGCCTGCATGAACAATAAAGTCCTCATTCCCAACATATCTTTCTGCACGTTTCACTGCGTCTCCAAAACCTAATGGTTTATTTTGATTTATCCAAACTAAATGTGAATTCTCTAATTTTTTATAAAATTTTGTTATTAATTTTTTATATTCTCCATCTAATTCTTTTAGATATGCATCATGCGGTGTAAAATGATCTTCTATTGATCTCTTTTCACGTCCTACTACAAAACAGTAATCTCGAAAATCCATTGAATAAAGTTGTTCGTAGATGTATTGTAATAATGGTAAAACCACTCGATTTTTTGTGAATGCCTTTGAATAAATTGGCATCATTTCCTTTGGCATTTCTTTTGTAAATGGTAATAGTCTTGTACCTTTTCCTGCTGATGTAATTACTACTTTAGTCACAAAAATCCATTCTTAGTCTTATCATTAAGTTTTTAAAATTTTGGAATAAAAGCTATCATTCCAAAATTATAATAGAGCAAAAAAGTTCAAAAATAACGAAAATAGTGAAAAAAAATGTCATATTCTAATATTAGCATGCAAAATCTTGAAGAAGTAAAAAAATCACTTGACTCAAAAAATCTACGAGTTTGTGTTGTGGGTATAGGAAGGATTGGTCTGCCTACTGCTTTATCATTTGCAAAATCTGGTCTAACCACCATTGGTGTTGATATCAATGAATCACTTGTTGAAATGATAAATAGTGATAATTTTCCTCTAAAAGATGAACCTGGCTATGAAGAAATTTTTCATACTGTAATTTCTGAAAAAAAATTTTCTGCTACAACAAATATTGAAGAAGGTGTATCCAATTCTAATTTAATTTTATTATCATTACCTACTCCTATGGATGAGAATAATATACCTGATTATTCTGCACTGAAAAGTGTTGCATCTCAACTATCACAATTTCTTAAGCCTAATTCTTTAGTAATTGTTGAAAGTACAATTGAACCGGGATTTATTGAAGATGAAATGATTAGCATGATTACCAATAATGAAAAATTAATAGTTGAAAATAATTTTTTCATAGGTGTATGTCCTGAAAATGCTAATCCAGGAGAAATCTTACATGATTTCACAAATCTTCCACGACTTGTTGGAGGAATAAATGAAAATATCTCAAAAATCATAAAATTAATCTATAATTTTGTTTTTGGAGTCGAATTAATTGAAATGCCTGACTGTAAAACAGCAAATGCAGTTAAGTTAACAACAAATGTTTTTCGTGATATCAATATTGCGTTCATTAGTGAATTATCACTGATGTTTGAAAAACTAGGTATTGATACTATGAAAGTTTTAGAAGCTGCAAAAAAGAAATATAATTTTCAAATTCATTATCCTGGAGCTGGTGTTGGCGGTCCATGTTTACCAATAAATTCTTATCAATTTTTAAACACTGCAAAAAGAATAGGTTCGGAATTAAATATTATAGAATCCAGTAGAAAAATTAATGAAAAAATGCCTGAACATGTTGTCCAACTTTTACTAGATGGATTTAAAGAAAATGATAAACCAATAAAGAATTCTCATATACTCTTACTTGGTGTATCATACAAACCAAATGTAAAAGACATTCAATTAACTCCTGCTGAGCATATAATTAAGAAACTGCAGGATTTAGGGGCAATTGTTCATATTTATGATCCATATTTCATTTCACAAAATGTATTTAATATTCACACTGAAAAGAATCTTAATGAAATAATATCAAATGTAGATTCAACCATAATTGTTACTGCTCATGATGAATTTAAAAAACTTGAAATTTCTTTATTCAAACAAATGAAAACTCCTGTCCTTGTTGATACACGTGGGATTATTGATCCAGAAATTGCAAAACAAAACCAGTTAATTTTTAGAGGACTAGGTCGTGGACATTCCTAGTTTGCAAGTTAATCCTTCATCATTAGTAAATATCCTTACACTCAGATATGATCCAACTCAAAAACCATCACTTCCGAAATATACATCTAAAAATTTTGTACCATCTCAAGAAATTCCTTCTTTAGAAAAAATTGAGAAAATAATAATTAAAAATATTAACAGCAAAATACCAAAAACTACTGATTCAATCTCTATAGCATTAAGTGGCGGTGTTGATTCCACATTGGTTCTTGCATTTTTGAGAAAAATATTTCCAAAAATTACTATAAATGCAATTTCTGTAAAATTTGCCAATAGTATCGATGAAACAATTCCTGCTGCAAAAATTGCTGAAAAATTTGAGGCTAAACAAACTGTAATTAACATAGAAAATTACTTGAAAGAATTACCTCGTGCTATTAGTATTATCAAACAACCATTTTGGGATACACACTGGTATTATGTATCAAAAAAAGCACAATCACTATCAAAATTTCTTGCATCTGGTGATGGAGGTGATGAAATTTTTGGTGGTTATACATTTCGATATAAAAAATTTCTTGAAACAACAACAAACACTTCAACGTCACAAGAAAAAATTAAAGCATATTTGAGTTGTCACGAACGAGATCGTGTTCCTGATCAAGACAAGCTATTTCATAAAGATGTGAATTTTAGTTGGAATTCTATTTACAATGTATTGTCTACATTTTTTGAAAATAATCTGGATAGATTAGATCAAGTATTACTTGCTGATTATAATGGAAAATTACTTTATAATTTCAGTCCTGTTAATAATTCTCTCCAAGAACATTTTGGTCTTACATCTGTTTCTCCTTTTGTTTCAACGGATATAATATCATATTTTCTTCCAATTCAAAATAAATTCAAATATAATAAAAATGAAAATATTGGAAAATTATTACTTCGAAAATTACTTGTTAAGTATGACGCAGACATGTTAGTAACTAATGAAAAATTAGGGTTTAATGTGAACACACAAAACCTATGGAAAAAATATGGACGAAGATTATGTGAGAAATATCTTGTCGGTGGTTACATAGTTGAAAATAATATAATAAATTCAAATTGGATTGAGTGTTATATATCAAAAGAAGATCTAGAGATAAAATATGTCAATAAATTCCTGGGTCTATTAGCTGTTGAAATTTGGTATAGATTGTTTATAAGTAAAGATCTTGATAGTAATACTACACTAGATTAATTTACTAAAAATGAAAAAATTATCTAAAAATATCAATTAAATTCAAGGTAGATTTAAAACCAAACTTATATTTTTTTAATAAATGAGAGTACTAATCGCATCTGGTGCAGGTGGCGGTTCTGCAAAAAAAAGTATAGGAAAATATTTTCATCTTAAAGAGTTTGGTGACGCATTAAAAGAATTAGGAGTGGATTACAAATTGGTTAAAGAAACTGACTATGTAACTGGGTTTCCTAACAAAAATCCAAAAAGTTGGTTTACCAAAAAAAAATTTCATTCTTTAATTAATGATTATAAACCTGATGCTGTCTTTGTTGATAGACAATCTCATTTTGCTTTAGAAACAATTAAGGCAAAAATTCCATTATTTGTTTATCTTAGAGGGAATTATTGGTCAGAGGTTGAATGGGCAAAAAAAACAATCTATAAAGATCCTATTATGAAAACTGTTGTAAATCTACGACATAAAATTGCTGAAGAAGTTTTTGAAAAATGTAATGGAATATTCATGACTGCAGATTATTTAGATAAAGTGATCAAAGAACATCATCCAAATACACAAACACATCACTTCTTAGAAGGATTAGATACAACTCGTTGGTATAATTCACCTGGAATGGAATTGAAACATCCTTGTGTTGGATTAGTTCAAGACGCAAATTGGTGGGGCAAAACAAAAGAAATGTTAACACTTGACAAAGTAATGAAATCTTTACCTCATATACACTTCTATTGGGCAGGTGATGGGCAATACAAAGAAAAAATCTTAGAAGTCTATAACAAACACGATAATTTTCATTATTTGGGTACAATTGATTATCCAGACAAAGTTAGAGAATTCCTCACAGAAATTGATATGTATGCATTACCTACTGGTATGGATACTACGCCTCTATCATGCAGAGAAGCTATGTCTATGGAAAAACCAATTATCGCATCAAATGTTGGTGGCATTCCTGAAATGATTTACAATAATAAAACTGGTTTACTTGTAGATGAAGATGATTATAAAACATGGATAAAACATATTTCATATCTTCTAGAAAATAAAGAAATAGCACAAAATCTAGGTAAACAAGCAAGAGAACTGGTTATTGAAAAATTTAATTGGAAAATTGTAGCAAAAAAATTCATTGTTGTGTTAGAAAAAACATTACAGAATTAAAAATATTAAATATTTTTCTAATTTAATATGTAAATAATTCCTTGACTTATTAGCCTGTAAACAGATTATGGATTATTTATTATAAAAATTTTGATCCAATTCCCCATTAAGATAATTTCATCTAAAAATTCTTATATAACATTTTAAACAATTCATCAATGTTAATTGTTTCCCAGAATATGACCAATTATGATGTTCAGTTACCTGAAGATACTATTTTACGAATTAATCTTGCTTGGATAAATGATCTTGAAACCTTGAAAAATATTATTGAAACAAAATCTCAAAATCATATCTTCATTGATTTACCAAAAAATAGAACAAAGCCTCCAAACAATAGATATTCTATGGACGAAATTAAACCAATACTTGAATCATATTTGAACATAAGGTATTTTGCATTATCAAATGTTGATTCTGCAGAATATCTATCTGAATATCTTGAATATGTACCAAAACATATTGTAATTGTTCCAAAAATTGAGAGCTATCTTGGAATAAAAAATATCGAAGAAATCACAAAATTACTAGGAGATGAAAAAATTGTCATGCTTGATCATGATGACCTATACTCTTCAATGTTAAAGAAAAATGATGATCCTAAAAATTTCCAAATCTACATTCAACAATTAATTGATTTTTGCAATAAAAATAATGTCACTCTTCTGAGAACTGTTGGTGTAATGTTTGCTGATACTGAAAAACGCGTATCTGAATATGTAAAATAAAAAATTTATCACTTGTTCAATCTAGATAAATAAACTCAAATTCTTTTGATTTAGTATCAAAAATTAGGATTGTAGGTTCACCAAAAATATCTCGTTTTGTGTATCCTGATTGTGATTTTCGATGAGCGCTTCCTGGATTAAATATCAATGTTTTACCAATTATCTTGGGATTATCGTCTTTTGGCTCTCTAATATGAGAATGACCAAAAATAAACACATCAAATTTGTTTGAATTCATAAATTTTTTAGTTTTTTTTACTTCATGACCGTGATACATTCCAAATTTTACTTCATCAATCTCTATTTTTCCTACGTCACCTAAGAATTCTCCTCCAATTTTTCTAAATGCTTCTTTTATTCCATTTTTCTCACCATCATTATTTCCTAAAATTCCAAACATACGAACGCCCTTTTCTGTTAATCTTTGAAATTCCAAAATCATTGCAGGAGAAATAATATCTCCTGCATGTAAAATCACTTTAACATCTTTTTTTTCAAATATATCTATAGCTTTGTTAGTATATTCAACGTCATCATGCGTATCTGAAATAATACCGATGTTCATATTATTGTCATAATTTATTCTTACTTAATTATTACCTTACAATAGTCTTAATCCGTCTAATACAATTTTTTAAAAAATATTATGTTAATAATTCATTATCTTCTAAGATTGACTTATCTTTAACACAAAGGATATTGATGACATCATCCAATGGATCAATATTCAATAATCGTTCTTTTGTAATATGAAAATATTTTTTTTTAATATAATCTGGATAGTAAATTTCAAAACCATTCTCTAATAAGATGTCTATAATACTCTCTGGACTACAATTACTCCATTTTGCAGCATCTTGATCCCATTCTAAAAGAATATTCAAATTTCGATTTTTCAATAATTGTCTTCCACTCTGCAAAACTAATAATTCTGGACCATCAACATCAATCTTCATAAATGATACTTTATCTATTATGCCTAAATCTGTTAAATATACATCTAAATCTGTTGTTAAAACATCTACGGGTTTAGAAAATTTTTTAGTTAGATTATCATCACTACGATTTGTAATAAATCTATAACCTGCAGTATTATCATCATGCACAAAAAATTTCTTCCCTTGTCCATCTAACATTATTGCTTTATTTTCAGCAATTACGTTATCATATCCATTAAGTTTAATGTTATTTTCCAAAATTTCAAATCGTCCTTCTTTGGGTTCAAATGCTATCACAGTGCCTTTGTTTCCTACTGCTCTTGCTAAAATTAATGTATAATATCCAATTGCGGCTCCTACATCAACCACAACATCCTCATTTTTGACAAGTTTCTCAACCATAATTGTATCCAGCTCACCATAAATCCCATATACTGAATATTCGTGAAAACCTTTTTTTGGTAAATGCATTTTATGTCCATGAACAATAACTTCTGATGCACGAAATGAACCTTCAACCGAGTTCTGAATTTTTCTGATTAATCTATTTTTCCCATAACCCTTACCTCTACTAAGTTTTTTTAAAATTCCTAAATACGTAGGTAAAAAAATTCTTAAAAATCCCATAATCAATATTTCAAAAATATCCTTAGTTTAAAATTTATTCATTCTTACCAATCATATCTTTTTTCTATCATTCTAAATAATTTTTCATTGTGTGGGTGATAAAAATCTCTTAATATTTCTCTAGTTTGTGGGTTCATATCTTCATATTCCTTTTTTTTCTCAGAAAATTTGTTTTTTAAATTAAATTCAGGTAATCCCAAAAAATAACATATATCGTTTAACACTTTTTGAGGTTTTTCTAGTAATTGTTCACTTTGTAAAACAATAATTTGCTTTCTTGAAAATATTTTAGTCCAAATCTCAAATTGTTCCGAATAAATTCCTCTTAATAGCATTGAATCATCCTCATTGCATTTTGATGGCGGTGGAGAATTTTTTTTCAAATCTTCTAACTCACTCTGTATATATTCTTCAAAAGATTTAGTGATCCTTCCACTTTGAATTTTATCATGATATTCAGAATATGCTCTATTGATGGGATTTCTGAGAATGATTATTAATTTTATATTTGGTAAAATATCCTTTATTCTATTTGCCGCTTCTTCATTCCAAAAATAGAATGGTGTGTCTTCTCCAGTAATTCCTTGACCTTCTTTTTGTTCTAGATTCTTTAGTTGTTTTTTTGTTGGAAAAAGTGATCTATACCAATTCAATCCTAAATGATAATTACTATCAAAAAATCCTATTTCATCATATTCTGCAGAAATGACGCTTGGATGGTCACAGATGTAATTGTATAATGAAGTTGTACCACTTTTCATTGCACCAATAATTATAAAATTTGGCAATGCATGATTCTTAGCGTTTATTCCTTTGAATTTTCTACCAAGAATTAGATATCTAAAAATTCTATATACTTTCTTTACAGATTT
>MDTE01168692.1_pt1 | contig 11187 bp, 11 predicted proteins | sample 811231 | NCBI WGS metagenome assembly MDTE01 (sample SAMN05326651, study PRJNA326480) | marine metagenome | isolation source: seawater | place: Indian Ocean: Red Sea | collected 2010 | reverse complement strand
GATGAAATTAGAAAAGATCTTTTTGAAAAAACTGTAAAAATGGTTAGTAAAATTGGTTATGAAGGTGCAGGCACTGTTGAATTTATATATGAAGATGGAAAATTTTATTTTTTAGAAATGAACACAAGAGTGCAAGTAGAGCATCCTGTCACAGAAATGGTTACAGGTATCGATATAATAAAAGAACAAATATGGATAGCTTTTTCTGGAGAAACTGCTTTGAAACAGTCTGATATTAATCCAAGAGGACATGCCATAGAATGTCGAATAAATGCTGAGGATCCTAGAAAAAACTTCCAGCCTTCTCCTGGCACTATTGGTATGTGTCATCAACCCTCTGGATTTAGAACAAGAGTAGATGGTGCGATATTCCAAGGTTATAAAGTTACACCGTATTACGACAGTATGGTTTGCAAACTCATTTGCCACGGAAGAAATAGAATGGAAGCAATTCAAAGAATGAATAGATCTCTTGATGAATTTGTAATTGAAGGTATCACAACGACTATACCTTTGCATAAAAAATTATTAAACCACAAAAAATTTATCAATTCAGATTTCAACGTAAGTTGGCTCGATAACGAAAAGATTATCTAATTACAACCCACAAGCCAAATATCATAAACTGGATGATCAAAAGGTGCAATTGAGGGACTAGAGGAAAACATCCAACCATTAAAAACAAATACATCGTCTTTATTTTTATTAGTAAGATCTTTTACTTGTATATAGGCTGTTATTTCAGGATTATCATCAAATTCTGAATTCTTACATTTCATACTTTTAATTGATAAATCTTTATATCTTAATTCATCACCATTTTTTAATTGAATTAATGTATTTTTTGAACTGATTTTATCTAAAATTTTAATATCAGTATAGTTACCTTCTAAATTACTTTCAGCTTTTAAATTAGAAAAAAAGAAAATTATTAAAAAAAAAAATGATAAGTAAAAAGTAATATTAATTTTTCCAGCTTTTATATTTTTTTTCAATTGCATTTTTATTTTTGTTTGGATAATAAGCCTTATCTGTACCAGTTAAGTTAGGTTGGTGAGGTTTTTGCCAATCATATTTTTTTAGTTCATGACTTTTTTCAATCTTATTTGGAGTAAAATGTATCCATGAATACCATTCTACTGGAATTTTAGATGCTTCAACTTCACCAGAATAAATAACCCATCTTTTCCCTTTTCTACTCTCATAATATTTATTTCCAAATAAATCTTTACCAACAAATTTTCCAACAAATATTGTTTTCAATCTTGTTCCAAAGGTGTCTCGATTCCACCAAGTGAAAATTTTTTTGAAAAATGTCAACATAAAATTAAATTAATATTTCAATCCTTAATTGTATAAAATAAATTAGACTAAAATTTGAATTTGTATATAAATAAATTGATTCATTATTCAAATTAATTTTAAGAAATTGGGGTCATATGGCAAAATATTTAGTTGAAACTTATTATACTTGTACTTTTAAAGTAAATCATTTTCTGGACGATATAAACGAGAATGAGCTTAAAAATCTTGAAAAAAGAGATGATGGGAAATTTGAAATAATCGATGTCAAGCTCGACAATAGAAAAACCAAAAATCTTGATCCAAAAAACAAAAAAATTGTTGAGACTAAAAATATAGATATTGTTAAAAGTGATAATAAAAATTTTGAAAACCTAATTAAATCAAACACCAATAGTTTAGAAAAAAGTGGTAAAAGATTCAGCATGCCTGATAGAAGAAAGGGCTATATTCAAAAAGCTACTATTGGTGATCATAAAGTATATTTACATACTGGAGAATATGAAGATGGAAAAATTGGAGAAATTTTTATTGATACAAGCAAAGAAGGTGAGCTAGTTAAAGCTTTAATGAATAATTTTGCTATAGCTGTTTCATTAGGTTTACAATATGGCGTACCTCTAGATGAGTTCATTAATGCATTTGTTGGAACGAAATTTGAACCATCTGGTAAAGTAATAGGAAATGATAGAATTCTAAGTGCATCATCAATTTTAGATTATATTTTTAGAGAACTAGCAATTTCATATCAAAATAGAGAAGATCTAGCTCATACACCAGCTATTGGTATTTCAGAAAACTCAAGTTTTGATGAACAAAATTCAGATGATCAAAATCAACTCTTAAAAATTGTGAAGGATATTACTAGTAAAGGATTTGTCAGAAATAATTATAAAAAAAACCTCGTAGATTTATCTGATGTAAAAATAAGTTTAAAAGGTAAGAAGTAATTTTATTTTTTTATTTTCAGAGATAAGTTTAATTCTTTTAATTGACTTTCCTCAATTTTAGATGGGGCATTCATCATAAGATCTTGAGCATTTTGATTCATGGGAAACATAGTAACTTCCCTAATATTTTTTTCATTTGCTAGAAGCATAACAATTCTATCAATTCCTGGGGCGATTCCTCCATGCGGTGGTGCTCCATAACTTAAGGCATTAATCATTCCACTAAATTTATCATCAACTTCCTCTTTTTTATATCCAGCAATAGAAAAAAGTTTATACATTAAATTTGGAATATGATTTCTAATAGCTCCAGATGATAATTCAACACCATTACAAACAATATCATATTGATAAGCAAGAATCTCAAGCGGTTTTTCGAAGTTTATTTTATCTAGATCTCCTTGAGGCATAGAAAAAGGATTGTGGCTAAATTCTATTCTTTTTGTATCTTCATTTTTTTCAAACATTGGATAATCGACAATCCAACAAAAAGCGAATGTATTTTCATCAATTAAATCCAAATCCCTTGCAATTTTATCTCTTGCGATTGAGGTAATCTTTTCTAATTCTTTTTGTTTACTGCATGCCAAAAAAATACTATCTCCAACTTCAGCGTTTGTTTTTTTCATTATTAACTCCAAAGCATCTTTTGAAAAAAACTTCCCAATAGGTCCTTTTGCTAAAATTTCTTTATCATTTTCGATTGTTAAATATGCAAGGCCAGAGGCACCTTGTTCCTTTGCCCATTTATCAATGTTATCAAAAAAACTACGAGGTTTGTCTTTAGTATTTTTTGTAACTATGCATCTAACGTTGGAGCCAGATTTTACAAGCTTTTTAAATATCTCAAAAGTTACATCATCTCGACTAAAGATTTCAGTTATATCATTAATTACAAGTGGATTTCTTAAATCTGGTTTGTCGCTACCATATTTCAATAGTGCATCTGAGTAAGAAATTTTAGGAAATTTTTCGTATTTCATTTTCTTTTTTGAAAATTCTTTGAAAGTTTTTACTAATAACTTCTCTACAACATTAAAAACATCCTCTTGTTCAACAAATGACATCTCTAAATCTAGTTGATAAAATTCACCTGGGCTTCTATCTGCTCTTGCATCTTCATCTCTAAAACAAGGTGCAATTTGAAAATATTTATCAAAACCTGAAACCATAATTAATTGTTTAAATTGCTGAGGTGCTTGAGGTAAAGCATAAAACTTTCCAGGATTTAATCTACTAGGGACTAAAAAATCTCTAGCTCCCTCTGGGCTGGAGGAAGTAAGTATAGGTGTCTGATATTCTAAAAAACCAAGTTTCAACATTTCTTCTCTAATAAAAGAAATTACTTTGGATCTTAATATAATATTTTTATGCATCTCTTCTCTTCTGAGATCTAAAAATCTATACTTTAACCTAATATCCTCAGGATAATCTTGTTCACCAAAAACAGGGATTGGCAGCTCTTTTGCCTCGGACAATATTTCAACAGAGTCTATTGCTACTTCTATTTTTCCGGTTTTTAAATCAAGATTCTCAGTCCCCTTCTCTCTAAGTAAAACTTTGCCTAATATTTTTAAAACAGACTCTGGTCTCATTTTTTCAAGAATTGGAAAATATTTATTTTTATTTTCTATAACACATTGAGTGATACCGAAGTGATCTCTAAGATCTATAAAAAGTAGATTTCCATGATCTCTTTTTCTATGCAACCATCCTGATAGTATTACGTTTTGATTTTTTGAACTTTCAGTTAGATCTGAACAATTATGAGTTCTAAATTTATTCATTGATTTAATACTTTTTTTATTAAATTAATATTAATAGATTTTCCAGTAGATAAAGACATTTCATCTAAATCACTCAAAAATTTGAAGATTTTTTCATAAGAACGGTCAACATTTTTTATTATATATTCAGAAATTTTGGGATTTATACTTATTTGTTTATCAGAAAAAGATTTGGATATTATTACTTGTAATAAATCATCGGTAGGTAAATCAATACCTATGAATACAAAACTATTTAATCTTGATTTTAAATCTTTAAGTTTAAGTTTAAATTTATTAATTGGATACTTACTATTGATTAAAACGTAATTTTCTAATTGCTTGGATTCATTAAAAATTGAATATAGTAAAGCTTCATCTATTTTACTTTCAAAGTTATCGATAATTAAACAGTCGTAATTTTTAAGATCATTTATGACTGAACCGCTAAGATCTAACTCTTGAATTATCTTCAGTTTTTTTATTTTTTTTTCTAATATTTTTGATAAGTGGGTTTTACCTGAACCAGTTGGACCATAAATATTTAACCATTTTCCTGACCAATGTGGCCAACTTTCGATCAATTTATAAGCCGAAAAATTATTACTTGAAACATAAAAATCTTGTTCGAAGTATTTTGTTTTAAAAGGAAATTTAAAAACTAATTGATTCATTATATTAGTCTTAAGTTCCATTGGTCTCCAATTAGTTTTAAAATAATTTTTTGATTTTCTAATTGTTTAATGATTTTACTTAGTTTTCCAAGATACTTAATTTTTAACATCATATAATCTTTGTTAAATTCTTGGACATAAATTTGATCGATTAAATCGATTTTTTCTATTCTTCTTTTCAATTCAACTAAATTATAATTTTTATTTACTTTAAATTTAGTATTTAAAAAAGAAGGTGTTTTTATATCGATTAAATTTTGTGACTTTAAAAGATTAATTAACTCCTTGTTTACTGATGAAATAATTTCGTTGTAAAACTTTTCCTTTTCATAATCCGCTCTTTTAACGAAGATACTTTTATCTATATTCTTTTCTAAGATTTTTGTTTTTAAAAATATTTTTTCAGTCTTTGAGTTAGTGTCCTCAATCAAAATGAGTGCAAGATTCTTATTATCATATTCAGGATATAAATCTTTTAAATCTAGATTTAATAAATTATCTTTCTTAGAATTTATTTTTTCTATTATTTCTATATTTTCAAGCGGTAGAATAAATTCTATAAAGTCTTTTTTATTTTTTTCATTTACCAGACTCCATTTTTCATAAAAGTAATTTTGATTATATATAAAAATTTGATTATTGCTTAAAAAAATTGGTAAAAGAAATATTTCTTTATTAGTTATCTCTGCATATGAAATATCATTATTGTAAAACAAGTTATGTAACTTATCCTTATCAAAGGAAATGTTGTAAATAAATTTATCATCTTTAATGTTTTCATCATTGGATGTTCGCACTTGATAATAGGAAACCAACTCTTTAATTTGATTAAAACTTAAATTTGATAATTTTTTAGCGTCTATTCTTAATAAAATTTTTTCTTTCAGCGTCTCAAACCCTTTTTTAATGGCTTGATTAGCCATTTCTTTGTTAGATATGTTTGGTTTTTTAAGCAATTCGATATTATTAACATTAAAAATATCTTCATTTGATAAAACATTTCCTGTTTTAAAAAAAATAATTAAAATAACAAAAATTAACTTAAAACTTTTCATAAAAACTAGATATCATTTATAAATGAAAAAAAAGCAAAATAATTATAAAAAAAGTGGCGTAAATATTTCATTAGCGAACAAATTAGTTAGGCACATTTCAAAATTATCTAAAAAAAACGTCAAAAAAAAGAACAAATCTTTTTCTAAAGATGTTATTGGTGGTTTTGCATCTTTATTTGACTTAAGTAAAAGTAAAATTAAAGATCCTATTATTGTCTCTTGTACTGATGGGGTTGGTACTAAGATCGAATTAGCAAATCAATTTAAAAAATTTGACACGATTGGAATTGATCTTGTTGCAATGTGCATTAATGATTTAATTGTTCAAGGTGCAAAACCTTTATTTTTTTTAGATTATATAGCTGTTGGTAAACTTAAACTCCTTAAAATGAAAAAAATTTTAAAAGGAATTTTTAATGGGTGTAAAATTTCTAAGTGTGATTTAATTGGCGGAGAGACTGCTGAAATGCCTGGGGTATATTCTAAGGATAAATTTGATTTAGCTGGATTTAGCGTTGGAATTGTATCCAAAAAAAAATTATTAAGTAAACAAAATGTAAAAAATAATGATATAATTTTAGCAGTTCCATCTAATGGAATTCATTCGAATGGATATTCTTTGATAAGATCAATTTTAAAAAAGAATAAACCTAATTCTACTTTAAAAAAAGAATTACTTAAGCCTACGAAAATTTACTCTTCAGAAATACTTAATCTTACTAATAAAAATCTTATTCATGCAGCAGCACATATAACTGGGGGAGGTTTAATTGAAAACTTATTAAGATCAATACCTAATAAATTATGTTTAAATATAAATCTGTCTCAGATAAAAATTAAAAAAATATTTAAATGGATAAAAAGCAATAACGTTTCTGATAAAGAAATGATTAAGACATTTAATTGCGGAGTAGGTTTTTGCCTAATAGCTCCGAGAAGAAATTTGTTGAAAATAAAAAAATTTTTTAAAAAACCCTATCAACCTTATGAAATAGGTTATGTTTCTTTAAATAAACAAAGAGTAAATTTATCAGGCTTCTTAAAATGGTAAAAAAAAATACTTGTATTTTTATTTCTGGAACAGGTTCAAATCTTAATAATCTTATAACCAAATCAAGAAATTACAACTTTCCAATAAATATTAAATTAGTGATTTGCGATAACAGAAATGCACTTGGTATTTTATACGCGAAAAAAAATTCAATTCCTTATTTATTTATAAATACAAAAAAAAGAAATTTTGAGAATATTATGATGTTAAATTTAAGAAAGCATAAAATTTCTTTTATTTGTCTTGCAGGGTATATGAAAATACTATCAAAAAAATTTTTAAGAAGTTTTGGAAGAAAGATTATTAATATTCACCCTTCTTTATTGCCTAAATTCAAAGGATTAAATACTTTTTCTCGAATAATTAAAAATGAAGAAGTGAAAACTGGCTGTACTGTTCATTTTGTTAATGAAAAACTAGATGCTGGAAAAATAATTACAAAAAAAAGTTTTTTTATTAACAGGATTGATAGTGAAGATTTACTTAAGAAAAAAACTCAACAATTAGAATATCTTGCTTTCCCTGAGGCTATAGTTAAAATTTTTAGACATATTAATACTTAAAAAAGAAGTTTATTTCTTTTTTTGCATTATCGACAGAATCTGAACCATGCACAGAGTTTTTATCTATTGATATTCCGTATAATTTTCTAATGGTGTTTTCATCTGCATTTTTAGGGTCAGTTGCTCCCATAATTTTTCTGTAAGATAAAACTGCATTTTCTCCTTCTAAAATCATTACTACAATAGGTCCGGACGATAAATAACTACATAAATCGTTATAAAATGGTTTTGATTGGTGAACTTTATAAAATTCTGCGGCTTCATCTTTTGTGATATGAATTTTTTTAGTATCCTTAATTTTTAAATTATTTTTTTCTAAAATTAATTTAATTTCATCAGTTAAATTTCTTTCAACTGCATCTGGTTTAATAATTGAAAGAGTTTGTTCAAAACTACTCATAGTTCTCTTCTATTAATTGATTAAGCAATCTCACTCCAAATCCAGTTGCTCCTCCAGAATTTAAAGCACCTCCATATTTGGAAAAAGCCATACCAGCAATATCTAAATGAGCCCAGGGTGTATTATTAATAATAAATCTTTGTAAAAACTGTGCAGCTGTAGTTGAGCCTGCTCCACCGACGTAATTAATATTTTGTACATCTGCGTTTTTTGAATTAATCAGTTTATCATAATTTTTGTGTAACGGCATTCTCCATACCTTCTCCTCAACCTTTTCACCTGCATTAAAAATCTGTTTAGATAATTTATCATCATTTGAAAAAAGGCCTGCGTATTCAGATCCTAAGCAGACAATTATAGCCCCTGTCAAAGTTGCTAAATCAATTATAAATTTTGGTTTATATTTTTTTTCTGTGAAAGTTAATGCATCAGCCAAGACTAATCGTCCTTCTGCGTCTGTGTTAAGTATTTCTATAGTTTTTCCACTATAAGATTTTACTATGTCACCAGGTCTTTGGGCATTTCCACTAACCATATTTTCAACAAGACCAACAACACCAACAGCATTTATTTTTGCTTTTCGCAATGCTAAACTTTTCATTAAGCCAACTACTGTTGCTGAACCTGCCATATCATATGTCATATCCTCCATAAACTTAGCAGGTTTTAATGAATACCCACCTGTATCAAAACAAACTCCTTTACCAACAAAGGCTAGTGGCTTTGAATTGTTTTTGGCTCCTTTCCATTCCATTGTTACTAAATATGATCCTCTAATACTTCCTTGACCAACTCCTAGTAAAGCATGCATACCGAGTTTCTTTAATTTTTTTTTGTCATAAACTGTAATTTTTAAACCATCTTTTTTTAAAGAACTTATTCGTTTAGCATATTCATCTGGATGGAGAACATTGCCTGGTTCTGAAACTAAATCTCTAGCGTAAAAAGTTCCTTCTTCTAGTGCTTTAAATTTAATTTGGGTTTGCTTTGAAAGTTGATTTTTCTCGCCAAAAATATTTATGGAAATCAATCTTGAGTCTTTTTTACTTTTATATTTTTTAAATTCATAAGATTTTAATTTAAGACCATGTAAAAAAAGTCCTAAAAAATTTTTATTCCTGTCTACAATACTGTCTGATAAAATATAATACTCACTATTTTTTCCATTGTTGATCTTGTTAAAAAATTCTGCTCCTAAATTTTCAACTTCAAAATTTTTAAGGTTATTTTTAATTGACACTAAAACTATTTTTTTTTGGAATTCACTTCATAAACAAACAAATTTTTTTTGAGGTCACTTGTTTTGAGCAGTTCATTTATGTAGGATAACTCGGAATTGTTCAAAAATTTTTTTAAATTGCTCGTACTAAATTTATCATTAGAGAATAGCACCAAATTAACTGAGGGCTGATTTCTTATATTTTTGGTATAGTTAATTTTAATTGGCATAACTTTTTAAATTTGTAGCTAAGTTGAGTGATATAAGCCCATATATTGTAGTTTTCAATGAAAAATTGATCATATTTAAACCATTAGTTGAAATTAATTTTTGGTTGCTTTATTTATATACATTATATTTCTATGCTTCAAAACAAAATTTATCAAAATTTTTTTATTGAAATTATCAAAACCTTTTTAGTTATACTATTTGGCTTATCAATTATAGCTTTAACTGTAAGAGCAGTAAATTTTTTAGAGCTCATAGTAGATAGTGGCTACCCTCCAAGCACTTATTTTATGTATTCCTTTTTGAATTTATTTGGAATTGCACCAAAGTTTATACCACTTTCATTTTTATTGGCGCTTACTTTGTTTATTATAAAACATATTCAAGATAGTGAATTTATAATTCTATGGACATCAGGAGTAGAAAAGCTAAAAATTGTAAGATTGTTTTTTGTTACTTCAATTTTGATATTAATTTTTTATATTTTATTAACAACAATTCTTACACCCTATGCTTTAAATAAATCTAGACTTCTATTAAGTAAAGAAAACCTCAACTCATTTTTACCTACAGTCAAAACTAATAGATTTAGTGATTCTTTTAAAGGATTTACTTTAATAGTTGATGAAAAAAAAAATAATGAGCTTAAAAATATCTTTCTTCATGATAAAGGAAATAATCTCAAAAATTTATCATCAAATGTTTCTAAAATAAAAAGTACAACTGTTATAGCAAAAAATGGGTTGATAGATAAAAAAAAGATGTATTTGTTTAATGGTCAGATAATTACATCAAAAAAAAATATTGATAAAAATGAAATTATCAAGTTTGAGCAATTAAATATAGATTTAAGTGATCTTACTACGACGACCATTAAAAAACCAAAACTTCAAGAAACTTCTACACTTGAGCTTTTTAAATGCTTTACAAAAAATACCTTTCAAAATGCTCAATGTAGTAGAGAAATTCAAGAAGAAATTATTCCAACTTTGAATCGAAGAATTGTTCTACCGTTCTATATACCTGTGATTTCTCTCATTTGTTCTTTATTGTTAATTAAATCAAAAAAAAAATATTTGAATAATATCAGTGTCTTTTTATATAGCTTTGTATTGTTAGTTTTTACTGAAATGGCTGTAAGATACACAGGAATTAATAATTTTATTAAAAGCTTTTTCGTTATTTTACCAGTTTTGCTTTTACTGATCTTTTATTCAATTTTAAATCATAAATTTTCTAAGGAAATACATAAACAATGAATAAGATTATCTTTAATTATCTTTTAAAAAATTTTTTAAAAACTTTTTTTATTGTAGTTTCTTTTTTTTACTGTTTTGGAGTTATCTTAAATCTTTTTGAAGAAGTAGAATTTTTTAAAAATCTTGATGTAAGTATTTTTACACCCCTGATATTAACTGCTATATTTATACCTAGTTTGATAATTCAAATTTTACCTTTTATTATCTTTATATCAAGTATGTGGTTTATGCTTAGTATAAGAAACAATCGAGATTTGCTAACGCTAAAAGTTTTTGGATACTCAAACTTAAAAATTTTTTTTATTCTTGCATTTACTTCTTTTTTTTTAGGATGGATAGTTTTATTTTTTGTAAATCCAATTACTTCATCAATGTCAAAATATTATGAAAAAACAAAATCAAATTTCTCCAGAGATATCGACCACTTAATAACTTTTAATCGAAACGGACTTTGGATTAAAGAAAATCTAGATAACAAACAAAGGATAATTTCTGCTGAAAAACCTGATGGTACTGAATTAATTGAAGTAAATATTTTTCATTTGGATGCTAATTCAAACCTTATAGAAAAAATAGTTGCCAAAAAAGCAAATATTTCAAAGAAAGATTGGGTATTAAAGGATGTTATTATTTTTAAAACTTCAAATGGCATCATTGAGACTGGGGAGTTAAAAACTCTAATTATTAGCTCAAATTATGATTATGAAAAAATTACAAGTT
>MDTE01103912.1_pt1 | contig 11187 bp, 6 predicted proteins | sample 811231 | NCBI WGS metagenome assembly MDTE01 (sample SAMN05326651, study PRJNA326480) | marine metagenome | isolation source: seawater | place: Indian Ocean: Red Sea | collected 2010 | reverse complement strand
CGACCTGGACGGTGATGGTGCGGTCGATCTGGTGCTGGGCAGCATGTATCGCGACGGAGCCCGTCCCGGGGCGGACGTTTCGGCTTGCTACATCAGGAATCGGAATCCGAAGGGCTGGCCGTTCGAGCCAGCCGAGCCGGTGATAGTCTCTGTGGGCCGCCGGCCCTGTTTTTTTGACGTTGACGGTGACGGGAGGCTGGATTCGGTCTGCCTGGTCGCCGATTCGCGGACGAAGCGATTGAACCGTTCCAGCCGCTTGGGATGGCGACGCAACCTCGGCGAGTTTCCTCCACGTTTCGCTTCCTCCCAAGTGCTTGAGGAAGTGGACCTGAAGCACTGTTACACCACCGCTGCGGTCACGACGGGGCCGCGGCCCGGAGTGGTTGTTTCCTACCGCTCCTGGCAACGTGCGGCGTTTCTGGAGGCGGTCTCACCGCCGTCGGAGACGTCATCGCCTCGCCGTCGATTCGTGACCCGGAAACTCCTGGCTCCGTCTCCCGAAATCGCCCTGGGTGATCAGGCGACACCGTTTCCCTGCGATTGGGACGCCGATGGCGATTGGGACCTGCTGGTTGGTGGTGGGTACGGTGACGTGCGGATCGTGATCAACTCGGGCACGACCGCCGAACCTCGATTCGAAACGGCCCGGCCGGTGTTGGCCGATCGGCGGCCGATCGAGATTCACATGAGCAGCGTGTTCCCGGGACTGGAGGAGTACGGTCACAACATGGGGTACCCACACCCCTCGTTTGTCGACTGGGACGGCGACGGGTTGCGGGACCTGATGGTGCCCAATATCACCAACCGGGTGTTTTGGTACCGGAACGTCGGCACTCCGAGTGCACCCCGCTTCGGTCCTCGACGCCAGGTGATCTGTGACGGGTTTGCCGAAACGGCTCGAACGCTCAGCGCGACCGCCAGCCTGCTGGGAGCCGACACGAAGGAGTGGACCAAGCGAGTTCCCGATCCGCACTCACCGTTCGGTTGGCGGAGCCGCGGTGGTTTTGGCGATTTCAACGGTGACGGGTTGTGTGATATGGTCACCACCGATGGCCAGGGGCCCCCCGACAACAATCGCTACGCGGCCCATTCGGCGATTTTCGTCCAGTATCGAGACGGTCGCGGGCGGAGGCGATTGAAGAAACAGCAGGTGGTGACGTTGCCGGACGGCAAGCCGTTGACCAACGTGGTCGGCCAGCCCGCCCAGTTGATTCCTGTTGACTGGGATCGAGATGGACTGCTGGACCTGGTGATCAATCATGGAGCCACCCTGGACACGGCACCCGCGGTTGTCCGAAACATCGGCACCCGGACAGCACCCCGCTTCGATTTTCCTCGACGTTTGAAGTGTTTTGGCGAGGAACTTTCGGGCATTGCCAAGCATGGGCCCTACTACGGTGTCGGGGATCTCGATGGAGATGGTCGGCCGGATCTGTTGGCCTGTCCGGAGATGGGGACCTACCACTTCTTTCGACGCACAGCGATCGACATGCCGCGGCGTCCGCGGTTCGTCATCGGTGCTGAGAGTGGTCAATAATGTGGCGAGGGTGTTCGGCGGTAGCCGAGACTGAATAGGAGTGGTCTGAAAAAACGTCTTCTGGTTTGGTCAGGCTTTCACTTCAAGTGAGGCTTTTGGGGCTTTGTTTTTTCGGCCTTCTATTGTCTCCAGCGTGTAGATTGCCATCTTGATTCCGGTTGTCTATTGCGGTAAAACCATCGTACCGATCGGTTTACGTCGTTCTCCTTTAGAGATTGGCACCCCCATGCTTCGCCTGCCCCAATGCGTACATGCGTTGGTCTTCGTGATGAGCATCGGAGTGTCGATAGGCGAACTCGCCGCCGAGGAGAACCCCGTTACCTTTGAGCACGACATCCAACCGTTGCTGACCCGGTTTGGTTGCAACGCAGGAGCGTGCCATGGCAAGTCGCGTGGACAAAACGGATTCGCGTTGTCGTTGCTCGGGTTTGATTCCGACTTCGATTATGCGGCGATCACACGTGAAGGGAGAGGCCGGAGAATTTTGCCGGCCGCGCCCAGATCGAGCCTGTTGCTGCAAAAGGCCACCGGTCGTGTGCCTCATGGCGGAGGGGCTCGATTTGCGGTGAACTCCAAGCAGTTTGAATTGCTTGTCCGCTGGTTGGAAGGCGGAGCCCCGCGTACACCGATTGACGCTCCCAAGTTGGTGCGAGTTGTCGTGGAACCACCGACGAAAAGTCTTGTCGCGGGACAATCCTCGCATCTCCAGGTGTTTGCGGAATACTCAGATGGCAGCCGTCGCGATGTGACCGAAAGCGCTGCCTACCAGTCCAATGACCGCACGATTGCCAGCGTGACCGACGAAGGGGTGGTCGAGGCAGGTCCAGTTTCGGGCGAAACGGCCGTGCTGGCGCGGTACATGAACAACATTGCCGTCTGCCACATCGCGCTGCCAATTCCTGGCGAAGTGGCACAGGAAGTTTATGCGAAGCTGCCGACCCACAACGAGATTGACCGGTTGGTCTGGAAGAAGCTGAAAGTCCTCGGCATGTTGCCATCGGGCGAGGCCGACGATTCCAAGTTCATGCGGCGGTCCTACCTGCGAGTGATTGGGCGGCTCCCGACCCCCGCGGAGGTGCGAGCCTTTCTCGCGGACAGCAGTTCAGACAAGCGTTCCCGGTTGGTTGACACGCTCCTGGAGAGACCGGAATACGGTGATTTCTGGGCCAACAAGTGGGCGGACTTGCTCCGTCCCAATCCGTATCGTGTCGGCATCAAGGCGGTCTGGACGCTGGATGCCTACCTGCGGAAGTCGTTCCGGAAAAATGTTCCCTACGACCAGTTCGCCCGGGAACTGGTGACGGCCAAGGGGAGCACCTGGAAAAATGGTGCAACAGTTATCCATCGCGACCGGCCGCTCACCGTCGAGATTGGTTCCTCGGTGAGTCAGTTGTTCCTTGGCGTGCGGTTGGAGTGTGCCAAATGCCACCACCATCCGTTTGAGGTGTGGAGCCAGGACGACTTCTTCGGATTTGCCGCATTCTTTGCCCGGGTGGGGCACAACGGCGGACTTTCGCCGCCCATCTCTGGCGGCGAGGAATTGATTTTTACAAAGACCTCGGGGTCGCTGCGACATGGACGGACGGGGGCAAACGTGTTGCCCCAGGTCTTGCTGGGCGATCCGCTGACCATCGGCCCGGACAAGGATCCGCGAGAAGTTCTCGCCGACTGGATGACGTCGCCGGAGAATCCTTTCTTTGCCAAGGTCATGGCAAACCGCGTCTGGGCAGAGATCATGGGGCGTGGGTTGGTGGAGCCAGTCGACGACATTCGCGCGACCAACCCATCAACGAATGAAGAGTTGCTCGAGTTCCTGGCGGAGGATTTTCGCTCGCACGGTTACAATGTCAAACACCTGATCGCGACGATTATGAAGTCACATGTGTTTGAGTTGAGTTCGACGCCCGTCAAGCGAAACGTGGGCGACCAACGCAATTTTGCGAGAGCCTACCGACACCGAATGAGAGCGGAGGTCTTGTTGGACGCCGTGAATGGGGTTCTGGAAACCGAGGAGACGTTTGCTGCGATGCCGCCCGGATCCCGGGCGACTCAACTTTGGACCTACCGCTCCTCGTCGTTGTTCCTGGACACGTTCGGGCGGCCGGATCCGAATCAGGACCCACCGTGTGAACGGTCTTCGGATTCCACGACTCCTCAAATTCTGCACCTGATGAACTCGCCGGCGCTCAACAAAAAGCTGGCGAATGATACCGGACGTGTCGCTCGCCTGGCGGCCAGTGACATGACCAATGAGGAAATCATTGACGAAGCGTACTTGTTGATGTTCTCTCGGCGTCCAACAGCCGAAGAATCAAAGAAGGCAGCTGCGATTTTGCCATCGAAAGATCGGCGCCTTGCGGTGGAGGACCTTTTTTGGGCATTGTTGAATACGCCTGAGTTTTTGTTTATTGACTGACTACTCACCGAAAAAGCGATCATTCGAGGACCAGCCATGACACTTGGCCGAAACTGCGACGGTGTGCTGCGGAGAGACTGTTTGAAACTGGGCTTGGGCGCCCTGATGGGCGGAAGCCTCACCAGCGCGCTGGAACTGCGGGCGGTGGCCGGTACTGGCCGGAAAAACGCCACCGGATGCATCCTGATCTGGCTCAGTGGAGGTCCGAGTCATTTCGAGACGTTCGACCCCAAGCCGAATGCTCCGTCGGAGATTCGTGGCGAGTTCCAGACGATCCAGGCCAAGGTCCCCGGCACGGTGTTCTCTGAAAACATGGAGCGGCTCGCGGCCATCGCCGACAAGTTCTCGGTCGTCCGTTCGGTGAAGCACAACCAGAACAACCACGGCGCCGGCAACCACTACATGATGACCGGTTCCCCCACTCGGATCCCGGTCAGTTGTGGCGCGTTTGTCAGCTTCCATCCCAGCATGGGCTCGGTCGTCTCGTCGCAGCGAGGAGCCGAGAACGGTCTTCCGCCGTATTTCTCTCTTCCGTCGCAAACTCGTTCGGGAGGCCCCAACTTCCTGGGGGCTCGGCATGCACCGTTTGTTGTGGCCGATGATCCGAACTCCAAAACATTCCGAGTTCGTGACGTGACGATCCCGAGTATCCTGACCGACGCGCGAGCGGTCCGCCGCCGCCAGATCCGGGACGACCTGGATTCGCTGCTTCGTTTCCAGGATCGTGCGACAGCAGATCCCGTTTTGGGCACGGACGAGAACTATCAGCAAGCGTTGTCGTTGGTGACATCTGCTGAGGCCCAAAAAGCCTTCCAGATCCAACGTGAACCGGATGCCGTACGCGACCGATTCGGACGAAATGCCCTGGGGCAACGAGCCCTGTTGGCCCGCCGACTCGTGGAGGCGGGTGTCCCGTTCGTTACGATCAACGATGGCGGTTGGGACCACCACTCCAACATCTTCCCCAGATTCAAAACCCAGGGACGCGAACTGGAATCGGTTGTTGCGACGCTGATCGAAGACCTGGACGAACGGGGAATGCTCGACACCACATTGGTTGTGGTGATGGGCGAATTTGGACGGACGCCAAAGATCACCACCCTGCCCGGCTCGAAAACTCCAGGACGTGACCACTGGTCGAGTGCCATGTCGATCCTCGTCGCCGGTTGCGGCACGCCTGCCGGCCAGATCATCGGCGCGACGGACAAGAACGGTTATACGGCCGTGGAAAGCATTTACGGCCCGGAAAACCTCGTGTCGAGTATCTACCTGAAGTTGGGCATCGACCCCAACACGATCCTCTACAACCGCGTGGGACGCCCGATTCACCTGGTCAGCGACGATCGTCCGATCAAGGAATTGATGGGGTAACGGCCGACCCGGTGGGTTGTGCTGCATGAGACGTTGAACCGAGACTTGATCTGAGACCCGTAACCGGTGACGACCACAGTTCCCGCAGCGCGTGCTCACCAGGGCCCCGTTCAACGCCCCCGCGTCGGTGGGCTTCTCGGCGCGATTGCCAGCGTCGTGAGTTCTTCGACGCTGCCCGTGTGGCTGGTGGTTGTCGTGGTTTTGAGTGCATGGCCCGGACGCAGCCAGGCCGCGGCGCCGACCCTGACACGCCTGTACCCCGCGGGCGGACAGCGGGGTACGACGGTGAAGGTCGAGTGTACGGGGAAATTCAAGTGGCCCGTCAAGATCTGGGCGCCCGGTGTGAAAGTTGTTGCCCTGAAAGACTCGGGGCAGATTCAAGTGACGATCCCGGCGGACCTGGCGGCCGATCGGGTCTGGATTCGTTTGTACGATGCCGAAGGGGCATCCTCTGCGTTACCGTTCCTGCTCAGCAACCTGGTCGAATTTCGAGAAAAGGAACCGAACAATCGACTTGGAAAGGCCCAACCACTGCCGGGAGCCACAACGCCGCCGTCTCAAGACGTGAAAAAAGACGTGAAAAAAGACGTGAAAAAAGACGTGAAAAAAGACGCCGATGCGGCTGGCAAAAAGGGAGGTCGTCCCGGATCCCATGGAGTGGCGAATGGCATCCTGCAATCCGCCGGCGACGTGGACGGTTTTTCCGTGTTTGTCAAAGCCGGCTCGACGCTGGTGGCCGACATGGCGGCCAACGCGCGGTTGAATTCTCCGGTCGACGCCGCCCTGCAGGTCGTCAACTCGGATGGATTCGTCGTCGCCGAGAATCACGACGGGGTGGGAATCGATCCACGACTGGCATTTACAGCGACCAAGACGGGGACCTACATCGTCCGCGTGTTTGGTTTTCCGTCGAAGCCCAATTCCAGTATCACCTACTCGGGAGCGGCAACCTACGTTTATCGATTGACCATCACGACCGGCCCATTCATCGCCAATGCGGCTCGGGTTTCGGTCGCAGCGGGGACGAAGAGTGTGCCCGTTTACGGCTGGAACATTCCCGAAGGGGCCGAGGTTCCCGTGAGCGGCGAGACGAAATCGCTGCGTGAAGTCGAGTCGGTGTTTGCCAAGCAGATTCCGGCGTCCAGCATCGGGTTTGTCCAGGTTCGCGAGTTTGCGGGACGCGCTCGAATTCGACGGGTCCCATTCAAAACGGTGGGTGTCGCGCGTCCCGCCGGTGGCCCCGGTGCTGCATTGGCGCCTCCGGTGGCCGTTACCGGTTGTCTCGACACGCCCAACCAATTCACCAGGCACGTGTTCCAATTGAAGAAGGGAACCACCTACACGTTGTCTGCTGAATCCTCGACATTCGAATTGCCGGTTGTTCCGATGATGCGAATCATGGCTCCGGACGGTTCCCGGGCAGCTCAAAGTTCGGACCCGGGGAGGGGCAAGGAGACGCAGTTGCGGTTCTCGCCGAAAGTGGATGGCCCCCACGAGGTCCAGGTCTTTGACCGCTACCGGCATCATGGGCCTGGACATTTTTATCAGGTCACGATCGTTCCGGAAAATACGGATTATGAGTTGTCCGTCGGTGCCGACATGCTGGTGGTCACGCCCAAGAAGCCGCTGGAGGTGGAGGTCGTTGTCACCCGTCGCAATGGTCCCGGTGGAAAACTGGGACCGATCACGATTGCAGTCGAGGGGTTGCCGAAAGGAATGACCGCGCCGCCGGTCATTTCTCAGCCGGACGGCGCCACGTCAAAGAAAATCAAACTGACCATCACCACCGACGGCACCGCGTTCTCGGGCCCCATTCGCATCATTGGCAAATGCACCAAGCCCGCCGAGTACCAACGGGTCGCACGTACGCCGGTGAAGTTGGGGAACGCATTTGCGACAACGTGGCTGACCGGAACGGCAAAAAAGTGAGCCGCCTGGCTCGCACCTCAGCGATGGCGAGATCTCATGCCTCGCTCGGACCGTTTTCGAAACCACCCCCCTGCCCTGCCCTCCCGGTCCACAATTCGGACTGATGAGTTGAACGCCGGGGCTGAGGCGAGGAGACTTCAACGCTGCTGGAGCATTCTTTCCCGGGTTCTTCCGACTGTTTGGCGTCAGCCGCATCGAAGAAGGTCAGGACCTGATCGTCGAAGCCGTTCATCAGCGACATCGCGTGTCGGCCACCGGGACCACGCGGTCGCTATCGATGTCGACGGTGTTACGCGCCAGGGTGAAGACCTCCGCTGGCAAGTGTCACCGTGAATGCTCCACCTGTCAGCACGAGCGACCGGCAGAGCAGTCTCCGCAGGTGCGAGGAACTGTCACAATCTTTCTTGTTCCGGTCTTTCACGGCGGTCGGCAATATCAATTCTTCCCGGCTGAGTTGTTACCGGGGACATCCGAGACCGACTTGGAATTGGCAACGGCGGTGACGTGTACCTCCAGTTCCTCCATCATTGGCACATGGGGACGTTTCCCGGGGGTCGCCAGTACCAGACCCAGCACGTTGTTCCCTCGGAATGGAGGACAGTGGGCCAGGTCGATCTCGAAGCGGGTTCCCATCAGTCCCCCTCGCAATTTTCCGGCCGGAATCCGGCGGATGTGCTTCTTGTCGACCGCCACGCCATTGATGTCGACGTCGACATGGTCGTTTCCTGTGACATGATAGAACCAGAACCGGAATCGTCCGGACAGGCGCTCGCCTTGCCGGCCATCTGCCACTCGGAACGGAAATGTCAATCGCTTGCCGATCCGATCATTGGAGAAGAGCAAGGTCGGGCTGTTCTTGTGGCCCAGCGGGCTGGAACCCTCGTCGTACCACGGATAATTCCGGAACGGTGGCTTTCTCCCGCTGATGCCCTTGCCCATTGGCAAAAACCGATAGGTGCGAGGCCCCGCGAAAACGGTCTCTCGTGTGCGGATAGCCTGGGTCCACGCCGCGATCCGCTTTCGTTGCTTGGGAGCTGCTGTCACCGCGCGGCCGAAGTGAGCACCGACATTCCAGAACGAAATGCTGTCGGCTCCGAAAGTGTAGAAATTGGCTGCCGCTCCCCGCGCCTCGGCCGTATTCAGCAACATGCTCAAGTATCCCTTGGCGTGTTCGGCTGACGTGGCGACACCGCGATCGAGTGGGATCGGAGGTCCGGATGAAAACGAACCGATCATGTTGCCCATCGTCACGATCGTGTCGACACCGGCCGGGCGTGTGAATCGGGCGAACTCGTCGACAGGCGTCTGGGGATCCGTGTTGTTCCAGGTCGAGACCACTACAAAGTCGATCCAGCCCTTCTTGACCCAGGTCTCGATATCGACACCCGCCAGCCAGCAGGCGTGCAGTGACTCGGGCACTCGGACTCCCAGGGTCAGGCGTTTGCCGTTTTTACGACGTCGTCCCGACTTGTCCATCATCTCGCGAATCTGCCCGACATAGCGGGTCATGATCGGCGCCTTCTCACGCCCCCGGTGTCTCGGAAAGTGCTTGGCCCAGCGGACAAAGTTCAACTCGAGGCCATCGACGGGGTACTCGGTGATGATCTCCCTCATGATTCCCATCCGATGATCCCGCACTGCGGCGAAGGAGTAATCCAGTGCGGTCTCGTTGGTCCGGCCATCGGGTTGCTTGATCACGTATTCGGGATGATCGATGGAGAATTGGGAGCACAGGTCATCGAACCTGTTGAGCCGGATGTGGTGAGTGTCGCCCATCCGCACGGCCGCCAGGACTTCCTTGCCCTTGGCTTGCATGTGGTCGGTCACCAGTCTCAAGGGGTCGGTGCCGTGCTTCAACAGGTCCAGCAGCCCGTTGACGTAGACGCCGCTTTTTCTCTTGTTTCTCGCCCCATACAGTTCGCCGGCCTTCGTGTCGTAGAAGCAGATGTCCGGCATGCAGGCCAGGTACACGAATGTGGTGAAAGGAACCGCCTTGGACTCGCGATCGAGCCACGCCTTGATGAATGCTGCCGTGTTTTCGCCGGGCGCTTCAGCCAGCACCTGCCCATCGTCATTGAACACGCTCCGGGCCACGCGTTTCTCCGCGGCATCGACAGCGGGCGTCAAGACAGCTAGGAATACAACGGACCAGGATATTATCGGGAAAGATCGTGTCATGTGGTTCTCATGCATAGCAACCAGCAGGTACGCGAGTGTATCCACTCGGAACGAGTTTCGCGCTGCGGGCGGGTGCTGGCCACTCCTGGGTAGCCGTCATTCTGTCTCGCCCCACGACCGACGACACGGGGAGTTGTTCAGATCTGGGTAGTTGAACGCCGGAGCTTGGTGTTCTTGCACCGCGTCGACCCGCCAGGTGATCGATTCGTCGGCCTCTGGTTGCCCGCCCTCGTTGTAGTTGCCCCCACTGTTACCGGGACCAGGTGTCCACGGTTCTGTGATTTTGACGGATTTTGTTGTCCGGTTTCTCCTCCGGATTCCCATCTCGTTGTATTCGGCACACGTCGACCGGTTCGACAGGGCCCAACCAACGTGTTTCCTTTCAACGGGAACAAAAAAGGAGAAGTGGCGATGAGAATTCTACAACTGACCTTTCTGACGACTCTTTCGCTGGTGCTGGTCCCCGGACCGGGAGGACTGGATGTCGAGGCGAGGGAAAAAGTGCCTCTCTTTGAAGTCTTAGTGGGTGACAAACCCGGAGATGACTTGCACGTGGATTCACGGGGGCAGTCTTTCGGGGGAATAAATAAGGGGCCCCGTGAGAAGCAGGTTGCCGAGTTGTCGAAGAAGCGACGTGGCTTGCGAGATCAACTCGACAAGGCACTCCGGAAAAACGATCAGAAAAAAACCAAGAAGGTCGCAGCCAAGCTGCAGAGTGTTGAGCAACAATTGTCGCAATTGGCGAGAATTGAACGAGGCAGCAGCCAGGCCATCGGGAACGCCCCGGACGATCCGACCTGGTTCTGGAAGCGCAAGTGCAAGGGGTGCGGTACACGGCACGGAAAACCGCACTGCCCGACTTTCGGCACCAACCCCGGCCAGAAAGGTGGCGTACTGGCACCCATCGGCTGCAACTGTGACGGGAGAGGTTGCGGGTACTGTGACCGGGATCCCGATCAAGCCGAGGCCGTCAGAAAAGGTCCCGGCACCCCGCCGACGCTGTTGACGCGGCCCCTGCAGGGACGTTCCGAGTTGGCGCCCGTCAGTGGCGGAGAATTTGACGGCAAGAAGCGCAAGCGATGCTTGACTTGTGGCAAGAAGCACAAGATCAACGGTGGGAAATGTCTTTCCGTCGGGAACGACGACGTGCCCAATTCTCGGGCTGTCCGGCCTTCTCGTGGCTCTGGGCTATTCCCGCGTTCCGGGCGAGGTGTCCTCTCGAGGCGAGGGGTCAACCAGTCGGTTCCGGTGCGACAGCCCGGGGCCATCGGTCGACCAGTCCCGGTGCGTCGTCCAAAACCGATCACCCGGCTGGTTCCGGTGCGACGGCCCAAGACCCGCGTGAGTCAGAAGGTGAAACCTGTTCGCAAACCTCGCTAGCGACCGTCGCTAGCGACCGTCGCTTGCTTCGTCTGAAAGGGCTCTGCGGATGTCGAATCTCCCGCAGAGCCCTTCTTTTTGGTGCCCGCTGACCGGCCCCACGGTTCGAGGGGACTGATGCCGCCAGGCTCTTTTCGAGGTCGGGTGGCGTGGTTTGGTCTAGCGGGTTGAACGTCGGGGCTGGGGTGAGGAGACTGGAGGGCGTGTTGGAGCCGAAGGGGCGCGAACCGCTGTGGGCCGGGGCCTGGTTTGGAGTTGGTAATGGATCATTGCGTGCTTGGTCGTCGTCTGTGGATTGTCGTGGCGGTCGTTCTTTTCTTCTCGCCGGACCCGTGTCGGGCGAAAGACAATGGCGGGTCAGACTGGACAAGACCGT
>MDTE01050208.1_pt1 | contig 11187 bp, 9 predicted proteins | sample 811231 | NCBI WGS metagenome assembly MDTE01 (sample SAMN05326651, study PRJNA326480) | marine metagenome | isolation source: seawater | place: Indian Ocean: Red Sea | collected 2010 | reverse complement strand
ATAAAGGGGAGTGGGGCAATGTTTTAGCAATTACAGCCCGTAGATTCTCTAATTTCCCCCATAGAATAAGTGACGTAGGAGTTATGTTTGACTTAAGTATTCATGATATAGATGTTATTACTTATTTGATAGGCGAACCTGCCAGCAATATTTTCGCTATGGGGGGTAAAGCACTTAATAATAAATATGAAGATTTTGTAACTTTATCAATTGAGTTTGTCAATGGCGCAATTGGCGTTTGTGAAACAAATTGGTTGACTCCCATGAAAGTTAGAGATATTAGCATAAAAACAGATAAATGTTATGTAGAAATAAATTATATAGATCAAGAAATAGTAATACGCACTTCTGAATATGAAAAAGTAGATCCTACTAATCTTTATCAAACTAAAATGGCGATTAAGGAAGATAAGATTTCACTTCCAAAAAAAGAACCTTTAAAAAACGAAATTATTGATTTTTTAGATTCTTTGATTACTGGTGAAGAACCTTTAGTGGTAGGAGAAGATGCTTTACAGGCGATTAAAATAATTGAGGCAGGTTTAACATCCATGAGGAACAAAAAAGCAGTTAGGCTTGAGTAGTAATTACAAATGATAGAATTTATTATTATTTTCACCATGTCTTTTCTTTCTTCTTTAGTTGTATTACCGCGATGTATGCCTATATTACGTAATAAAGGTTTTACAAATGTAGATATTTACAAGAAAGATAAACCTAGAATACCTACAAAAGGAGGAATTATAACTCTATTTACTTCTTACATGACTCTGTCGTGTTTTCCAGTAATATCTAGACTTTACAACCGTTTTTTTGACGAAGGAATTCTTTATACTGAATTAAATACCGTCGTTTTAACTTCAATGTTTGTTATATCTCTTTTCGCTTTTTATGGCATATTAGATGATTTAGTAGGCCTTAGCCATTTGACTAAATTCATTTTACCATTTTGTTTTAGTTTTTCATTTGTTTCAATACTTGATTACGAATCATTAAATGTCCCTTTTTTAGCAAATTATGATTTAACTGTTACTTTATTTAACAGCAATGTTGCTTATTCGGATTTATTTGTATTAATCATTATTCCAATATATATTCTTGTAGTTTCTAATTTAGTCAACATGCATTCAGGTTTTAATGGATTACAGACAGGACTTTCCAATATTTTATTGATAACGTTGATATCAGTTTCGATATATGATGATAAATTAGATTTCTTACTTCTTCCAGTTACACTTTTAGCATCTCTGCTTCCACTTTGGTATTATAATAGATATCCGGCAAGAATATTCGAGGGAAATGTAGGGGCCCTTAGTATTGGAGCTTGTATAGGTATTTTTATTGTAGTTCAAGGGTATTATTTTTTAGGTATATTCATTTTATTACCTCATATATTCGATTTTTTATTATTTTTTTATTTAAAAGCTACTAATCAAAAATTCGTTAAATTTGGAGAATTAGGTAAAGATGGTGAAATTATTGCCCCCAATCCTATAAAATTAAAATTTATGATTACTTATTATTTTAAAGTTAATGAAAAAAGAGCGGTTGAAATTTTACATTTGATAACTTTAACATTTTGCATTTTAGGTTTCATATTACATATTAAATTTGATTTTACATAAATACAGATGAATAAGAAGATTGGAATTGTAGGTCTTGGAAAAATGGGCATAATGCATCTTTCGATTTTAAGTTCTATGAAAAATATAGAAGTTACTTGTGTTGCAGATAAAACTAAAATTATTGGTAAAGGACTTCAAAAATATCTTTCTAAAATAAGATTTTACTCAGATTACAAGGAAATGATAGACAAAGAATCATTAGATGGGGTTTTCATAACAACACCGGTATTTCTTCACGTCCCAATTTCGGAGTATTGCATAAATAAAAATATACCTTTTTTTCTGGAGAAACCAGCAGGCTTATCTGATTCAGACTGTAAAAAATTAACTAATATGAAAAATATTAGCTCTGTAATTAATATGGTTGGTTATTGCAAGAGAGAACAGCGTAATTTTTCGATTTTAAAAGATTTTATCGAAAGCAATCTAATTGGAAAAATTAAAAATTATAAAGCAACATATTATAAATCATCAATATTTAAAGAGAATAAAGGATGGAGATTTAATCCTAGGACGTCAGGAGGAGGAGCTGTAATGGGATTTGGTACACATTTAATTGATTTAATATTTTGGATTTTTGGTTCAGTTGATACAGTTTCAGCAGAAATTAAATCAATTTTTTCTAAAGAAGTTGAAGATTCTTGCAGAGCTCGATTAAATCATAAGTTAGGTATTTCAGGGCAAATATCAATAAACTGGAGTATTCCTGGTTATCGTAAGGAAGATACTAAATTTTTAGTTATTGGTACAGAAGGTATAATTTATGCCACGAATGATTACTTAAAATTTTATTTAAAAGAAAGAAAAGGTAAATATAATTCAGGCTGGACAACAATGCCTATACAGGAAATTTGGAAAGGTATAGAAATGGACATAGGGGGCTATTATTACACTTCACAGAATTTGAAATTTGTCAATGCTTTAATCTCAGATGAAAAAATTAAACCAGATATATTCGATGCATATGAAGTGCATCGTATTGTCGAAGGCATTTACAGCTCTTCAAAAAAGGATGGAGAATTAATAAATATTAATGATTGATAAAATATTGCTAGGTCATAATCAATTCATAGGCGTAGATCATATGTCACAAAAAAGAGGGGCAAAAAGAGACGCTTTCTTTGAAGATTTAGATAATATTAAATCAATAATCTATCAAGCAATTGAGCTTGGTGCAACAGGAATGATGCTTTCAACACACAGTAAATCATTCGGTATAACTGATATGATAAGAAATGATTCTTTTTTAAGAAATAATTTGAATATTTATCCACTATTACCTTATCTCAGAAAATACATGAAAGAATCTAATGAATTAGGAATAGTTCGAATGCTCCAAAATAAAATTCTTAGTTTATGGAAAGAGGGCGAACTTTCTTCATTATCTCGCGCAGGATTAGGGTATCTTACAGGGGATTTTGATAAAATTTTAGAGATTCTTATTGATTTCGAATTAAAAATGTTCAAAGGTTTAAAAGTAAAGGCTATTTTTTTGCATAACGGATTAACAGATCTTGCAGTCTCCCTCAATCTTTATTCAATTCTTAAATTATATTCAGATTACATAAAAACACACTATTCAGTAACTCCGGGGTTCTGTACAGTCAACTACCCCCGTTTAATTTCTTTATTTAAAAATAATAATCATGAAAAACCTTTGGTTATGGCTCCCTTTAATTTAGCGGGGTATCAAATGAGCCCAAGTAAGAAAAAATGCGAAGAGGCATTGAATAGTTTTTCAGCAGATGTAATAGCAATGAGTACCTTAGCATCAGGATATGTTAGACCGGATGATGCATACCAATATCTTTATTCTCTTCCAAATATAAAGTCCACAGTAGTCGGAGTTTCATCAAAAGCCCATGCCATAGAAACCTTTCAAGCAATAAAAAAGTATTCAAAAAATGACTAAAAAATTCGCTCTTCTAGCACCTTCTTTTTTACCTTCAATGGGAGGTACTGAAAGATTAATGGGGATGTATTGTGATTCGATATCTGATGATAAAATTTATGTAATTTCTAGAAAAACTGCAGATTCAAAAAGTTTTGATAAAAAACAAAAATATAAGGTATATCGTCAACCTCTTAATTTTGAAGTATTATTTGATAAAAATAGGTTTTTACTTGGATTATTTGATATGTTACCCAATTTTTTCTTTAGTATTTTCAAATTACACTGGCTAAAAATAGATTTGATAATGTGTAAAAGTTTGAAAGAAGCTCCAGTAGGGTATCTAATTAGCAAAATAACCGGAAAACCGTACATAATTTTCGCATATGCCAAAGAGATTACGATGTTTAACAAAAGAGAGACAGTACTTAAAAAGATGATGATTCATCTCCTTTCTCATTCTCAGAAAATCATCTGTGTTTGTGATTACATTAGAAAGGAAATTATAGATATTGGTATAGATGAAGAAAAATTAGTAGTCAATACAGTTGGAGTCAATGTTGAAAAATATTATCCAATGAAAACTTCTCTTTATCTTAAAAAGAGATATAATGTTGGAAATGAAAAAATCATACTTACAATGTCTAGACTAGAGGAAAGGAAAGGTTTTGACAAGATTTTAGAAGGGATGCCGTTTCTGCTCTCTAAAATACCTAATTTAAAATATGTTATAGCAGGTAAAGGACCGTTTGAATATAGGTTAAAAGAACTTGCAACTCAGTTAAAGATAAGAGATAGTGTGATATTCACAGGATTTATAGATGAATCTGATAAGGTGGATTTATACAATGCATGTGATATTTTTGCTATGCCTAGTAGAAATATAGACGGAGATGTGGAAGGTTTCCCAATAGTTTACATGGAAGCAAATTCATGCGGTAAGCCAATAATTGGAGGTAAATCGGGAGGTATTGATGAGGCAATAAGAGATGGTTACAATGGTTTTCTTGTAGATCCCTGGTCAGTTGATGATATTACTGAAAAAATATTGCTTTTATTGCAAGATGATATTTTGAGACAGACGATAGGAAAAAATGGAAGGCAGAAATGTATTGAAGAAAATAATATTTCTATTAAATCAGCTAAATTTTTAAAGATTCTAAATGAGATAAAAATAAATGCGTAATAAGTCAATTTGTATAGTAGGCGGTGCAGGTTTTGTTGGAATAAATTTGGTATCTTTACTTAATGATAGTAATGGAATAACAATAATTGATAAGGGCGATATTAAGGATCATTTGTATTTAAATAAATTTAAATTGGATGAATATTACAATTTTAATCAAACCTCATTTCAAGGAATTGATGAGAAAGAGTTTGATTATATTTTTTATTTAGCCGGGAATTCATCTATACAGAGGTCCATAAAGGATCCGTTGTTTGATTTCAACTCAAATATTATGACTTTAATTAAGTTTTTAGAAAAAATAAAATATAAATCAACAAAAATAATTTACTTTTCTTCAGCAGCAGTTTATGGAGAGATGAGTGATAATAAAGCAAATAATATCCCCGTTTCACCTTATGGTTTATCTAAATTTTCTTCTGAGAAATATTTACAGTATTTTTCGTCATCAAATGGAAATGACATTTTAATATGCAGACCGTTTTCTTTATTTGGCAAATATTGCAGAAAACAAGTTGTTTATGATACTGCTTTGAAATTGATTAAAACTCCTTCACGAATCGAAGTTTATGATTCAGGTTCAATAAGAGATTTTATATTTATTGAGGATGCCTTAGATATAATCTTGATGCTTTGTAAATCAAATGCATTTCGTAGTGAACCATATGATGTTGGTATGGGGTTATCCACAAACATTTTTGAATTGACTAATTTAATTTCAAAAGTTTTAGGTATAGAACCAGATGTAAGACATGTTGAATCCTCCTTACTTGGGAATCCTCAGGTTCAAATTTCCTCTGTTGAATATTTGAACGGTTTGGGTTTTAACTTTAAATACAGTTTAGAATCTCGCATAAAACAAACTGTAGATTGGATAAAGGATAAAAATGAATAGACGTGCATTGATTACAGGTATAACTGGCCAAGACGGAGCTTACTTGGCTAAATTTTTACTTAATAAAGGGTATGAGGTATATGGTACTTTCCGTAGAACCAGCACTCCCAATTTATCTCGCTTAAATTTTTTAGAGATAACAGATAGAGTCACATTGATTCCATTTGATTTATTAGATCAGAGTTCTATAATTAGTTGTCTTGACTATTCTAAACCTGATGAATTGTATAATTTAGCGGCCCAAAGTTTTGTTGGGGCTTCATTTGAGCAACCGATAGCTACAGGAGAAATCACGGGTCTTGGCTTAACAAGAGTTCTAGATACATTGAAGTCTCTATCACCAAAAACTCGTTTTTACCAAGCCTCATCTAGTGAGATGTTTGGAGGAAGTAATAAACCTTTAAACGAAAAATCTCATTTTAACCCTAGAAGCCCTTATGCAGCGGCTAAACTTTACTCGCATTGGGTTACAGTAAATTATAGGGAAGCGTATGATTTACATGCTAGTTCAGGTATTCTTTTTAATCATGAATCACCCATAAGAGGATTAGAATTTGTAACTAGAAAAATAACATATAATGCAGCTTTAATTAAACACGGATACAAAGATAAAATCTATCTCGGTAACGTAGAGGCAAAAAGGGATTGGGGTTTCGCTGGAGATTATGTAGAAGCAATGTGGTTAATGCTTCAACAAGATAATCCAGATGATTATGTTATTGCTACAGGAAATACATATTCCGTACGTGATTTTGCAGAAAAAGCATTTTCCTATTTTAATTTGAATTTTGATGATTATCTAGAGATAGATCCTAGGTTTTTTAGACCTACTGAGGTAGAGACTTTGATTGGAGACTCGTCTAAGGCAGAAGAACAATTGGGTTGGAATCCAACTAGTACAAGTTTTGAGGAATTGGTTGAAATGATGTGTAAGTCAGATGACACCTTAGTTTCTAATGGTCTCGATAGTGATTCAAGACCCATTTTTAACATTAAAGAAATACCACATTTTAAAGAATAAACTTCTTATTTTATGCAGACAAAAAATGTCTTAACTGTAATGAAGAATCCTAATAAGCAAGGAGGCTCTTACAAAAGATTTAATCGTATAATAAAGGTTCTATTATCGGATTCTTATACGGTTCATTATTTTTCCAACGATAGGCTTGATTTTTCTCATAGTAATCTTTATTTTCATAAAGTTCCAACTTTTAATCTAAGCATTCTTAGCCATGTTTTTTTTATCATTTTTAATTCATTTCAAATTATTAAATTCAATATTCAGAACAAAGTATATTGTAGCTTTACTTTTGGAGGTCTTGATAATTATTCTTTTTTACTCAGCAATAAAATCTTCGGTAACCCACTCATAACTTTTATACGAAATGACTGGCCTTTTGAGTTACAGACCCGTAGGCGTCCTTACATTATTCAAAAAGTTGGGACATTTCTTTACAAGTTCAGTCTTTTATTTTCTTCAAAAATTTTAACCGTGTCGCCAAGTGAAACTACTAATATTAAGAATATAACAAAGGATAAAATTCCCGTCACCACATTACCAAATGAAGTTCCTGCTAAATCAAAAATAAATTCGCAAGAAGAATTTCTTAGAGAAAAATTTGGCTTTACTAAAAATCAGTTTTTGATTGGTTATATTGGAAGATTAAGTAAAAGAAAAAATGTTATGTACATTATAGATTCATTCAATAAAATGAAGACCTTTAAATCATTTAAAAATGTAAAGTTAATAATTGTAGGTGAGGGACCTGAACGGCAATCTTTAGAAAATGAGACGAAAAAATGCGATTTAGATAATAATACGCTATTTTTTGATTGGCAAAATAACATTGAATCTTTTCTGGAGCTAGTTAATGTTTTGGTTTTACCTTCATTTTATGAGGGTTGTCCCAATATAGTTCTTGAAGCTTTTTCACGTGATAAAACGGTTCTAGGCAGTAATGTTAAGGGAATACGAGACGTCCTCGAGCACGAAGATCTAATGTTTAATTTAGATAATCCTGGAGATTTATCTACTAAATTGATTGAAATTTATGATAATCAAAATATTTTGAATAAATTACAAAAATTGACTTTATCTAGAAAATCAGCTTTTTCTTTCAATTGGGAAAAAAGGGTACTAAATCAATTTAATTTTTAATATGAATAAAACGCTTAAGATTTTATATCTTACAAGAGAAATGTATCCTAATAATAGAGCATTGTTATCTGAACTTTGGAATAATGAGCTTTCCAAAAGAGGCCACAAAATTACTTGGGTCATGCAACCGGAAAAGGCTAGTGATTATACTAAAGTCACCAAATGGGGAGAATCTCGACTTTACTTAGTGCGTAATTCAAAAAGAAATAATCTTTATTCAAAATTCATTTCTTCCATATACCGTTTTTCGGATAAATATTATACCATCTATGAAATACTCAATAATGAAGAATTTGATATAATACAAGTTAGAAATGGAATTTTTGAATCTTTCATTGCAATGTATTTTGCGAAAAAGAAGAATATAGTTTTTTCTTTTCATTTATCATCCATGCACGGATATCATGATAAAGAAATATATTCCAAGGAATTCAAAGGTTTCATACTTTTCCTTAAAAATTTTTTCCGCTTATTTATTCCTATGTTTTATACCTATATAATAAAACATGCAAATATTTTCCAACCCATTTCCTCATCAATGGAAAAGATTTTATCTAGAAATGGAATATTTGCAGAAAAAACGTTACCAGTTCCTCTATCAGCCTCAACAAAATTTTACAAATATGATATAATTAATAAATCAAAAGTTCCAAAATATGATACAATAGTTTATTTGGGTACAATTAGAAAATCTAGAGATTTTGATTTTATGGTTAAAATTTTTGACAAATCAAAATCAATTTTTCCAGATCTTAAGTTACTTATAATAGGGGATGATGAACTTAGGAAAAAGAGTTACAAAGACACCTATCCTGAATTAAACAGGTACAAAGACGATGTTACTATCACGGGCTTCGTCAGTTACAATGAAGTACCAAAGTTTTTTTCTAAAAATATGATAGGTCTATCTTCAATTCCTCCTTTTAGGAAGTTTTTAGTTTCCACTCCTTCTAAAATAGTAGACTATATTTCACTTGGAATACCAATAGTTGCAAATAGAGAGATATTATTTCAAAAAAAAATATTAAAACAAAGTAAAGGAGGAATCCTTGTGGATTATAAGTTAGAACAATATATTAAAGCAATATCCTGGTTGATAAATAATCCTAGTAAATCAAGAATTATAGGAAAGCGAGGAAAAAGTTGGATTTTAAAGAATCATAATTATGAAATTCTGGCTAAAAAGTTAGAAACGCATTATTTAGATATTATGAAGGTATAAATTTGAAATTAAAATATATATCATATCTTGGTTTTCTCTTTGGCATAAATTTTGTTCTGAGATATCCCTTATTTCCTTATGAACATGGCTCAGATTCTTTTGGTAATCATGTTCATACATTATCAATAATGAATGATGGCTATTATGGTAATTACATAAACTTTTTCTCGTATTTTGGTTTATATCCCGGAAGCGTTAATTCTGGCAGTCTTTTTTTATTGGCTTCATTTTCATCACTAACTAGTCTTTCGGTTCACTCATCAATATTTTTGTTACAAACATTATTGGTATTTCTCTCAGCTTCTGCATTTTTCCTTTTTTCATACAATATTCACAGAGATATTTTATTTGCACTTATTTCTGCTGTACTTTATACTACTTCCAGAGATGTTTTAATTTTCACTACTTGGACATTTTCATTTAGAGGATTATATCTATCATTATTTCCTCTATTCTTATTATTCGCAATTAGATCATTAAATAAGTTTAATATCAAAGAAATATCATTTTTCATTTTGTATACTTTACTACTTTTTAGTATTCATAGAATGGCGTTCTTTAACTTATTAATTTTTATTTCTATGCTTTTGGTTTATATTCATAGAAATACAAGGCTGTATAATTTTTATGTTTTTAAAATACAAAGTAGATATAGTTCAAGATTAATAACTTCGGTAAAACTTTTTTCGGTAATAACTCTTTACATGTTTATTCTTTTAGGGTACACTATATATACAACTGGAAGAGAAAGTACACTTGAATCTTTACGTAGTTCATTTTTTAATGATGATTCAATAATTTTTTCAGTACTTAATCTTGGTATTATGCATTCGATGTCTTTTGGTCTTCTCATTATTTTTGCGCCTATAGGTCTTATAAATGTATATTCTCAAAGTAGACCTCATTTTATTTTTTTACAATTTATTCTTCTATTTTTCTCCTTCTTATGGGTTGACGGAGTTTACGGAGTTTTACTTTTTATAGCTCTTAGCTCGATTCTAGTATCATTAGGCATTAAAGTATCATTTGAATATTTTTTAAAAATTAAACCAAGAAGAATTCCAGATTATGTGTTGTTTTTTGTCTTAGTAGCTCAAGTAGCACCAGAGCACATTACAGTTCATGAGACAGAACATAGTTATATCGGAGATGAGGATGATTTTTATGATAGAAATAAAGAGATAATCTCCGCATATAATACAGGGTTGTACATAAGAGAAAATACACCTTATCCTGTAAAAAGTCACATTGTTAGTACTACGCGTTTAGTAGCTTTTAGTAATGAACCCTTACAACTTCATGTCAATAATGTTACAGTTACGGAAAAAGCGATAGGAGTCACGCCCCTTTCTCTTTTTGATTTTCTAACAGGAGAATATGATTATATATTCAAGTACGAGGATGACCAAGTGATAAAAGATTGGTACACAGATATAGTCTTGGAAAATAGAAGTATACAAAATCCAGGTACAATAAGGTACATAGATGAAGTGGCACAAGGTAATGGTCAGTATGTCTTTGCTTTTTATGCATACAATCCTTTTTTGTTTCAGATACATTTCGAAGATAAATCAGTTACAGTAGAGAGTGTATTCTTTAAATCTATCAATGAGAATACATACAAATTTTATTCTAATGGTTTTCATGATTTAAATTTCATCAATACAGTATAAGCAATGGTCAATCAAACTAATATGAAAGGGGCTGCGTCATACGTTTCAATTAATTCAATTGCAGCCTTATTTAGTATGTTAGGAGGCCTTCCTCGCCAAATCATTTTTGCTTTAGTTTTAGGTACTAATGGTTATGGCATTATAGCTTTACTAACAGTAATACAAAATTATTCTAACCACTCAAATTTAGGAATACATTATAATCTTTCAAGAAATATACCTTTACTTGAATCCAAAAACCAAAATGAGGAAATAAAAAAATTAAAAGGCTTAGTTTTCACTTGGATGCTTATATCTTTATTATTATTTAATATATCACTATTATTTTATTATTTTGGAGATAGTTTTCTTAAATCAAATTTTTCTTCATTTGATTTAATCATCGTTTTTCTTTTAATAGCAATTTATAAACTGAATACATACATTAATTCTACTCTTAAGGGATTTGGCCATTTTGAGGTATTAGGCAAAAGCAGATTAGTCATTTCGATTATTTCACCAATACTACTAATACCATCAGTTTTTTTTTATAGTATT
>MDTE01167875.1_pt1 | contig 11188 bp, 9 predicted proteins | sample 811231 | NCBI WGS metagenome assembly MDTE01 (sample SAMN05326651, study PRJNA326480) | marine metagenome | isolation source: seawater | place: Indian Ocean: Red Sea | collected 2010 | reverse complement strand
TGGCTTTGGTTCACCTGTTTTTGGATTTGTAGATACTGTAATGGGATGGTCTTTATCTAACAAGAACATATCACCAGTATTTGTTTCAAAACTTATTATCTGTCGTTTATTTTCGGTTGTTAATTGATAATCAATTATTAAAAAAGGCCTTTCTTCTACCTCAATTCTAATCTTTTCAACAGGAGTTACTAAATAGTATTCGCCATCATCATCGAGTCTTAAAACTTTACTAAAAAGTTTTACCATCCTTTTTCGCCCAATAGGTGAGTTCATGAAAAACCACCTTCCCTCTCTGTCAATACGCATTTCTACATTCTCACATAAAGGCGGGTTCCATAAATGGACAGGAGGTAAAGTCTCATCATTGTATTTGGAGATTTGTTTAAGTATAGAACTAGGGTTAGTTGTATTCATTTAAATCTTTAAATGCTATAGGCTTTCTATAAGTATTATCTGAATAGCTAATACTATCAAGAATAAGCCTGTAATTTTTTCTAGCCAAGGGATTACTTTTTTAAATCTCTCTGTAGCGATATGATTAGTTAAAAGAATACTTATAAAGGTAAACCAAATAAATGTGGCTAACGACATATAAATTCCTAAAAGTCCCTTGATAAATAACCCTGTATCGTCATTTATAACTAATGTAAATACAGTGATAAAGAAAATGAAAGCCTTAGGGTTGAGTACATTTATAAGAAATCCTGTACTAATAGATTTTAAATATCTATCCCCTTTTTCTCTAGAGATTTTCTGTAAGTCAACTGACTCTTTCGAAATTAAAGAGATAAAACCTAAATAACCTATATATAAAGATGCTGCTAGCTTTAGATACCAGAATAGATCAGGTTGGCTTTGTAATAATAAGCTTAGGCCAGTAAGGGATATTGCTACATGAAATAATATTCCTAAAGCTACCCCACAGCTTGTCCAAATAGCTACTGTTCTTCCGTATCTAAAACTTTGTTGACTAATCAACACAAAGTCTGGACCTGGACTTGCGACCGCAAAGAAATGAAGTAAAGCTACTGTCAAAAAAATTGACACTTAAATAACCTCTGGTTCAATTTCTAATTTAACTTGGGTTGTCTTATAAATATCTTCTACAATTGATGATGACAGGCTTAATAATTCATCACTAGTTGCACCCTTATCTGCAATTAATACCAATGCATGTTTTTCAGAAACTCTTACATTACCTTGCCGATGACCCTTCCATCCTGCATTTTCGATAAGAAAAGCTACAGGAACTTTATAAGTTAACCCATCGGCATTTTTATAATAAGGAAGACCAGATACCCTTTTATTCAATTCATTTAATTTTTGTTCATTTATAGTTAAGTTTTTAAAAAAACTACCTACGTTAGGTTCTTCTATGTGATTAGGTAGTATTTTATTTCGAATGGAAGTAACTGCTCTACAGACCTGGAATGGTGTAGCCTGATCTGGATCTATATCATCTTTAATTAGGTAATGATTTAAGGACTCATAACTTGTATTAGTTTCAGGTTCTTCGTTAAGTTCAAGTTTTACAGAAGTTATTAAGTATTCTTCTTCCTTTTTAAAGATACTGTTTCTATATCCAAACTTACACTCTTTATTGTTAAGATAAGTGAGTTCATTATTTTTTAAATTTATGGCTTCAACAGAAATTAATCTAGAACTAATTTCTTCTCCATAGGCTCCTATATTTTGAACAGGTGCTGCCCCTACAGTTCCTGGTATCAAAACTAAATTTTCTAAACCAAATAATTGATTTTCTAAGGACCATAAGACAGTTTCATTCCAATTCTCTCCGGCTCCAAAATTAACAATATTCTCTTCTTTAATTCTTCCTGGTATAGAGACTTTTAACACTCCTCCTTCAATATTTTTAGTTAGAACTATATTAGTACCTTCTCCTAAAAGATTTATAGGTATATTTTTTTTTAAACAAAATTCTATAAATTCCTGACAATCCTCAAGTGTTTCTGCATCACAGTAATATTCGACTCTATGATCAAAAGCTAGGCTATTAGATTCTTTTAATGAGAAATTTTTTTGTATATCAATCATTTTTAAAAAAATTTTCTAGCTTTATCTAAATCTTCTTGGGTATCTATCCCAATATGAATATCTGATATAGATTTTAAGGCCCCTATTGCTGCGCCTTTTTCTATTGCCCTTAGTTGTTCTAACTTTTCTTTTCTTTCTCTAGATGACAAGTCCCAATTTATGAACTGCTTTACAAATCCTGCTGAGTAAGCATATATTCCTATATGCAAAGCAGGTATTACTTTACTATTATTAATGAAGTTATAGTCTCTAGAGAAATTTATTACTTCTGAATTTTCATCAACCCATATTTTTACTAGATTGGAGTTTTCAATTCTTTCATTATTAGAAAAATCGGAAAATAGAGTACCTATTAAAAATTGTTTATTCTCTTGACAAAAAGAAGCTAGATTATTTATATCTTCATATCTAGTGAAGGGTTCATCTCCTTGAAGGTTTATTATTAATTCATCAGAGCTAAGGTTAAGTATTTCTATTGCTTCTCCTATTCTATCTGTCCCCGATAAATGCCTAGGATTGGTCATAATTGTTTTTGCTCCAAAAGAGTTACAACAATCAAATATCTCTTTATTATCTGTAGCAATGTAAACCTCTTCAGCATTGCTATCTTTTGCTAAGAGATAAACTCTTTCTATCAAAGTCTTTCCACCTAAGTCTTTAAGTGGTTTACCTGGTAATCTTCTTGAAGAGTATCTAGCGGGTATTATTATCTTAAAAGACATTAATTTTTTAATTCATCTTCCGATAGTTTTCTTGCTTTTTCTGGAAGCATTATAGGAATACCATCCTTGACTGGGTAAGCTAATTTGCTTTCAAAGCAGAACAATTCGTTTTTTCTCTGTACCAAAGGTTTTTTTGAAACAGGACATACAAGTATTTGTAAAAGTTTTTTATCTAAGATTGCCATAACTATTTACTCTTAACCTTATTCATTATTTGGTTTATAAATTCTTCTGGTAAATCTGCTTCTATTTTTAAAGCCCACATGTTTTTTTGTTCTATTTTATGACATCTAGCTGCATCTTTTTCAGTCATGATGATAGGTAGGTTTTCGGAGAACTTCAGATCATCTTCTGTAAATTGATAATGATCTGGAAAAGAATGTTCTATAACCTGAAAATTTAATTCTTTTAAAGTTGTAAAAAACTTAGAGGGATTTCCTATTCCAGCTACACCATGAACTGCTTTTCCTAAAGGCCACGAATGTAAGGAAACTATTTTTTGATCGAATAATCTCATCCACTCGATAGGTTTATATTTCATAATTGCATTTTCGTTTATACCTTCTGCTGATAATGAAGTATTAGAACTAACTATAAAATCAACTGATTCTATTCTATCTAAAGACTCTCTGAGAGGACCTGCAGGTAAGCAAAGTTTATTTCCTACCCCGCGAGACCCATCAAAGATTACAATTTCAACATCTCTACCAAGTTCGTAATGTTGAAGACCATCATCACTTATAATTATGTCGCAATTTGATTCTTCTATCATTTGCTTTGCTGCTTCAACTCGATTTGGAGAAACATATACAGGTACTTTTGCATTTTGATAAATAAGTCTTGGTTCATCGCCAGATATCCTAGCTCTAGTTGTATTATCCATAACTAAGGGGTATTTTTTAGCCCTACCCCCATAACCTCTGCTGATAACTCCTGGATTGTATCCAAGTTCTTTAAGTTTTTTTGATAACCAGATTACAAAAGGGGTTTTCCCGGTTCCTCCAACCATTATATTGCCAACTATTATTACGGGTATTTTTGGTTTCCACGATCTTGAGGTTCCTTCGTAAAATTTATTTAATCTTCTTTTAGATATAACTTTTGTTAATAAAGATAAGGGCCATAATAACCACAACCAAGAGCTTTTTTTATACCAGGATTTTTCCAAATACGGTGTGTGATCTTTAGAGTTTAGTAAAGAGACTAGCTCATATTCTTTGAGTTCCTCAAAATCATCAGGAATATTTCTTTTCAGAGAAACAGGTTCCTCTTTGAATTGTTTAGCATGTAGATTTGCATACAGATCTCCATTCCTTAAAAGCTCATCATGAGTTCCTTGCTCTACAATCTGCCCTTCATCTAATACAACAATCTTATCAGCATTTTCTATAGTAGATAATCTATGAGCTATTACTAAAGTAGTTCTTCCTTTTATTAACTCTGACATAGCATCTTGAATATATTCCTCTGACTCTGAGTCGAGCGCTGATGTAGCTTCATCAAGGATTAGTATAGGGGAATCTTTTAAGATGGCTCTAGCTATGGCTATTCTTTGTCTTTGTCCGCCAGAAAGTAGAACGCCGTCATCTCCTACAACTGTTTCATAACCATCAGGCATTGAATTAATAAATTCATCTGCATGAGCTCTTTTAGAGGCTACTTGTATTAATTCAAAGTCTTCTTCTAGAGACCCATAACTAATATTTCTATTTATTGTGTCATTGAATAAAGTAATATTTTGACCTACAAGGGATATATGTGATCTAAGGTTATTAATTTCATAATCATCTAAACTTACTTTATCAAGTAATATTTCACCTTCGTAATTGTCATAAAATCTAGGGATTAGATTAACTAAAGTTGTTTTACCGGCACCAGATTTACCCACAAAGGCAATTGTCTCCCCTGAATTAATTACTAAGTTTATATTCTTAAGTACATGCTGGGATTCATCGCTATAGGAGAAAGATAAGTCTTTAAATTCTATAAGACCATCTATACTAGATTTTTCATATTTACCTTCATTTTTTTCAGGTTCTTCATCTAATTGACTAAAAATATCAGTAGCTGCTGCAAGACCTTTTTGAATTTGGCTATTGATCTCAGAAAGCTGCCTTACAGGCTTAGCTAACATGCCTGCTGCTCCAAAGAATGCAACAAAACCTCCTGGACTCATTGCATTTAGAACTGACTGATCAAGTGCAAGCCATGTTATTAAAGCGAGTGCAGCTGAAACTAAAAACTGTATTAAAGGAGAAGCTAAAGCATTTGTGGCTTCTAGTTTTAAATTTTGAACCCTGTTGTTATCACTAGCCTTAAAAAATCTATTTATTTCATAGTCCTCTCCTCCAAAGGCTTTTACTTCTTTATATGCACTTATGGTTTCTGAGGCTACATGTGTTACGTCGCCCATTGCTGTCTGTATACGACTACTTATTTTTCTTAATCTTCTTCCAGCATAACCAACTACAAAAGCTATAAAGGGAGCTGCAATAAAAAAAATAGAGGCTAGTTTTATATTTAAAAACATTAAATAAGAAACCAAGCCAATTACAAGCAAACCTTCTCTTATAAGAATCTTTAAAGCATTAGTTGCAGCACCAGTAACTTGCATAACATTAAATGTTATTCTAGAGACCAAATGACCAGAACTTCGTGTATCAAAAAAGGAGCTTGGTAATACAGGAATCTTATTAAAAAGATCTGTCCTTAATTCATGCACTAATCTATTAGAAATTGAAGCTAAGAGATAATTCCCTACAAAAAAACTTAAGCCCCTTACAAGGGCAATCAAAATTAATAAAATAGGCCATATAAGTCTAGATTCATCTGTTTGAGAAGATGAACCTACATAATCTATTACTCTTTTTAACCACTCTGCAAAAGCTACTTGTGATCCTGCAAAAATAGCAAATCCTAATATGCTTATTAAGAATTGCGGATAATAAGGCAGCACATAAGAGATTAGCCTCCCATAAATTTTAAAATCTGAAGGCTTTACTTCATTTAAATTTGTTTCTTTTTCCACTAATAGCCTTTTAAATTAAATACATTATCCATTTTAGATGATAAAGAAATATCATGAGTAGCAACTACAATGCTAATTTTGAGCTCTTGGGCTAAATTAATTATAGTGCTTGTAACTTTTAAAGCGTTATCTACATCTAAATCACCAGTTGGTTCATCTAAGATTAAACAGGAAGGATTGTTGGCTAATGATCTAGCTATTGCTACTCTTTGTCTTTCTCCACCTGATAATTGGGAAGGTTTATGATCTAATCTGTTTCCTAGATTCACTCTTTCTAATAAGTCCATACTTTTCTTATTAGCTTCTTTTTCATTTATACCTGAAATTAGCATTGGTAAAGAAACATTCTCTTTTGCAGTAAATTCAGGCAGTAAATGATGAAATTGATAAACAAATCCAATTTCTTCATTTCTTATAGAAGCTTTTTTGTCTTCGCTTAATAGATTGATATCCTTATCTTTATAGAATACTTTTCCTGAAGATGGAGTATCTAAACCAGAAATAATATTTAATAAAGTAGTCTTACCTGAACCTGATGGCCCTACTATGGCAATGCTAGAATTCTCTTCTAATGTTAAATCTATATTTTTTAATACATCCAAAGAGCTCTTTCCATCAAAGAATCGCTTCGATATGTTTGCGCATTTAAGGATCTTATTATTCATATCTAAGTACTTCTGCAGGTTTTATCTTAGAGGCAATCCTTGAAGGATAGTAACTAGCTAGAATAGTTAAAACTAAAGATGCCATACATATAACAATAATCCAATTCATCCTAAAGTCTGTAGGGAAATAATTTATGAAGTAGACTTCTAAGAATTTAATACCTAAAAAGCCCTCTACTATATTAATAATGGGACCTAAAAAATAAGTAATCATTATTCCTATTATTAAACCTAAGAGCACACCAAAAAAACCTATTAAGCTTCCAAAACAAAGAAATATTCTTTGAATTAAAGCTCTATTTGCTCCGATCGTCATCATTATTGCTATTTGAGATCTTTTTTCATTAACTGTCATGACAGAAAGAGAAACTATATTAAATACAGCTATTACAACAACAAGTGACAATAGTAAAAATACCAAAAATTTTTCCATCTTTATCGCTTTAAATAATGTTCCGTAGGAATTCGTCCAATTTGTTGAATATAAGTAAGTTTCGAGGGTTTGATTTACGTTTTTAATATCTTCCCTTACTAGTTCTGGCGCTTCGAATAAATCTTTATATTTAATTCTTATACCATGCACGGAATCTATTATTCTTAGTAGTTTCTGAGCATTCTTGATATTGATATAAGCAAATGACTGATCCATCTCTGGAGCACCAATACTAAAAATTCCTGTTACCCTAAATCTTTTTGTTCTAGGTAATAATCCAGCGATACTCATGCTTGTATCAGGTACAAGTATATTTACTGTATCTCCAAGATTTAATCCTAGCTGAAAAGCTAAAATATCACCTATTACAATTCCGTATTTTTCATTAGATATTGACTCCCAATTTCCTTCTATTAATTTTGAGCTCACTAAAGAAACATCTTTCTCCAATTCAGCATCTACTCCAAAGACATATATACCCTTTAATGACTTTGATGACCCTATTAAAGCTTGGGTTTCTATATAAGGTGAGCTAGCTTGTACTTGCTCATTTGTAAAAAGAATATCTCTAATTTTTTTAACTTGATGATATTTAACATCGCCATAAATCGACGCATGCGGAATTGATTGTAGAACTCTATCTTTAAGTTCCTTTTCGAAACCATTCATAACACTAGATACAATGATTAATACTGCAACACCTAAAGCGATACCAAGAAATCCAACTGTGGAAATAAAAGATAAAAACCCTTTTCTTTTACCTCTTAAGTATTTGATTGCAATAAATAAGGGTAAGGAAGTCATAAATAACCAACATTAAGTTCTAATCGTTTCAACTAAGAAGGGGAAGAAACTTTATCTTTCTTAGCTTTATAAGGAGGGACTAACCCAGCTAATTTATTTAAATTTATTTTAGTTTGTTTGTAGATTGACTTAGCATGAGAAAATTCTTTAAAGCCATCATAGCCATGGTAGGAACCCATTCCGCTTGGTCCAACTCCTCCAAAAGGAAGGTTTTCTTGAGTAATGTGAGAAATAACATCATTAAGAGTTACGCCTCCAGAAGTAGTATTTTTTAGAACATATTCTTGGTCTTTCTTTTTATTTCCAAAGTAGTACAGTCCTAAAGGTCTTTCTTTAGTATTAACATAATCTACAGAATCTTTTAAGTTATCATAGGACTTAACTGGTAATACAGGTCCAAATATCTCTTCCTTCATTAAGGTCATATCTTCAGTTGGATTTAGAACTAAAGTTGGAGGTATCTTATAATGGGGTTGTTGTGAAAAATCTTCATTATTTGGATTTATTTCTACTATTTCAGCTCCCTTTTCTCTAGCATCTTCTAAATAACCTTGGATTCTCTCATAATGCTTTTCATTAATAATTGATGTGTAATCTTCATTTTCTTTTAGTGACGGATACATTGTAGAAACAGCGTTTAAACTTTCATCTACAAATTCTGATACTTTTTCTTTAGGAACCAATGCATAATCAGGAGCTAAACAAATTTGACCTGCATTCATGGTTTTTCCTTGCATTACTCTTACAGCTGCACTTTGGATGTCAGAGTCCTTACCTATTATTACTGGAGATTTACCACCTAGTTCTAAGGTTAATGGAACTAAATTTTCAGCAGCAGCTTTCATTACATGTTTAGCAATAGACGTGCCTCCAGTAAATATCATGTGATCAAAAGGAAGAGCGCTAAAAGCAGCTCCTACCTCAGCATCTCCGGTGAAGATTGCTATTTCAACTTGATCAAAATACTCTTCAAACATTTGTTTCATAACTTCAGATGTAGATGGAGTAATTTCAGAAGGTTTTATCATAGCCCTGTTTCCTGCTGCTATGATGCCACCTAAAGGAGCTAAAACTAGGTTAACTGGAAAATTCCAAGGACTTATGCATCCTACTGTTCCCATAGGTTGATATTCTATTCTTGCTCTAGCCCCCATTAAACTAAGCAATGGTCCTAGAGGAGCTATTTCTGCTTTTCTTTTTTCTGGTTTCATCCACCTTACTAAATTCTTTTTGGCATGTTGAAGTGGTCCAATTGATGACATTACTTCAGTGGCAGCACTCATGACAGGATCTCTATTACCAAAGTCTTCTTGTAAAGAGGATATTATTTGGTCTTGATACTTTTGTACCATTGAAATACATCTATCTATTCGATCTTTTCTTAACTGTGCACTGGGTGGTCCTTCTTCAATATGAAGTTTCTTTTGGAGGTCCAAAACTTTTTTCATTTCTGTAATTACTAATTCACTCATATACACCTCATCATTAAATCTTAAACCGATCTTTTTTTCTTATCTTCTTCGTTTGTAGCTTTTATAGTAGATTTTATATTATCCCAATCAGTATCCTTTAAACCTGCTAAAGCTCTGTAAAAAGTACCCCCAGTTAAATACTCTCCTCCATCAAGGGCAATAGTCTGTCCTGTTAGATAATTACAGCCATCAGACATTAAGAAAGTAGCTAAGTTCCCTAATTCTTCCATCTCACCAAACCTTCCCATAGGATTTCCTGCATAAATACCGTCATCAGAAGATTCTTGTGGGTCTTGACCGGGTGAAAGTCTAGCCCAAGCTCCTTCCGTAGGAAAAGGACCTGGAGCTATTGCATTAAGCCTTATACCTGAATTACCCCATTCAGTAGCTAGAGATTTTGTCATAGCATGAATACCGCTTTTTGACATAGCTGAAGGAACTGTAAATGCACCTCCTGTCCAAACCCAGGTAGCTAAAATTGAAAGAATTGAACCACCTCTTCCTAATTCTAACCATCTCTTTCCGACGGAATGAGTAACATAAAAAGTTCCATGAAATACAATACTTGCTATAGCTTCAAAACCTCTATGAGATAAATCTTGGGTCCTAGATATAAAGTTACCCGCTGCATTATTTACGAGTCCATCTATAGGACCTTCTGCAAAAATATCTGCAATAGTTTCATCCACGTCCTGAGCACCTCTAATATCAAGACCATAACACTTTACGCTACCATCATTTTCTTTCATTAATTCATCTGCTGTTTCTTCTAGAACACTAACTCGACGTCCACAGATAAGAACTTCAGCACCATATTTAAGAAAATACCTAGACATTTCTTTACCTAAACCTGACCCTCCTCCTGTTACTAGAATTCTTTTTCCTTTTAATAAGTCATCTTTGTACATAATAAGTAAATTATTTCATTTAAGTTTTTTACATAATAACATTATTAAGATTCTTCAATAGACTGATTTCTTTCGATATTTATTTTTTTATAACCTTTTCTTCTTATCCATATATGTCTAGGGTTAATTTGTATAAATATTAAAGCTCCAAACATAGTTATACCTCCTAAAATATATGGATATTCAGGTGAATTCATATAAAGAGGCATTGCAATTATAGGAGATATTATGTGACCAATTGGTAAAACCATTCCCATAAAGCCATTAGCTTTCCCTTGATTTTTAGGGTCAACTGAGAGAGAAATAGAAGCAGCAAGACCTGTACTTTGAGTACCTTGACCAAGCCCAAATAGAAAAAGCGATATGTATATGGAATATAAATTATTACTTAAAGCTATAGAGAATAGTGATACAGCACAAAGTAAAGTTCCATATCTAATTAAAGAACCAGGAGATACTCTTAATCTATCAGCTAAAATCAATTGTCCTAAAATACTTCCAAACGCTGCTAACATAAACCCTAAACTTGCAAGGGCTATTGCGTTAGAAGATTTCGGCACAATGACATCTAGGAAATAAAAAGACGAAGTTTGAACTAGTGCAGCATTACATACTCCAAGACAAGCTCCAACTAATAAGAAAGGCCAGACTCTGTTATCAAAAAGTCTAAGATCTCCAGATTTTTGATCATTTTTGTCCTTATTTTTTATAATTGGTTGTCTAATTAAAAGAAAAGCAACTACGCCCAATCCTATGGAAAAGATATAAAATGGTAATGTATATGAGATAACTAAAAGAAATCCTGCTATAGCTGGCCCTGCTATTCTTCCTGCAGAAAACCCTGAATTCAATCTTCCATAACCTGCACCTCTTTCTTCAAGGTTAGTAATATCAGCAACCCAGGCACCTGCTCCAGGTCTTGTAGCACTTCCTAAAATTCCGTTTATCATCCGAGCTAAAATCAGTATAGCTAGAAGCTTCCATCCAAATAATATCTTTGAAGTACCTAAGGTTAATGCACTACTAAATAGAATTAAAGAACAGGCGCAACCCAAAAGGCCAACTACTACGATTACTTTTCTACCAATTCGATCACTTAAT
>MDTE01125538.1_pt1 | contig 11188 bp, 10 predicted proteins | sample 811231 | NCBI WGS metagenome assembly MDTE01 (sample SAMN05326651, study PRJNA326480) | marine metagenome | isolation source: seawater | place: Indian Ocean: Red Sea | collected 2010 | reverse complement strand
CGCGATTCCAAGTCGAATGACAGTTGCTCACATTCTCGAGATGATTGGTGGTAAGGTCGGCGCAATGGAAGGCCGATTCATCGACGGCACAGCTTTCTCTGGTGAAAAGGAGTCATCTCTCCGAGAAGGGCTACTCAGGAGTGGCTTTGAGCATACAGGTAGAGAGAAGATGATCAACGGTGAGACAGGTGAAGAGTATCCATCGGATATCTTCGTTGGTTGCATCTTCTACCAGAAGTTACACCACATGGTAAGCAGCAAGATTCACTCCCGAAGTCGCGGTAGGGTGCAGATCCTAACTCGACAGCCGACCGAAGGCCGTGCCCGTCAGGGTGGTCTTAGATTTGGTGAGATGGAGCGTGACTGCTTGATTGCACACGGTGCTTCGATGGTAATCAAGGATCGATTACTCGACGAGTCGGACGGCGTCAAACTCGCTGTTTGCTCTGACAGCGGGCACATCGCCTTCTGGGACAACCGTAGGCGTTGCTATGTCAGTCCGGTTCATGGTGAGAGCGCAGAGGTTCATCTTGTCGAGACCTCGTACGCGTTCAAGTTGCTACTAGACGAGATGAAGTCACTCGGTGTTGCGATGCGACTCGAGTTGGAGGATAGGAGGTGATTGGGATGGCAAAGAGACTAGACGCATCTAAGATTCCAAAGAGGATATCGTCGATTAGGTTCAGCCTGATGTCGCCAAACGAGATTCGCCGCCTTAGTGCGGTCGAGGTCAAGACTGCTGACACCTACAAGGACGACGGTCACGCATTCCATCAGGGATTGATGGATCCACAAATGGGCGTTATTGAGCCCGGTATCCGCTGTGAGACTTGTGGTAACAAGCACGACGAGTGTCCGAGTCACTTCGGTCACATTCAGTTGGAACTACCAGTCATCCATGTCGGATTCACTAATCTGGTGAAGAACTGCTTGAAAGTCACTTGCAACAAGTGCCACCGCGTCCTCCTTCACGAAGCACCGGGGACTCATCCTCACGACCAAGAGAAGTCGGAGCAGGAGTACTATCGAGATCGTGTCAATGACATCTTGCAGAAGCATGGACCAGGTTCTCCTGAGTTCAAGAAAATCATCAAGGATATAGAGAGACTTTGCAGCAGCAAGAAGAGAATGGTGTGTCCTCATCCATCGTGTGCTAGCGAGCAGGGCAAGATAATTCTCGAGAAGCCAACCACCTTCAAGGAGAAGAAGGAGGATAAGAGTGAGCACAAGCTCAACGCCCGTGACATCAGGGAATGGCTAGAGGGAATACCATCCGACGACCTTATTTTCATCGGTATGGACAAGGAATGCAATCGACCAGAGTGGACGGTCATGCGAGTATTGCCAGTGCCGCCAATCACTGTACGACCTTCTATCACTCTTGAGAGCGGCGATAGATCGGAGGACGACCTAACCCACAAGTTGGTTGATGTGCTAAGAATTAACCAGAGGCTACGTGAGAATCGTGACCAAGGTGCACCTCAACTTATCGTCGAGGATCTTTGGGAACTGCTACAGTATCACATTACCACCTATTTCGACAACCAGACAAGCGGTATTCCTCCAGCTCGACATCGTTCTGGTCGTCCACTCAAGACGCTGACTCAGCGTTTGAAGGGTAAGGAAGGTAGGTTCAGGAGCAACCTTTCCGGAAAGCGTGTGAACTTCTGTGCAAGGTCCGTTATTTCGCCCGACCCATGCTTAGGTATCAACGAGGTCGGTGTCCCAGAGATGTCTGCTAAGGAGTTGACCGTGCCTATCAGAGTCACGCGCCGAAACCGAGAGCAACTTCGCCAGATGGTACTTCGTGGTCCTGATGTACACCCCGGTGTCAACTACATCGTTAGGGGTGACAACAACAGGGTCAGGATTACTGATAGAACCAAGTTCATTTGGGCTGGATTCCGCTGCCTAAACCCCAACTGTGATGGTGGTGACCCAGAGCGAGGTGAGCCCTACAATGGAATGGATTCTGACTTGAACGAGGTGCTCAAGGCTCCTAACTTCCTACCTGGTTTGGTAATTCGCAAGGAGAGCCGTAGAACTCTGGATGGATTGCAAGAGAACTGGGTGGCCGACTTGGATGCTACCATCGCCAATCTACGTGGCGAGGACGAGCATGGCCGACCTCTACCAGAAGACGACCCGAATGCGGTAATTCACAACCGCTGGCGATTTGAGCAGGAGAACCCATACGAGGATCTCCCTGAGGAACTCGAAGTTGTTTGTCCGCACTGTGGTTCACCGTGGGACGAGGACGAGGAAGAGAGGACTCGTGTTGAAGACAGGCTTGCAACAATTGACCTAGATGGTGCACCTAAGCCAGGAATGGTCGTCGAGCGGCACCTGATAGACGGAGATGTCGTGATTTTCAACCGTCAGCCATCTCTACACAGAATGTCGATGATGGTTCATGAGGTAAGGGTCATGCAAGGGAAGACCTTCAGATTTAATCTGGCAGTATGTACACCTTACAACGCTGACTTCGATGGAGACGAGATGAATCTGCACATTATCCAGTCCGAGGAGGCTCGTGCAGAGGCTAAAATTCTCATGCGTGTACAGGAGAATATCTTGACACCAAGGTATGGAGGTGCGGTAATCGGAGGTATCCATGATCACATCTCAGGTGCATACTTGCTAACGCACAGCGAACGCTTGGTTCCGAAGGCTCTAGCACTTGATGTGCTGGGTGGAATCGGATACATCGGTAGCATGCCGCCCGAGCAAACTGATGAGAATGGAAATATCGGCTACCCTGGTCGAGAGTTAATCAACCTCATCTTGCCCGATAATATCAATCTCTCATACAAGAGCCGAAACAAGGATCAGGTCGAGGTCATCGATGGTAACATCATATCAGGGACAATCGACAAGACCGGAATCGGCGCTGAGGACGGAAAGTTGCTAGATGCAGTAGTTCAGACCCATGGTACCACTCGTGGTGCTAAGTTCCTCAACGACATGACCAAGTTGACCATTGGAATCTGTACTAGTTACGGTTTCACCACTGGCATAGATGACGAGGATCTTCCTCTTGCAGCTCGCTCTGAGATTGTGAAGATTAACGAGAAGGCTTGTGCCGAGGTGGATGAGAAGCTCGAACTGTTCGGGACAGATGGCAAGAAGTACGGTGCTCGCCCAGGAAGAACTCCTCTGGAAACCTTGGAAGAGGACATCATGCAGATCCTCGATCGTTCAAGGTCGCAGACAGGTGAGATCGCGAAGGAACATCTGGCTAAGGACAACGCAGCGGTCATGATGGCTGTATCTGGTGCGCGTGGTTCGATGGATAACCTGTCGATGATGGCAGGTTCTATCGGTCAGACAAGGGTTCGTGGAAAGAGGTTGGAACGTGGTTACCAAGACCGCGTTCTTTCTCACTTCCCAAGAAATGCAAAGGGCGCTTTTGAGAAAGGATTCGTTTCTTCCTCGTTCAAGCGTGGACTTGAGCCTACTGAGTTCTTCATGCTCTCTGTTTCTGGTCGTGAGTCACTTGTCGATACAGCGGTTCGAACCAGCAAGTCGGGTTACATGCAGCGACGTCTAATCAACGCGATGGACGATCTCAAGGTTCACAATGACTCCGCTCATTCAGTTAGGAATACAGCTGACAGAATTATTCAGTTCAGCTACGGTGAGGACGGAATAGACCCAGCACGAAGCCTACGAGGACAGCCGGTCAACATTCGATCTGTTCTCGACAGTGCTCTTGGAGGTGGTAAGTGATGGTAGTCAAGTCAGCGACCAAGAAGAAGCTCATGGACATGGGAATCAATGAGGAGTACGCTCACAACCTCGCTGATGGCAGGAAGTGGGACGATGTCAAGGTCCTTTCTCCTGGTGAGATTGCTAAGATATGTGGTCTTGCTTCGGATGAATCCGAGCAACTTCATCAGAGAATCCAAGCATTTGGAAAGAAAACCAAGTCAGGTTCTGGCGATTCTACTACCAACACTACACTCGTGCGTAAGAGGGCAGCAAAGAAGCGAATCAAGGTTCAGCAGGATCTTCAGGAGTACAATCGCGAGGCAAAGGATGAGCAGATCTACCGTGGCCTCAACACTGGCGATATGTATGCCGCCGTGAAGGCAGCTGCCGACGCAGCAGGTGTTGAGATAACCACTCGCTTGATTTCGGACATTGTCAATCAAGCTGAGGCACGTGGTGTGAAGAAATTCACCAAGAAGCAGGCTGAGAAGATTGTTGCAGAGACTTCGAGGCAACTCAACGGTTCGACTGTAGATCCATTCGAGGCTGTTGGTATCGTTACCGCTCAGTCAATTGGTGAACCTGGTACTCAGATGACTATGAGGACTTTCCACTACGCGGGTGTAGCTACGGTCAACGTCACTCAGGGTCTACCTAGGATTATAGAAATCGTTGACGCTAGGAAGGAGTCATCCACTCCAACCATGAGGATTCACCTAAACGAGGGTCTTCGCGACGATGAGGAGAAGGTGAAGAAACTTGCAGCCGCACTTGAGATAACCTATGCTAGGGATGTTGCGACAATCGAGACAGATGTCACTCAGAGGAGAATCTCACTACAACTGAACAGAGCGAATATGTCACAGAAGGACATACGCCCCTCAGAGGTTAGGGAGATTCTCAGTCGTAAATTGCGACTATATGTGGATGCAGACAACGATTCGAAGCCGAAGATGCTGACAGTCGTCCCAGGTATGAAGAAGGCCGAAGACGAAGTTACACCAAACTATACCGAGCTACTTGCCCTTGAAGAGAAGATCAAGAGCACCTTGCTCAAGGGTGTTAAGAACATCGAGAGAGCTAACACTCAGAAGGATGCCAACACCGGTGAGTTCTACATAGCGACCATTGGTAGTAACCTTTCTGCTGTGAGTGAATTTGATGGGATCGACAGAGCTAGGACATACACCAACAACATCGTCGAGATTCACGATTATCTTGGTATCGAGGCTGCTAGGCAGGCAATCATCAACGAGTTGATGCTGACTCTGGAAGATGCGCGTCTCGATGTAGATGTTCGCCATTTGATTACCGTAGCTGATGTCATGACTAGTGAAGGAGAGGTTCGAGCTATCGGTCGACACGGTGTTTCTGGTAACAAGCATAGCATACTTGCAAGGGCAGCCTTCGAGGTTACAGTCAATCACTTGCTAAAGGCAGGTGTCATTGGCGAGCGAGACGATCTCGCAGGTGTAGCGGAGAATATCATCGTAGGTCAGCCTGTGGCTCTGGGTACTGGCAGCGTAGAGCTGTTCTACATCCCTGAGGGGGCTTGATTCGGTTCCACCATGAGATACAAATGTGGAGTATGGAGGATTATAGATGGACATTGTTAGACAATTGAAGAATGCATTGGGATCCGGCAAATTGTTGCTAGGGCAGAACGAGACTGCAAAGGCGTGTGCGAACGGGGACGCTAAATTGGTGATTTTCGCGGCAAACTGCCAGAAGGATTACGTCACTGATCTCAAGCAAAGTCATCCGAATGTTACTATGCATCAAGTGGAACTAGTCAACAGAGAGCTTGGCGTGGCTTGCTCGAAGCCTTTCCATGTCAGCACCATCTGTGTCATTGATGCAGGAAACAGCGAACTCCTTTCGTTGCGTGACAACATTGAGTGATTGGTAATTCAAGGTTCCAGCACAAAACCATGCCTCCACCTTAGGGTGGAGGCGAGGATTGATGAGCCGATGAGGGTGCGAGTGCTTGATGGCGCTCTCGATAGAGTTGGTTTTCGAGAAACTCGGCTTCGTTTTCCGGGATGCCAAAGTTGTCTCACTGACACCAGGTGTAACGTGTCTTGGGACTATTGACCAGATTCCTTTGGACGAGTCATCTTCGATATCCATAAGGCTACCATGCATGGTTTGGCATGCAGAGGATGGATGGGCTCCAATCGACCGTATGGAGATGGAGAGGTGGCAAGTAGATGCTCCTTCTGGTAACCATTAGTTCATCTCACAAAGAAGATTGGTCGATGTTGAATTCGTCGCACCACGGGATGATCTAGAGGTAGTGATCTGGTCAAGTGATCACTTGGCTGCTTGGATTGGGAATAAGGTACTCGAAGGAAGGTTGGAGATAGGTTCTGAGAAGCCGACTCAGTCTTTCTCCTCGGTCAAGGAGCGTACCGAGACATCTCAGCCTCCAGAAGTCAAAGCTACCGCACTGAGGCCAAAGGTACAACTAGCCAAGTGGCTTTCAGACAGAGGTTACGAGAGGCTTCAGGTTAGGCCTGTCTTACTTGAAGGACGCATATGGAGAGTCTCAGGTGAACTCCTAGGTCCAGAGGGAGCGAGGGAACCTCACAGATGGACAATCTTGGAGGATCCCTTTACTGGTTCTGTTGACAGGTTGAACGAGGTTGATTCACTACCATTTGTCCCGCAATTGGACAGTATCTCACCTAATTCATGGAGGAGCGAATCTTCGATTAGGGGCGATTTACCTTCTGTGTGCGAGGAGAGGAGGCATTGGCGAGTCAAAGAATCATCACACGACGGAGTTGTCAAAGGTAGCCTACTCCATTGGTGGAAGATTGAGGAGGAGTCAGCAATCCTTGAGTCATCGCAGGTGTTGATGCCTGGTTGGCAGGTTAAGTTCCCTGACACCGGGTGGAAGATAGTCCACGGATTGACTGGTGCGACATCCGATTTTGAACAGGACATCAATCGAAAAGTGGCCCCATGATGGTGACTCCACCATGGCTGATGTCGATAGCTTGCTTCTCCATAGAGTGCCTGATATGACGCATCTTTTCGACCTGAAGGGTACGGACAATCTTGCCGTTTCTTCGATCAAGGCCTAGATTGATGATTCCATCAGCGAGGAAGCCCTCGTTACCTTCCAGTTCTGCGTTGTCACCGCTCTGCCTTTCGGTGATGATGAAGGTGTAGAGTCCCTGTGCCCTTAGGAAATCGAAGAAGGCGAACATCTTCTTCCTCATTTCCTCATCGACATTCGTAAGGCTGTATATCGCACCTAGGCTGTCCAATACAAAAACGGTGAACTGTTGCCCTCTCTCTTGCTTGAAGTGTTGAATCATTCTTTTGGTGAACTTGAGGTAGTCCATAGCCTCGTTTTCCTTGCGTAACTCGGTGAAATCAGTTATCTGAAGGTTAGGTGGGAGTTCGATACCAGCTGAGTTACAAGTTTTCAATAGGCTGTCCACGGTCTCTTCCACAGTGCAGAACAATCCGAACTCACCAGTTCTCCTCAAATGGTTGGAAATCATCGTTAGGCAGAAGCTCGTTTTCATCGATCCGGGGGGCCCGGTGATTAGGTTGACGTATGGTGGTGTGACGTCGGTTGCTAGAACTCGATCCATGCCTGCTATGCCGCCGATGAACATGCTATCGATAGGTGGCATTTGTAGGCTGATATTAATGCTTACCAACAGGCCAAGGTGGTTTCATCTCGCTTCTGCGATGGTTCTTGCTCGACACCTACTCAAAGCGATTAAATGGGCTACCTTGGTCGAGGGACTGCAAGGTACCGACCGCGGCGCGGTCGTGAGAGTGGAAAACGGAGATGGAATCTGATGCTGGAAGCGTTAAACGAAATTGATTCCAACATCCAAGAGTTCATCAAAACACACCAGAAGAACCGTGACGAATGGAATTCCAAGGTAGTGGAAAACCGTACTAAGAGGGATCAGGTAAACGGTTCCAAGAGGGAATTGTACGACGAGATTGAGCGCCAGAGAGAAGTCCGCGATATGGAAAACACTCGTGCTAGAGAGTCCAAGGTGATTAGGAAGCAGGCCAACGAAGCTTTCTTCTCTTTGAAGGAGAAACTGACTGGTTCAAGCGATGATCGTAGAGATCGTAGGGGCAGCAAGGACAATCCCGAAGCTATACGTAGGCAGATGGCCGGATTAGAATCAAAGTACGAGCGCGGTGGTTTCGTCGGACGCAAGGCTGAGAAGCAGTTTCAGGCTGAGATGAAGCGCCTTAGTCGCAAGCTCAAGGACATGGCTTCCACTGGTAAGGCCACAGTCACAGGTTCAGCTGATCAAGAGGAGTTGGACGAACTACATGAGAAGCGAGAGGCGGCTCATGCAGAGGTCGTCAAGGCTGCTGACGCCGCGCAAGCAGCTCACGACTTGATGGGCAAGTTGAGGGATGAGACTCGTCGCATGAATAAGGAGCATGAGAAGGCTCACCAAGAGTTTGTCAAGGCGAAAAAGGAAGCTGACAGGGAACACCAACACTACATTGTGGCGATGAGATGTGCCTATAGCGCGAAGAATCTAATCAAGGCTAAAGAGAATCGAGAGGCTGGAATCGAGCCGAGCCGCGTAGAGGCTACCGCTCAATCGGTTGACTTGATGGGTGCACTAATGTCGGGGCAAACTCTCTCTACCGAGCAACTCATGGCAATGAAGAGAGACGATTGATTGGTGGGCTTTCATGATCGGGCAAGAAGAGGTTCGAGCCATGCTCGATGAGTATGATAGTATGAAACTCAGAGTGGGGATGACTGCCAGCCATTCAGCTTTGGACATATGTGACGGTGCCATCGAAGAGGGTTTCCCTACTGTTGCCTATTGTCAGAAAGGTCGTGAGAAAACCTATTCTGAGTACTTTAAGACCCAGCGAACTCCTTCAGGCAGAGTCACCCGCGGAATGGTCGACAAGGCTCTTGTACTGGACAAGTTCAGTGATGTGATAGACCCAGTATTCCAAGCACAGATGAGAGAGCGTAATGTTGTCTACATCCCGAATCGTTCCCTAACTTCCTACTGTTCCATCGAATCGATAGAAAACGACTTCCATGTGCCGATGTTCGGTTCCCGTAACATGCTGAGGATGGAAGAGCGAACAGAGGATCAAGACTACTACTGGATACTGGACAAGGCTGGATTACCGTACCCTGAGGCAATAGAGGATCCACAGGATATCGATTGCTTAGTAATAGTCAAGTTGCACCATGCGGAGAAGAAGTTAGAACGTGGTTTCTTCACCTGTTCATCTTACGAGGAGTATCAGGAGAAGTCGCAGACGCTTCTCAAGGAGGGTGTAATCGATGAGGAAAGTCTTGCTGGTGCGAGGATCGAGAGATATGTCATTGGACCAGTGTTTAACCTCAATTTCTTCTACAGCCCTCTTGAGGACGATCTCCCGCGACTAGAATTGTTGGGTGTTGATTGGCGATTTGAATCAAGTTTGGACGGCCATGTGCGCCTCCCTGCCCCTCAACAAATGACAATGCCAGCACACCAACAGATTCCGGAGATGACAGTTGTAGGGCACAACACAGCTACGATAAGAGAGTCTCTTCTAGAATCGGCGTTTGAGTTGGGTGAGAAGTTCATTACGGCATCCAAGGAACACTACGAACCAGGTATCATTGGCCCATTCTGTTTGCAAACCTGTATTGACAAGGATATGAACTACTCAATCTATGATGTCGCACCCCGCGTTGGTGGGGGGACCAATGTGCATGTAAGCGTAGGTCATCCCTATGGTAACGCGACTTGGCGCAAGCCGATGAGTAGTGGCCGTCGAATAGCTATGGAGTTGAGGCGTGCCGTGGAGCAAGATAGATTGGACGAGGTCCTCACTTGAGGCTCATCAGTGCGTTCACAGCCACTTCAGAAGCGCCCCTCGCAAGTCCTAGGTTTGCGCTCGCTTGAGTTGATAGTGCCAGAAACTCCCCATCTCCTAGATTTGAGAACATAAGGGTTCCACTTTTGGTCTCTATGGTGACCCTGGCGGGCTCGCCAATCGAGTAGGTGGAAGCAGACTTGCTTGAAGTCTCAAACAAGGTAGGAGCCAAGGCGGCTACAGATTCAAGGTATTTCGAGGGAGCACCAGAAATCTCGCGGAGAAAACCGTCTATACCTACGATGCAACACCAAGAAACCTCTGAAGATGAAGCCAATTCATCCAAGATAGATTTCTTCATCGCCACCCGTCGAACGGTTTCGGTCGATAAAGGAGTCCGAGGAACTCATCACGATTCCTTTCTCTTGTGTGCTCTAGCGGTACCGCGGCGAGCCTGCGTCCTCTTTCGTCCGCCTCTCCTATCAGCCGACCGACCTGAGGGTCTTTTTGTCTCCTTGCTACCAGTTAATTGACTCAGGCCACCGGTCTCGAGTATGCGCGCCATATCCTCGATGGATAGTGACCCACCTCCAGCAGCATGTTCCCTGAGTTTTGAAATCCTCTTCCTTACGGTTCGCCCTCGCTTCTCGTCTTCAGTTCGGATGCGAATAAAAGCCTCCACCCTTCCAATCTCTCGCCGCAGGGATTTCGCTTCCTTTCTTCGGTTACGTAGATTGTTGAGCATGTTCTCGATCTTGGTATTGAGTTCCCTCTCCTCCTTACGAGATATGGTTTTGCTCTTCAGGCGAGGGTTTTCTTCTCCCGCTTGCTCCTTGATGTCAGCCTTCTCTTCGTTCAGGGAATCCAACTTCTTGATAGTCTCCTTCTGCATCCTGAGTAGTTCTACGAATCTTGTATGTGCTTGATCTGAACGCTGCTTCAGCTTGTGCATCTCGACCAATTCAAAGAAGAATGAGAATTTCTGAATTTCACGAGTCAGATTGGGCGCTCTACTGGGGTCTTCCCTAATAGTAGTCAAATCACCATATGTTCTCTTGAGGAGTTTCTCTATCAGTTGGGTCGATGGACTTACTTTCTCGTTGATATCATCACGTAGCGCCTTGGTTTCGTTAATCTCTGCAGTTCTGTTTCTGAGTTGAGTCAACAAATCCCGTCGTTCATTGCTGATTCCACCCGATTGGTTGAGTGCTGCACGCATCGCCTGTACGGTTGCAATCGAAGCTTGTCTCTCAGATTGTAGCGATTCAACTTGTGCCTCAATGCTTCTAAGGTTCGACTTGGAGTCGTTCAACTTGTCCTGAAGTTCATAGGTCTCCAAGTCCCTAAGATCATCGAAGAAATCGTCACGTCGCTTCTTGCCGCGTCGTCGAGGCTTTGTTTTCTTAGCTTCAGGAGTCATTCCTCTTCACCACCTGAATCCTCAACCTCACGCCGAGGCATACTGGAAGGCTCTCCTGATGCTACTCTCTGGGCAGCAGCGAGAAGATCCCCCGTACCATCCTTCAGGTCGCCGAACCCGTTTGCGATTCTGTGGTTCCAATAGGATATGGTGTCGTCTGATGAATCCATGTGAGATTTCGATCTGTTAAGCTGTCCGACAGCCTCCTTCTGGACTTGACGATGCTCT
>MDTE01203364.1_pt1 | contig 11189 bp, 12 predicted proteins | sample 811231 | NCBI WGS metagenome assembly MDTE01 (sample SAMN05326651, study PRJNA326480) | marine metagenome | isolation source: seawater | place: Indian Ocean: Red Sea | collected 2010 | reverse complement strand
TATAATATTAATTTTACTATGGATTTAGTAGAAAAAGATATGAAATTGTTTGACGATCTTTCTAAAAAGCTTGATGCACCTTTAGAAATTTCTCCTTTTGTTTTGAAAATATTTAAAGATGCTAGTAAAAAATTTGGAAGTAGAGCATGGTCATCTATGGTGGTCAAAAGATTAGAAGATAAATTTAATATTAACTTTAGGGCGCCAGGCTTTCCAGAAGAACTAGTAGATAATGAAAAAGAAGAAAATGGTTACGAAATTTAATAAAAAAAATGTTAGATAAAAGAAAATTTTATATAAATGGTCAATGGGTTGATCCAAAAACTAAAAAAGATTTCGATGTAATAAATCCTTCAACAGAAGAATCTTTTGCTGTTATTTCATTAGGAACGAAGGCAGATGTTGATATAGCTGTAAAATCAGCTGAATTTGCTTTTCAAACTTGGAAAGAAACATCAAAAAAAGATAGATTAGAGTTGATAGAAAATTTGTTAAAAATATATAAAAAGAGATCTTCAGAAATGGCAGATGCTATTTCAAAAGAAATGGGAGCACCAATGGACTGGGCAAAAGATGTACAGACTGCATCTGGTGAAGCTCATATTGTAGATTTTATAAAAAGACTAAAACAATTTAATTTTGAAGAGCAATTTGATTCCAAATCAAATAACTATATATGCTATGAACCCATAGGTGTATGTGGATTAATTACTCCATGGAACTGGCCAATCAACCAAATAACACTTAAAGTTATACCTGCTTTTGCAACTGGTTGTACAATGATATTGAAACCCTCTGAAATTGCACCTTTGTCAGGAATGTTATTTGCCGATATGATCCACGAGGCTAATTTTCCAAAGGGAGTATTTAATTTAATTAATGGTGATGGAGAAGGTGTTGGAACTTCGATCTCAACACATCCGGATATTGATATGATTTCTTTTACTGGTTCTACAAGAGCTGGAAGGCTTATTTCTAAAAATGCATCAGAAACAATTAAAAGAGTTTGTCTAGAATTGGGTGGAAAAGGAGGTAATATAGTTTTTGCTGACTCTTATCCAAATGCAGTTAGGGACGGTATAAGAAATGTAATGAGTAATTCAGGTCAGTCATGTGACGCTCCAACAAGAATGTTGGTTGAAAAATCAATTTATGAAAGGGCTGTTAAAGAGGCAGTTGATGAAGCAAATAAAATTAAAGTAGACCAGGCTAATAAAAAAGGTGATCACATAGGTCCCGTGGTTTCTAAAGTTCAATATGATAAAATTATTAATATAATTAATAATGGAATTAAAGAAGGAGCAAATTTAGCAGCTGGTGGATCAGACCGACCTAAAGATTTAAACAAAGGATATTTTATTAAACCAACTATTTTTACGGATGTTAATAATGATATGAATATAGCAAAACAAGAAATATTTGGTCCAGTATTATCAATTATACCATTTGAAACTGAAGAAGAAGCAATAAACATTGTTAATGATACGTCATATGGTTTGGGAAACTATTTACAAACTGAAAATAAAGATAAAGCCCATCGCGTTGCAAAAAAATTAAGGTCTGGTTGTGTGTATATTAATGGAAAAGGAGCTGACTCTGGAACACCTTTTGGTGGTTATAGACAATCAGGAAATGGTCGTGAAGGAGGGGTTTGGGGTTTAGAGGAATTTTTAGAAGTTAAAAATGTTACTGGATGGAATTAATTTTACTTTTTAAATACTTTAATCTTCCTATTATTTCATCCCTATCCATATAATAACCTTGTAAGTGTCTATGACCCGAGTTTGGATTAAATTCGGTTCTACCATGTAAAAGCCTTCTATTATTAAATGAAAAAATATCACCAGGTTCTAATCTAAATTTTATTTGGAATTTATCATCATGTAAAAGGTTTCCAAATCTATGGTGAGCTTTGTAAACATTATCCATTAAATCAGGATGGCAATCTAATGCATCCATCGTTGCAACGCTAAATCTTATATCATGATAATCTCTATCTTTTGTTAATGAAATAGCGGGGGCATAGTAACTTCTTATCGACTCTTGAGTGTAATCCATATCTCTAAATTTAAGGTGAACGTTTATTAAAGTATCAAATATATCTTTTTCATTATTACGTAAATAATCAGCTACAGCAAAGCCATCAACAGCTGAGGACTCTCCCCCTTCAGCAGAATTGATTAAACAATGTAAAAATTGATAACCAGGTGGTGTTTCAAACCATGGTAAATCCATATGATTTCTTAAAGCATGAGCTGTATACGCTGAATTATTTGGTTTAGGAATATTAATTACTTCAAAAGGTGTATTAAAAAATGTCTCTCTTGTATGACTTATTCTATTTAAGATTTTAAAACCAGATTTTTTTTCGGTTGGCGCGTTTTTAACTATTGCAATACCTTTGTAATGCAAAAGCTCTAACCATTTTACTAAACCTTCTTCACTATTAATAATTTCGTCATGCTCTATTTCTATTAGTTTTAAATCTTTTTGCATTGAGTTATCCCATAATTGATACGGAGATTTATATTTTAAATTATTTTTTATTGTATAACAGTTATCTCTTAACCATTTTTGATCATAGCAACTAGTATGATCGCCTTCACTCCATTCAATTTCCAATTGACCACTGCTATTTATTGAATATTTTTTTGGATTTATTTTATTAGAAATTTTTAGAATATTAAACATCCTGTGCCTTGAATCTTTATCATGTGCTGAAGGACAATTATCTCTTAACCACATATAATTAAATTTACTTTTTTTACCATCATTCCATTCTACTTCTAGGTTTGTGGTATTTTTATAAATATTTTTAATTATAAAATTTTTTTCCATTATGTCTTATAGTTTGATTGTTCTCTTTCTAATTTTCTTAATAATGCCGCCCATTCTGTTTTGCCATCATAATTATAATCATCTGATTTATTCATATTCTCCCAAAAATAAGCTGCTTTTTGTTTATCAATTTCTTGTGATTTAAGACCCATAGATAAATTCTTTACTTGTACAGAACAAGCTTGTTCTAAATAATATGCTCTAAAAAAAGCCTCCGAAGCTGTTTTGCCTAAAGTATAGTATCCATGATTTCTTGTAATTAAAATATCATGTCTTTTAATTAAAGAGACAAATTTATTACCATAATCTTTATCTTCAACAAATTCATAATCTACATATCCTATAAGATGATTTAAGTAGACTGCTGCTTGAGATAAATACATTAGCCCTTCTTTTGTTCCTCCAACCGCCATTACATCTTTTGCATGTCCATGAACATAAAAGTTAACATCTTCTCTTGCATTAAAAATCCATTGGGCAAGATTTATACATCCATCATTTAACCAGGGACCATCTGACTCAACATTTTTTCCATTTTTATCAATTTTAATTAATGATGATGCTGTGATTTCTTCATAAAACATACCGTAAGGATGAACAAAAGAACAATCTTTGTTTTCTTTAGATCTAGCTCCAGCACACTGGTTTGCAAGGTCTGTCATGTTATAAATATTCAAAATCCTATAAAGTGCTGCAAGTTCGCATCTCACCGCTTTATCATTATTGTTCATAATAATTTAAGTATTATTAAAAAAATAAATTTTTTAAATTATAAATTTAAAAACAAACATATAATAATTCAATTGATAGTTGAATGATTAATTTAAAAGTTTTGCATGGTTTTAGATCACCTGTTAAAAATAACAGATAAAAATGACAAAAATTGAGATTAATAATGTGTATAAAATTTTTGGAAATAGTCCAAAATCAATTGTTCCAATGGTTAAAAACGGATCAAGCAAAGAAGAAATTTTGGAGAAAACTGGACATACAGTAGGTCTTGATAATGTTTCTCTTAAAATTGAAGAAGGCGAAACTTTTGTTTGTATGGGCTTGTCTGGTTCAGGCAAGTCAACACTAATCAGACATTTAAATAGACTTATAGATCCAACTGAGGGTGAAATCTTTGTAGAGGGTACAAATGTATTATCGCTCAATAAAGACAAACTGATTGAATTTAGACGTCACAAAATGAGCATGGTTTTTCAAAGGTTTGGTTTATTTCCACATAAAACAGTAATTCAAAATGTAAGTTATGGTTTAGAAATGCAGGGTAAAACTCTTGAAGAAAGAAATAAAATATCTATGGAAAAAATAGAATCTGTAGGCTTAAGTGGTTTTGAAAATCAGTATCCAAATCAATTATCTGGAGGAATGCAACAAAGAGTTGGTTTGGCTAGAGCTCTTGCTACAGATACAGACATTATGCTTATGGATGAAGCATTTAGTGCCTTAGACCCTTTAATAAGAAGCGATATGCAAAAACAATTGATTGATTTACAATCAGAGTTAAAAAAAACAATAGTTTTTATAACGCATGACTTGGATGAATCTTTAAGACTAGGAGATCATATTGGAATCTTAAATGCTGGTAAACTTGTTCAGGTTGGAACTCCAGTCGATATAGTAATGAACCCTGCAGATGAATACGTTGAAGCTTTTGTTAAAGATGTAAATAGAGCAAAAGTCATTAAAGCTAAAGTTATTATGACCCCTGCCAATAAATCTAATGATATTGAAAAATCTAATCTTATTAAAGTTAAAGAAGATCAATTTATTGAAGAATTCTTGCCTAACGTAGTTTGTAATAATGCAAATTGTGAAGTTATAGATAATAAAGGGGATGTAAAGGGATATATTACAAATAAAGAATTACAAAACTGTCTGTCTAAATCTTAAAAAATTATAGGGAATTAATTAAATCAGGGGCAATTTTTTTAGATCTCGCCATAAATTTAATCTTTTTTATATCTTCAATATTTGATTTATCATTACCTACTACAATGAAACCGATCATTCCCATAGATTTATGAGGCGTACACCAATAGGCGTAGATTCCTGGTATTTTAAATGTATATTCTACATCTTGGTTCATTCTAGATTTAAATTTTTCAACACCTTGTGGTACTCCACCCTTAATAAACTGAACATTGTGTCCTTTGTCAGTTGACTTCCATAAAACAGTTTGACCCACATCAACTCTTACAATCTTCTTAGAATAAACCATCATTTCTTTACCTAATTTGTTTAACATTTCTATTTCTACGTCAGCTGAGTGGACACTTGAAAATTGGAAAATTAAAATTAAAGCTAAAGATAAAAGAGTTTTTAACTTCATATAATATGTTTTGTTGTATAGTTCATGATAGTTATATGTTTGTTAATTATAATATATCAAGTGCAACTCATGTACCAAGTTGTCACGCTTTAAAAAAAATTTTATGAAGTTGTTTCTAATATTGTGGCTATGCCCATACCTAAGCCAATACATTGTGTTGAGAGTGCATATTTTTTGTTTTCTCTTCTTAAAAGTTGAGCTGCTTTACCAGTTATTCTTGCTCCTGTTGCGCCTAAAGGATGACCAAGAGCAATGGCGCCACCATCTAAATTTACTTTTTTTATATCAATATTTAAATCATTAATACATGCCAATGATTGAGAGGCAAATGCCTCGTTTAATTCTACAATATCTATATCATTTATTGATAAATTTGCTCTTTTTAAAGCCTTTTTAGTTGCACAAATTGGTCCTAAACCCATTAGATCAGGATCGCATCCTTCTACAGATGTAGAAACGATCCTTGCTAAAACATCTAGATTATTATCTTTTGCAAACTGCTCCTCACATATTAATGTTACTGCTGCTCCATCTGTTAATGGTGAAGAAGTTCCAGCTGTAACAGTCCCTTTTTCGTTAAAAGCTAATTTTAATTTATCTAAAGCTTGTTGATCTGTATTTGGTCTAATTGCACCATCATTTGAGCAGCCATTTATAGAAAATATCTCCTCTTTAAATTTACCTTGATTGTTTGCATTATTGGCTTTTGAATGACTTGAAATAGCAAAATCTTGTTGTTGTGATCTTGATAAATTGTATTTTTTTGCAACATTTTCTGCTGTTAAACCCATGGACATATACAAATGAGGATTGTCTGATTGAGACTTTGGATATGGCAATGGTTCAAAACCTGTAGTTACTCTTGACATACTTTCCACTCCTCCACAAATAAATGCTTTTCCCGACCCCATAGAGATTGCACCAGCAGCTATGTGTATTGCCTGCATTGAAGAACCACACCACCTATTAACTGTCATTCCAGCAGTTTTAATGTTCATTCCACTTAAAAATGTAACTATTTTTCCAATGTTAAAGCCTTGTTCGCCCTCAGGAAAAGCACATCCGATTATTACGTCTTCTATTTCTTCAGTATTAATTTTTGTTTTTGAAATAAGATTTTTAATAACTTCTGATAATAAAATGTCAGGTTTGACATTTATTAACTCGCCTTTTTTTGCTGGAGTAAATGGTGATCTACAATATCCTGCTATTACTGCTTTGTTCATAATTTAATATAATTTTATTATAATTAATGTATTTATACTATTATAAATCATTAGAAAATAAAAATGTCAGTTTATTTAGAGACGAAGAAAATTTTAGAAGAATGGGTTGATTATAATAACCACCTCAATATGGCTTACTATGTATTAATATTCGATAAAGCTTGGGAGGTTGCGCTCGAAAAATTTCAAATGGGAGAACATGCGGCTAAAACTTCACAAAGAAGTACCATGGTAGTAGAAACAAACACGAAATATATAAGTGAAGTAAAAGAAGGTGAAGAAGTAGATATAATGTTAACTTACTTTGATCATGACAAAAAAAGATTACATTTAAAGCTAGAAATGATTGAAAAAAAAACAAAAAAACTTTCTGCTTCAATGGAATGGATTTCGTTGTACATAGACTTAAGCGTTAGAAAAGTAGCAGAGTTTGAACCAGAAAAAGTAAAAATAATGGATAAATTTATTAAAGAGAATAAATCAAAATTTACATCACAAGATCTTCTCTTCCATTCAAAATTAAAAAAATAATTTGAATGCAATCAAATAATAACTCTAAAGGTATTATTTTAATTATTTCTGCAATGACACTATTTGCCATGCAGGATTCACTAATAAAATTTATATTTGAAAAATCTTCATTGTATGAAATTCTTTTTGGAAGATATTTTGTTGCTGCAATTTTATTATTTGCATATATAAAATTTCAAAAAAAAAAATAAATTTAAAAACTTATTATCCTGTACTAACTTTTGTTAGAGTGATTCTACATTTTGTAGCATTTTCAGCGTTTTTTATATCACTAACATTTATGCCATTAGCAACAGCAAATGCATTATTTTTTTCCAGCCCTTTCTTTGTTTCAATTTTTGCTAAATATTTTTTAAACGAGTTTATTGGCCTAAGAAGATGGTCAGCAATCGTATTTGGTTTTGTTGGAGTTTATATTGTTCTTGATCCAAATTTTTCAAATTTTGAGTATAAAAATTTATTACCAGTTTTCTGTGCTTTATTTTATGCTGCATCAATGACTATAACCAAATACACATCAGACAAAGATGATGTTTATACTCAATTATTTTATTTTTATTTAATTGCTTTGGTATTATGTATTTTAATATTTGTTTTTATGGGAAGTGGTCAATTTAATAATTCAAATTTTGATCCAACTATGCAATTTATTTTTAGAGAGTGGTTTTCTAATATAGAATACACCTGGAAGTTTATATTTTTTTTTGGAATAGCTGCGTCTATTGCTTTTGTTTGTATCTTCTCAGCTTACATTGTAGCATCTCCATCAGTTGTTTCACTTTTTGAATATTCGTTAATTGTTATGTCGATGATACCTGGTTATTTTTTATTTAACGAAGTGCCTTCGGGTAGAATATTTTTAGGTGTTGGTTTTATAATAAGTGCAGGTATATATATATATTTTAGAGAAAAAGTTAGAGATCAAACTATTGCTACGGAAACACCAGCAAGAAGATGAAAAAAAGTTATATACCTACAATTAATATATCATCTTTATTAAATAATAATTTTAATACAAAAAAATCTTTTGATACAATTAAAAAAATAGAGAAAGCATGTATTGATGTGGGTTTTTTTCAAGTTACAGGACATGGTATAAGCACAAAAAAAATTCAATCTATCTGTAAAGTTGGAAATAATTTCTTTAATTCTAATAAAAAAAATAAGATTAAACTTGCCCCAAAAAAATGGAATAATTTAAATAAAAATGTTTATAGAGGATATTTTCCAAATGATGTTAATGGAAAAGAGGGTTTGGATATAGGAGATCTTAAAGTTTCAAGAAAATATTCCAAAAAAATTAAAAATTATTATATTGAATATTTAAATTTAAATAAATCTTTCGATAAAGCTTCGATTAAAATTTTGTCAGATTATTTTGACAATATATTTTTTTTGAGTGAGACGTTATTTAAAGCAGTATTAAAGACTTATGATCAAAACCCTGCTTTGTCTAAAGAAGTGTTTACTAGACTAAAAACATTAAGCACCTTAAGGTTTAATTATTATCAAAATCAGTTAACACCAGTTGAAATATCAAAACAGGATGGTGTGGCTTTGGGATGTGAGACACATGTAGATAGTGGAATTTTCACTGTCCTTTATCAAGATAAAAATGGAGGACTCCAAGTTCAAAATAGAAAAAATAAAAAATGGTACAATGTTCCTTTCGATAGAAAGGCTTTAGTTGTTAATACAGGGAGAGCTTTGGAATTTTTGAGTAAAGGAAAATTTAAAGCAACTAACCATCGTGTTTTGTGGAATAAAACTAAAAGAATGTCTATTCCTTTTTTCTTTGAGCCTTCATATGATTTTAAAATGAGTAAATCTTTTTTAAAAGGAAAAATTTTAAAAAATAAAGGTTTGATTTATCAAGAATTCCTTAATCGATCTTTAAAAAAATTCGTTGAATATCAAAGATAACAATAATAATATAAACTTATAAAGAGATACATAACTCGTCGTTATTTCTAACACGAAAGTGGGATAGGTCCTTTTGAATTTTTATAATAAAGGAGCGTAAATGAAGTTTGGTTACTTTTGCAATACTACAAACTGGAATAAAAAACCTTATTCACAAATTTTGGCAGAAGCTAGAGAAATAACAAAATACTGTGATGAAAATAATTGGGATTCTATATGGTACACTGAGCATCATTTTAACCATGAGGGAATGGAAAGTTGTCCTAATCCATTGTTAATGTCTGCTGATGCTGCGGCTATAACAAAAAATATAAGAATTGGTCAAGCATGTAGTGTAATAACTTTTCACAACCCAATCAGGATTGCCGAAGACGTTGCGATGCTAGATCAAATGTCTAAAGGGCGTATAAATTTTGGAATTGGAAGAGGTATATATGGTAGAGAAGCTATTAATATGAATAAAGAAGCAGATCTCAAAGACCAAGGAAAAAATTTTAGACTATTTGAAGAAACACTTAAAATAATAAAAAAATCTTGGACTGAAGATTTTTTTGAGCATAAGGGAGAGTTTTATACTTATCCAACACCAAATTTTATTTGGCAGCATGACATGAGTCCACCAGATGAAAAATTTTTAGATTTAAAAACTAATGAAATAAAAAAGATTAGCGTTGTTCCTAAACCATATCAAAAGCCTCACCCGCCTATTTGGCAAGTCGTAGACGGAGAAAGATCTATACAATGGGCAGCATCGAATGGGATAAACACAATTATGTGGATACCTACAGTCAAAGCTTTAAAAAAGCGTTTTGAAATTTATCAAGAAGCAAAAACAAAAGCTGAAAATAGAGAAGTTCCAATGGGTGAAGGAATTAGTTTAGTTAGAGATATGTTTGTTGCTGAAACAATGGAAGAAGCTGAAAAACTTGCTGGAGAACATATAATAAATTACATGAGGTGGGTGTGTCACTGGAGAGGACTTGGTAATCATATGGACCCGGGAGAAAACTTGCCGGAAACTAAAAATAAATTAGATCTTCTTAACTATAATTTTTTACATAAAAGAAATTTGCTTTTTGGAACTCCTGATTATGTTGTAAGTAAAATAAAAGAACTTCAGTCTGAATTAAATTTACAAAATTTACAGGTGTGGTCTAATTTTCCAGGAATCGATCATGAAACATGTATGAGAAGTATTAAACTATTTAATGATGAAGTGATTCCAAAAATAAATCCTGATAAATCAAATATTCAAAAAGCAAGCTGATGGAATTAAAATTAAGAAAATTTTGTAAATTTGTAGATAAAACTTTTATTGAAGGTGGAAAAAAAGCTAAAGATCCTGTTTTATTAGTTTCTATTGCAGCTGTAATTCAAAATCCTTGGTCAGGAAAAGGTTTTGTTGAAAATTTAAAACCTGAAATATTAGATTTAGCTCCAAAACTTGGTGATATTCTGGTTCCAGAGCTATTAAAAGAAATTGGATCCGGAGATAAAATTTTAGCATATGGAAAAGCAGCTATGGTTGGGTTAAACGGTGAAATAGAACATGCCTCTGCATTTATTCATACTTTAAGATTTGGTAACAAATTTAGAGATAAGGTGGGTGGGACCTCTTATTTAAGTTTTACAAATACAAGGGGACCTGCTGGTTCAAAAATTTCACTACCAATGATGCATAAAACTGATTCAGGTCTGCGACCTTATTATTTAACTCATGAATTTACAATTACCGATGCACCAAATGAAGACGAGATAGTAATTGCTATAGGTGGTTCTCCTTCTGAAAGAGCACATGCTAGAACAGGTGATAGATATCAGGATATGAAAGAGATGGGTATTGAGCCTAAATAATAATGCCTGAATTAAAAAAATATAAAATGTTTATTAATGGCGATTGGGTAGACTCTGAAAGTAAAAAAACATTCACCATATTGAATCCAGAAAATAATGAGCCCTGGGCAACTGCACCAGAAGCTAGTGTAAAAGATGTAGATATAGCGGTAAAAGCAGCACAAAAAGCTTTTGAAGGTACTTGGCCAAGTTTGTTTCCAAGAGAAAGAGCAAAATATTTAAAATCTATTGCTAATCAATTAAGAGACAATGCAGAGCTTCTTGGAAAAATTGAAACTATAGATACAGGAAAATTATTTAAAGAAACTAAAAATCAGGCAAAATATATAGCTGAATATTATGATTATTATGCAGGACTTGCTGATAAAGTTGAAGGAACAGTTTTGCCGATTGATAAAGATAATATGCAAGTTATAACCACAAGAATTCCAATAGGAGTCGTGGCTGCAATTATTCCTTGGAACTCTCAAATGCTTTTA
>MDTE01191551.1_pt1 | contig 11189 bp, 11 predicted proteins | sample 811231 | NCBI WGS metagenome assembly MDTE01 (sample SAMN05326651, study PRJNA326480) | marine metagenome | isolation source: seawater | place: Indian Ocean: Red Sea | collected 2010 | reverse complement strand
TAGTTTCTTATAACTTTTTAAAAATTAAATTAAAAAAGTAAATTATTTTTTTAATGAATTAAAGCTTAGAATAATTAAGTAATATATCGAAACTAAAACGCTAAAATTTTGAAATTTTCTATAAACTCTATATCCATCAATCACTTTTTGAAAAATATTTGATGATAAAGAGCCTTCGACACTATTCCATTCAACCAATGTTTCGTTTAATTTAACTAAATTAGTTCCTTTTTTTGCTATGGATAGCCATACAACAAAATCTTCTTTTGTTTTTAACGGAGGGAAAGGATTGTTTAAAATAATATTTTTTTTTATTAGAACAGTTGAAAGTCCAATATCACATGAATAAAGTAAATTTTCATATTTAAGAATTTCCTTGCTGCAAATGATTTCCTTTTTTTTAGCCCCCCTTTTTTTTAAATAATCACAAAAAACAAAATCTAAATTTTTTTCATCAAGATATGCAATTTGCTTTTCTATTTTTTCACTATACCAAAAATCATCTGCATCAATAAAAGCAATTAAATTACCATTTGCATTTTTAATGCCTTTATTTCTAGATAAGCCTGCACCAATATTATGGTCATTCTTTAATATTTTTATATTGCTATATTTTTGTGTAATATTTTTTAGGAATTCAAAATCGTTAATATTATCATCATCATAAATAATTATTAGCTCAAGGTTTTTATATGACTGATTTTCTACAGAAATAATTGCATTCTCAACATATTCTTTTTTTCTATAATAAGGCATTATTACTGAAACTAACTGCATAAAATTTTATCGATCTAATAAGTAAGTTATATAATATAATTTATATTTTAATAAGTTATATAATTATGTATTTAAAAATTAAATCTTAAACAGACAAAAATATGAAATTAATTATCTATATACTGTCTTTAATTGACAAATATAATCAAAAAAAAATAGTTAACTTCTTTAAATCTGAAAAAATTCAAATCAATACATTTTTTGATGTTGGTGCTCACAAAGGAGAAACTATAAAACTTTTTAATGATCATTTTATTGTTAAAGAATTTTATTGCTTTGAACCTAGTCCTATAAATTTTGATTATCTTAAAAAAAAAATTTCAAAAATGAAAAATGAAATAAAAATTTTTAACTTTGGTTTGGGAGAAAATAAATCAATTTTAAGCTTTAATCAATTAGAAGAAAGTTCATCTTCTACATTGGTCGATATAAATCAAAATTCAAATTATTTTAAAAAAAAAAATAAAATTTTAAGTATTTTTAATTTAAAAAAAAATCAAGACAAAATATTCAATGTTGAAATAAATAGTTTAAATGATTTTATGGAAAAAGAATCCATTAATAAAATAGATATTTTGAAAATTGATACAGAAGGGTTTGAATTTAAAGTAATTAAGGGAGCCAAAAAAAAAATTAAGAATATTAAATATATTTACTTTGAGCATCACTATGATGATATGTTGAAAAAAAAATACTCTTTTTCTGATATTCACAGCTATCTAAATAAAAATGGATTTATAAAGGTTTTTAAAATAAAAATGTTTTTTAGAAAAACGTTTGAATATATTTATCAAAATACAAAAATATAGTATTAAAAATCTTATATTTCGTAGTAAGTATTTCCTTATAAAATTTGAATAAAATAGTATTTATTTTTTATATTAAGTGTTATTGATAAAATTATATGAAAAAAAAAGCTTTGATATTTGGTGTTACCGGCCAAGATGGGTCTTATTTGTCAGCATTATTACTGAAAAAAAATTATGAGGTTCACGGTGTGATTAGAAGATCTTCTTCTTTTAATACTGGAAGAATTGAAAATTTATATCAAGACCCACATGAAAGAAATAGAAAATTTATACTACATTACGGTGATGTAACAGATGCTATTTCAGTTTCTTCAATAATTAGAAAAATAAATCCTAATGAAATATATAATCTTGCAGCACAGTCTCATGTTGCAGTATCATTTGAAGTTCCTGAATACACTGCAAATGCTGATGCAATTGGAGCACTAAGAATTTTAGAAGCTATAAGATTCCACAAATTAGAAAAAAAAACGAAATTTTACCAAGCTGGAACCTCTGAAATGTTTGGAAAAGTTTTAGAAACTCCGCAAAATGAAAAAACTCCATTTTATCCCCGAAGCCCTTATGGTGTTGCAAAACTTTATGCACATTGGATAACAGTTAATTATCGAGAAGCATATAAAATTTTTGCGTGTAATGGAATACTGTTTAATCATGAAAGTCCAGTTAGAGGTGGAACTTTTGTTACAAAAAAAATAGTAAATGCTCTAGTAAAAATAAAATTAGGAAAGCAAAAAAAATTGTACCTGGGGAATCTTGATGCGAAAAGAGACTGGGGACACGCGAAAGACTATGTTGAAGCCATGTGGAAAATGCTACAAAAAAAAACGCCCACTGATTACGTAATATCAACAGGAAAACAATATACTGTTAAAGAATTTGTAAACCTAGTCCTACAGGATTTAAATATGAAGTATAGTTGGAAAGGTAAAGGATTTAATTCTAAATGTTATTTTAAGAATAAATGCATAGTAGAATGTGACAAGGAATATTATAGACCTTTAGAAGTGGACACTTTGCTAGGGGACTCTAGAAAGGCTAAGAAAGAGCTTAATTGGAGACCAAAAACCAATATAAAACAATTAATTAATGAAATGGTAAAGTTCGAAATAAGAAACATAAATAAATAGTAATAATTTGATATTTAATATTATTGATTAATAAAAAAAATAGATTTATTCAAAAATTCTTTAGAAACTATTCCTTCTTTATTACAATTATTTATATTACAACTTTTTGCATCAGTAATTCTCGAATATATAGAATAATTTTCAAATTTTTTATCAAATGATGGATGGATAAATAAATTATAATCATACACATGATGTTCTTTTGATATTCTTTGAATATTTCTAACAACAAAAATTGAAAATATTAAAATTATTATCAAAAAAATTCTTTTATTCATTTTTTTTTCATTAAAAGTTTTGCTTGATAAATAAATTGAAAAAGGAATAAAAAATATTAAAGCTATTAAATGATAACCTCCATATCTTAATGCAGGATGATGTAGAAACCATTCTAAAAATAAAACTATTATTACTAAGTATACTGGTAAATATTTTGGATATATAATTTTTCTATTATTGAATTTAAATAATATTATAAAAACAAATAAAAAAAGTATAAATAAACCTAATAAATAATCTAAAACTTTATTAAAAAAATAAAGATCTAACCAGTTAGAAATCCAATTAAAATCCTTTAAATATTCTTCTGGATTATTAACCTGAAAATTAGGAGTAGCTCCAGCTTTAGACCAAAGATTATACCATTGATTCATTTGATTCACTTGATCAATTGGTATTGACCATATAAAATTATCAAAACAAGTAAATGCTAAAGGATAAATTAAACAACCTGAATTTATAAAATTTACTGATATAACAAAAAATATAAATATAGTCGATAAAGCAAATATTTTAGACCTAATTACTTCTAAAATAAATTCTAATTTTTTTTGATTATAATAAATAAAAACAAAAAAAAATAAGAAATAAATGAAATATATTGGTTTTAATGAAGCAGATAAAATAATTAATATTATTAAATTACAAATATTTTTTAACTGTATTTTTTTAAAGTTAAAAATAATTAGCATTTCTATAACTAGCAAAATAATTAAAATTTGAGCCGATCTGTCAGTTCCATGTTCTCCAATTCTGTAAAAAAAAATATTTATTAGCGCGAAAGACAAAATGCTTAAAATTAATATAAATTTGTTATAATTATTTTTATCTATAGTTAATTTTTTTAGTAAAATTAAATTTGCAAAAATTAGAAAAAATACTGACCCTAAATGAATCAATTCATAATTAATTATTGGCAAATATAAAGATGATGAAAAATAAAAAATCGACGAGTGTGTTCTGAATCCATGATTAAAATTTCCAATTCCAATTTGGAGGCTTTCGTTATTTAATAAATTAATATATGGAAAATGATAATATGAAAAATCATCATGTGGTTTAGCGCTAAATATGAACAAAAGAGAAAATAATATTATTATAAATAATAAAGTTAATTCATTTTTATTAAATAAAAATTTTTTTTTATTAAAATATAAAAATAAAATAAACCCCAAAACATGAATAAAACTATTTATTGATAAAGAAATTGGAAAAAAATAATTTATAAAATATGCTATGAAAGTAATAAAAAAAATTCCATAAATACCTGAGTAACCAATACAATTTTTATTGTTTAGTCCAACAAATTTTCTCACTAAAATTCCATAGCCAATAGTGGAAAATGTAAATAAAATATAAAATATTATGAATGTTATTAATTTCACTAATTTTTAATAAATTTATTTATAAAATTTGTTAATAAAAAATCCAATTTATTATGATATTTTAATCCGTTATTAAAATACATAATTTGCATAAATTCATGAGCTTGTTTTCTTTTTTGCCACCATTTTGAAGAGTATTTTTTAATATTTCCCATTATTGATTCATTTAATTGTCTATAAACTGTATAAGAATCTTTTGTTATAAAAAAATTTTTTTTTATATTTCTTGAATATACATTTATTCTAAAATCTATTTCTAAAAGATTAAAATTATCAAATAATTTTTTATCTAAAATTTCTAAAATAAATTCTTTTTTAATTGCTATTGAGCTTGTATTTATTATTGTAGGCCAAACATTTTTATTAATTTTTTTCTTAATTTTGTAACTAGAAAATTTGTTTTCTTTTTTTTTTAATGATGTATCAAATACTACTTTTATGTTAGTATTTTTTTTAAAAATATTATTAACACTGTGCAATTTATTTTTTAAAAAGTAATCATCACCATCTAACAAATAAATTAAATTTCCATTACTTATCTGTAATCCTTCTTTAATTAAATCTATTTGATTTAATGCAGGATGCTCACCTACTCTTTTTTTTTTAAATATTTTAATTTTATCTTTATATTTACTAAATATTTGATCCGAATTGTCTTCAGAATAATTATCTAAAACTAAAATTTCAGTGTCGGCTACCATTTCTTGATTTATACAAGATGATATACATTCATCTATGTACTCACCTTTATTATATGATGTGATAAGTATAGATGACTTCATTTAATTAACTATTTAAAATTTTTGAAAAGGCGTTGTAATGACTAAAAATTGTAAATTTTTTTATAGTTTTTAAGTTATTAAGTCTAAGTTTATTATTTCTTAAGTTGTTAATAAATATAGGGAATTTTTCAATAAAACTATCTATCTTATTGTTTTTAAAAAGTGTGCCATTGAAATTATCTTGAATAATTTCATTAGGTCCTGGTAAAGCGTCACTAGAAAAAATTGGGGTCCTGCACATTCCAGCTTCTATGAGTACAAAACCAGGATCTTCCCATAAAGATGAAAGAATAAAACCTTTGGCATCTTTAAATAAAGGAAATATATTTTTTTTATAACCAATTAAATAAATATTATTTTCAAGATTATTTTTCCTTAAATAACTTAATATAGTTGATTTTTCTTCACCATCTCCAGCTATAAATAATTTAATTTTTTTATATTCAGAATTAGTATAAATAATTTTTTTAAACGCTTTACATAAAAACAAAAAATTTTTCTGTTTAGTTAATCTTCCTACTGCTAAAAAAAAATTATCTTTATTATTTGTATTTTCTCTTTTTTTTTTATTAATCTCTCTTACTTCTATAATAGGATCATACAAAACTTTTAGTTTATCAGGGTCAATAATATTTAAACTTTTTATATAATTAAATGTGCTTTTTGTTGGGCAAGTAATAAAATAAATTTTTTTCGCTGCTAGTTTCCATATAAATTTTCTAACTATTCCAAGCCTAGGTAGGCCAGATATTCTTAATATAAATTTTGTCTCAAAATTAAAAAATATAAGTTGAATTAAAGGTAAAGAAGAAATTAGATGAACAATAAGAAAATTTGGTTTATTATTTTTTAATAAACGTAATAATGGAAAAAATCCTAAAATAAAAAATATCAAAAAAGAGAATCGACTTTTGATTTTTCCGTAATATGGTAATAATTTTATTATATTAAATTTAAATAAATTTATTAATTTTATACCTTTGTAATTAATTTCTTCATAATGTTGGTTAAATTCACCAAAAAAATTTATAATAAAGCATTCATATTTTTTACTAAATTTAGAAAAACTATGTGCGGAATTAACTACCGCTTTAGATGTTGCAATAGGAGTTAGATATGGAGACCAATAATAAATTTTTGTTTTTGGAGTCAAATTACTAATTATAATAAAATTCTTTTTCTTGTTTGTAATTTTTAAGCAATAGTATTATGTATACCTCTATTTTATAATATTAATTAATATATTTATATTAAAAAGTATGAATGAATATATATATAAATTAGACAATTTTTTGTTTCCTTTAATTTCAAATATTGAGAGGCCAAATATTTTAGAATTAGGAGTACAACAAGGAATCTCGACTGTAAAATTTCTTCAAATCTGCAATAAAAATGATGGTTTTTTGTTTTCAGTGGATGTGGAGGATTATTCTAAAATAACAAATGATAAAAAATGGAAGTTTATAAAATCAAGAGATGACAATTTTGAATATATTAAATCATTAATTCCAAAAAAAATTGATGTCCTTTACATAGATTCTTTGCATGAAGCTAAGCATGTACAAAATATTATCTACAATTATTACGATATTATAAAAGTTGGAGGTTATCTCTTTATTGATGATATTTCACACTTGCCCTACTTAGATAAAAAAAAAACAAGTTTTTATTGTGAAATTAATAATAAAGAAACTTTTGAAATGTTGCTTTCTATTTTTTATTTTAATCAAAACAGTTTTGATATAAACTTTTCTTTTAAGTCTTCTGGCCTTTGCATAATAAAAAAAAAGTCTGATGATAGCTTGAAAAAAAATGAACCACTTAAATCAAGGAAAAATTCTTTAAAAAATATTTTGAGAAAAACATGGATGAAATTTAAAAAATAGTAATTTTAAATTTTGTCATTTAAGAAATATATAAAAAACCTGTTTATATGGAAAAAAATAAAAAATTGATAGTATTTATTCCATCAATTGAAGATGGAGGAGTAGAAAAAAATTTGTATTTAATTGCTAATTATTTGTCAAATAAAATAAATAAAATAAATGTTATAACCTACGAAAATTCAAAAAAAAATTTTTTTCATAAAAAAATAAAATTTATAAATCCATTAATAAATAATATTAAATTTAAAAGTCGATACCCTAAATATTTTCTTTGTTTAATAACTTTATTTAGAATTTTGTTACTTAACAAGAACTGTCTTGTGCTGTGTTTTCAAGCAAATATTTTTTCAATAATTCTATGCAAAATGCTTTCTGTAAAAATAATCACTAGGTCAAATTCTTCATCAGAAGGATGGTCACAAAATTATTTAAAACAAAAAATATTTTCTATATTTTTTCCTATGGCTGATAAAATAATTGTTAATAGCTATGATTTTAAACGTGAAATGGATAAAAGATACAAAATTAACACTCATTGTATTTTAAATCCTTTTGACTTCTCAATAATTAAAAAAAAATCAGATGAAAAAATAAAAAATCCTTTTTCTATTAAAAAAAGTTTAAAACTTATAAGTGTTGGAAGATTAACTTATCAAAAAGATTTTATTACAATATTAAAAGCAATTAAATTAATAAAAAGAAATGTTGAACTAATTATTTTAGGAAAAGGGAATGAATATCTTAATTTACGGAATTTCATTGATAAAAACAACCTATCTAAAAAAGTAAAATTGTTGGGTTATAAAACTAATCCATTTAAATATATTAAAAAGGCAGATATATTAATTTTGTCATCTATTTTTGAAGGATCTCCAAATGTATTGGTAGAAGCACAATTTTTAAGAAAATTTATTATATCAACTAATTGTCCTACTGGACCAAAAGAAATATTGGATGGTGGAAATTATGGAGAGCTAATTAACATAAAAGATTATAGGCATTTAGCTAATATTATTGAAAAATTTAGTTTTACTAAAAAAAATAAAAGAAAAATACAATATGGATATACTAATCATAAACAATATAAATATAAATTAAATTGTAAAAAATATTTTAAATTAATAATGAAATTTCTATAAATAATAATTAAAGAATTTATTAGAAAAAAAATTTTAAATAGAAGAACACAAGTAATAAAAAAAAATTAATTTCATTAAATTGTATAAATTTTATTTTTTAAATACCATTCAACAGTTTGATATAGAGCTTTGTCAAAATTAGTAAATTTCACATTTTTTATTTTTTTAAGTACTTTTTTGTTATCGCCATGAGTTTTGTTTACTTCTATTTTTTCAAGCAATTTGGAATTTATTTTGTTAACGTATGTTTTTAATTTAACTTGCTTGTTTATTAAATTTATAACTCTGCTAACTTTAACTGGTTTATTTGAACATATATTGTAAACACAAAACTTTTCAGTGGGGTTAATTTTAGTGATTTTAGTGATTATCTTAATTACATCTTTTATATAGGTAAAGTCTCTAAAATGCTTTCCATCTGCATTTAACTTAAATTTTTTTTTTTCATAAATACTTTTTAAATATTTAAAAATTAGCATATCTGGTCTTCCCCATTCACCAAATACAGTAAAAAATCTTAATCCAATAAATTTAGTATCACAAAAATTTGAATATACTTTGGCCGTTAGTTCATTTATTTTTTTTGAAAATCCATATATATTTTTTTCATTTAGTTTAAAATTTTCTTTTACTGGATATTTTTTTTGATCTCCATAAACTGAACTTGATGATGCAAAATATAATCTTTTAATTTTTTTTTGTTTTATAAATTCAACTAAATTATAAAACGCTACTATGTTATTTTTTACATATTTATCAGGATTTGATATAGTAAATCTTACTCCTGCTTGTGCAGCAAAATGATAAATAATATCTATTCTTTCTTTTTTTAATTTATTTTTAAGTTTATTATAATTGGAAATATCTATGTTATAAAATTTATAGTTTTTGAATTTTTTTAAATAATTATTTCTTTTTTTTTTAAGTTTAACAGAATAGTAATTATCAAAATTATCTATTCCGATTACAAAATGTTTTTTTTTTAAAAATGCTTTTGCAACGTTAAATCCGATGAAACCAGCTGTGCCAGTAATTAATATATTCATTTTTTAAAGATTTTATCTAAATTTCGTAAAAATTTGTAAACAAAAATTATAAGTATTAAAAATTTATTTTGTTTATTGTCAATTCTAATTAAAATTTCTTCTTTAAACTTTTTCCAAAAGCTTACAGTGCTGGAAAATCCTCCTCTTCTGAATATACCAACAACTTCGTTCTTTGTGGTTGATAAACCAGTCATTTTTTTTTTAACAATCATTCTATAAAAATAGTCATAATCAGAATGATACTTGTATTTTAAATTATATTTTCCAATTTCTTTAGCAGATTCGTTTTTAATAAAAAAACCTGTAGAATGACTTGAATAAAAACCCCAACTGTAAAAAATTTTTTTAGGTTTATACCCGTGAATAATACCCCAGTGTTTTTTTACACTTCCAAATATAAAATCTATATGATTTTTTGAATTTAAATATTTAAAATATATATTTAATGCATCTTTAGTGAAAATATCATCAGAATTAATTATACCTATATACTTTCCCTTTGCTAAAGAAATCCCTTTGTTAAAAGCATCATATATCCCATTGTCTTTTTCACTTATCCAATAGTCAATTTCGTTCTCATATTTTTTAATTATATTAAGTGAATTATCTTTTGATGCACCATCAACTATAATATATTCGAAATTTTTAAATGATTGGTTAATAACACTTTTTATTGTTTCCTCCAAATATATATCTCTATTGTAAACAACAGTAATTATTGAAAAAAAAATATTAGATTTCTTATAATCTGATTTTAATCTTTGTCCTCCTTCAAGACGATTATATGAAATATCTAAATTTTTTTCCTGATACATTTTTTAATATAATTTTCCTTTTATTAATTTAATAAGGATGTCCTCAATATAATTTTGAGTTTTCCATTTCAATTTTTTTTTTATTTTAGTTGGATTTGCATATGTAGAATGAAAATCTTTTTTTCTAACCAAATTTTTATCAATTTTTACATGCTTTTTCCAATTTAAATTAAAATGACCAAACACTTTCTTAATAACATATTGTAATTTAACTGATTTGCCTGTTGCTAGAATAAAATCTTCTGGTTTTTTTCTTTTTAAAATTTTATAAAACAAAGAAACATATTCTGGTGCCCAGCCCCAGTCTTTAATTACACGAATATTACCTAAATATAAATTTTTTTTTTTTTTAGATTGAATATTTCTTGCTCCATTAATTATTTTTTTAATAACAAAATCATTTTTTCTCAGAATTGACTCGTGATGAAAGTTAATTGTTGAACAAGCAAATAGATTATAATTTTTTCTATAAAACTCTACGATTCTAAATGAAATTAATTTACTTAAACCATATATATTTATGGGATCTTTTTTGCTATCTTCAAATAATTTTGATTTTGTATTTCCAAATATTTCACTACTGCTAGCATTAAAAAGTTTTATTCTTTTTTTAGATATTCTAATTGTTTCTAAGATATTAAAAATTGGTATTGTATTTGAATAAATAGTCTCAAAACTAAGTTGTGTTGATTTTGATGGAAAAGTTTGGCCTCCTAGAAAATATACTTCTTCACAATCTGATAATTTTATTATTTTTTTTACTTCATCAAATTTTATAAGATTAGATTTGTATATATGTATTTTTTTTTTTATTTTTAAAACTTTAAAATTTTTTTTTTTAGTGGTGCTTCTAGATACTCCGAAAACATTATAATTTTTTTTTAAAAGATAATCTGCTAGATAAGTGCCATCTTGACCTGAAATCCCTATTATTAGAGCCTTTTTTTTCATATTTTTTTATATACGTTTAAAGTTTCTCTTCCAAATTCTTTTCATAATTTAATGTTACTGTAATAATTGAGACAAGTGGTTCGCTATCTTTTCTTTTATTTATTAAGATCATTTTGTTTCAAAAAATCAATTATTTATGGCAATGTAATTTTTTTGACATTAAAAATTAATTTTCCACTTAAAACTAGTT
>MDTE01160596.1_pt1 | contig 11189 bp, 2 predicted proteins | sample 811231 | NCBI WGS metagenome assembly MDTE01 (sample SAMN05326651, study PRJNA326480) | marine metagenome | isolation source: seawater | place: Indian Ocean: Red Sea | collected 2010 | reverse complement strand
GGAAATAGAACGCTTAATGAAGTTTGTGGATCGCTTTCGCGCCAAGAATACAAAAGCCACACAGGCGCAGAGCAAGCTAAAGCAAATAGAAAGGATGGAAAAAATCGAAGCGCCAATTATCACTAGAAAGCGCATGCATTTCACCTTCCCTCAACCCATGAGGAGCGGGCAACGGGTAATTCGGCTTAAGAATATTGTTAAATCTTACGGTGGCCTAGAGGTTTATAAATCGTTAAATTTAGAAATTGAAAAAGGTAAAAAGATTGTACTGGTTGGTCCAAACGGCGCAGGGAAATCAACTCTTCTTAAAATACTTGCTGGAGTATTAAATTTTAACAGTGGAGACAGGGAATTAGGGCATAATGTGAGGCCGGGTTATTTTGCTCAACATAGAACCGAGACATTGCAGCTTAACAAGACAGTTTTAGATGAAATGCTAGATTCAACTGCAACTACAACAGAAGAATCAGTCAGAACATTGCTAGGTTGTTTTTTGTTTTCTGAAGATGATGTATTCAAGAAAGTCAGCATATTAAGCGGGGGCGAAAAAAGTAGATTAGCAATGGCAAAATTACTTCTTAATCCTCCTAACTTTCTTTTACTTGACGAACCTACCACTCATTTGGACATTACAAGTATTGATACACTTATCGGTGCTATTTCACAATACAGCGGAACGCTAGTGTTTATTAGTCATGACGTACACTTTATTCGTAAAATTGCAGATAGCGTTATTCATGTTGAAGATGGCGAACTAAGGCATTTCCCTGGTCCATATCAGTATTATCTAGATAAGACAGGCCAAAGCTCAGGCAGGTCAACTGAAACTAGTTTTAATCAGGACTCCTCAAATAAACCTGTTCAATCAAATAAAAAAGAAGATTCAAAGAAACGAAAAAGACGTGAAGCTGAAGCAAGGCAAGCGTTATCAAGAAAACGTAAAGATAAAAAAGAAGCCATCAGTACGCTAGAGGCTAAGATTACCCAATTAGAAACCCGTCAATCTGAAATTAACTCCCTATTAGAACAACCCGAAACATACGCTTCCGGAGGGCAAGCGCCTGCATTAAACAGGGAATTAATGGCAATAAACGAAGATCTTGACCAATTTAATAAAGAGTGGAGTGAAGCAGTGGATGCGCTTAATGCACTCCATTAGGCTTTGTCCATCTGACGCCTTTGCCTTTTTCAGCAATAACTTCTAATTGTCTTGAATCAAAAGTAAAAAGCTCAGAATCCGATCCTTCTTCGTTTCCATTAGGCCATGTTACAATAAGTCCAACAGCCGTTTCTGAATCACCAATAATCTGAGTAGTTGTATTCTGCGACAAGTATCCAGATCCCATTCTAACGATATGCTTAGCTCCAATATGTGTCGGTTCATCTTTGTATAATAGACGCATTGAAGCTCCGACCCCATTAATGTTGCCTTCAGTGCTTTTTAAAGTTACCCGAAGTCCTCTTCTTTTGTTTTGGTTCTTAAATAATCTTGGCAGATTACCATTTTGGCTAACAATAATGTCCATTAGGCCATCATGATTAAAGTCCATAACCGCTGCTGCTCTTCCTTCACCGGGAATAACGAATCCACTTTCTGCAATGCCTAATGAATTAAATTCACCATTACCAGCTCCAATAAGTATGACACCTAAGCCAGCGTCATCTCGAGATTCCTCTAGATTAAGGTTAAACTGATTTTGGCTAATTGCTATATCCTGTGCTCCATCATTGTCAAAATCTGCGACCACAGGACTAAACGCACTAGAGAACTGGGCTTCAATGGGTAGATTTTTAGGAATAAAGCGATTGTTCTTTTGAAGAAACACCGTGCTTTCTAATTTAGTAACTTCTAGCCTGTTCATCTCATCAAGCAAAGATGAACCAAATAGTTCTGATATGTTCATCGTTGAATAATCAGCATAATTATTAAAACGCTCTGTAATCCAAGGCATAGCTTCTGCAAATGTTGAAGCATTTCTACGAGGGTAAAGCGTATTTCCTTCACCGTATTCTGTTTCAATAATATCCCAAACTCCATCATCATTAATATCACCATGATAAATGACCAACGGCCTTTCATTTGATGCCTTGTAAGACGAGTTCAAGCCTCTATTAGTCATTACAAAATCAACCAATCCATCTGCATTAAAATCCCCGACATCAACTCCGATCCAGAGCCCCGTATATTTATCTAAACCATAAGGCTTCGTTTCTTCCTTGAAACTTACTCCTGTATTGATAAAGACCTTAGGTGATCCCCATTCGCATGCTAAAATTAAATCCGGCTTAGAATCCGAATTAATCGGGGCAAAGACTGCACTTGTTGCTACGCCAATTTTTTTAAAAGCTTTTGACCATGAATCGTTCTGAACAAATTTACCATTTTCGTTTATATACACCCAACAATCGACAGGTTTTGGATAATGATTCGCAATTGAGCGACCCGCTATAAAAAGATCAAGGTCTCCGTCGCAGTCAACATCAGCCATTGACATATGCCCTGCACTTTCAGCTACAGCCTTTATTCTCTGAACAATGTCTTTGCCTAATTTATTTACAGTGACCATGTCACCGAACGCAAGGCCATCTTCAAGATTAGAAAAGCACTGTATTAAATGTCCCTCTGAAATTAATAGAGATAAACCGTCTCGGGAATTAATTGAGCTTATTGTATCTTTAAATGAACCTAATCCCCTTCCCTTTAAGTTGCGGTACAATGAAACAGCACCTCCTCTGCCATTGCTAATAGCCAAATCATCCCAGCCATCTTTATCCAAATCTCCACATGCTATTCCTGGCCCAGCTTCATATAAGCCTCTAGGCAATAAAGGTTGTGTGGATTCTTTTAAGTTTTCCTTATGCGGGGTCACCCCTTCCGCTCTCAACAAGCTAAACATTGGAAGCTGCATTGTTTTTTTGCCAGACTTCTCCGATCTATCATCCTGATAATCTATTGAATAAACTCTATTGGGTTTAACGTTTATTATGCTTCGAGTTAAGTCCGGCCAAGTCACTGTTAATTTTGCATTGCCTTTAGACATGGCAAATACTCTTGAATAATCATCTGATGATAAATACCTGCCACCTCCAATCATTTCCTGACTTTGAGTAAATTGATTATGAACAACCTCAATGCGAGCCCCAATACCATGTGAATTTTTTTTAGGTCCCTTTAATTTCACCATTAAGCGCGGCTCTGTTGTTTCATTGCGGTATATTGAGGCCTTACTATTAAGATTATTTGCAACTAAATCCAAATCTCCATCTCCATCCAAATCTCCACATGCCATTCCGTGTGTAATTCCCTTTAAGTTAAACCTCCAGTCGATCGAATTGTCTAAAAAATTTAAATTGCCAAGATTTCTAAACACAACATTAGATGTTGATTGAGATGGGAAAACTTTTCGGGCCAGTAATATATCTCTATTACTCATTTTATTAGATTCCCGTTGTTTTTTTAATTGTATAATAGTGTCAAGATGCCTTGCGTTTCGTTCTACGCCATTAGTAATTAGCAAGTCCTCATAACCATCAAGATCAACATCAAAAAAAATCGGACACCAAGACCAGTCAGACGCCTCCACTCCTGACAAGAAGGCAATTTCAGAAAAGACATTCGCTCCACGGTTCAAAAACAAGGTGTTCCTCATGTATTGAGGGCGATCTAAATATTTACCTGGAGTTGCCTGGTAAGTAAGCCTAGGCGGCATTTGGTTTTTTCTTACCATTCTATCTCTGTTTAACATGTCCAAGATTGCAAAATCATCAAGTGAATCTCTGTTTATATCTGCAAAATCAACGCCCATGGAAAACATGCTGGATTTTCGCAAACTATATGATGGGGCTTCTCGAAAACGTCCATTGCCAACATTCAACCACAACCTATCTTCAGTATCGAAATCATTACAAACATACAAATCGGGACGACCATCACGATTTATATCTCTGAACATTGCTGCAAGTCCCCATTCGTAAAGAGGCCTCTTTAATGGAATTCCTCGAGAATCTTGAAACCGTTCTCCGTTTACCACTGTCTTAACAAAATTAAGATCGCCTGTGTTGTAATAAACAAGATCGGGCAAACCATTCTCTTCTATTCCCCCCTTGCTATTAATTCTGAATCTATTTTCAAATTTAGAACCCTTAACTACTATTCCATTCACACTATAGATTTCCTTACGACCATCTAAATTTCTAAATTTAAATTCCGTATTTGGCATATCCATCAGCGTTGAGTCCCGGTAATGAGTGACATAGATATCCAGCAATCCATTTGAATCTATATCAGCGAGCGCAATTGTTGTCCCGCCAGAAATAGCATATTTATCATCATGTAAAGGCGCCTGATTGAAGTTATTGCCGTCATTACGAAATAATTTTGTCGCACTGTTTACGCCATTAACAATCAAATCCAAATCTCCATCACCATCTAAATCGGCAAAGCTTGCACCTGTTGAATCATCCCCTAGGCATTCTATGCCGTATTCCTTTGCTGCTTCTTTAAAAACCCACCCCCCTAGATTAAGGTATAAATGATTAGCCCCATCCAAGCTGCATAAATAAATGTCACATAAACCATCATTATTAACATCCCCCAATGCAACTCCCGACCCGTTAAGATAAACTTGATTTGATAAAGACTTTTCTAAAGGGAGCTTATTTTCAAAATTGATACCGGTATCGTTAGGATCCATTATGGTAAATCCGGGATTATTCTCTCCAGTTACTCGGAGATTCTTCCACCAGTGATTACTTTTTGTATCCTCGTTTGAACAGAGAAAGATCTTTGGTTTGAAGCAGATCAAAATTGCTAACCAAAATCCTATATTTTTAATTAACAACTTTGACCCCATCAGATTGTGATATAGTAATTGTCTTTGCTTCTTTAGGAATGAAATGAGCCGTCACTTTTGAATCTGGCCATTTTATATGAAACTTAGAATTCTGTTTTATGTTGGCAAATACGTGACACAAACTGCTATGCGATAAATACCCTGTGCCCAGACGGTTTTCGCGTCTAGGCCCTTTATTTCCATCGGATACTAATGTTATAGTAGAGCCAATTGATTGAGGGTTTAATTCTCCCCCTTTTAATATAACCCTTAATCCTGGATTGCCATTTTGGTTGAAATACACTTTTGGACTATCACCATTTTGCGCAATTGCTATATCAACTCTGCCATCTCCATTAAAATCCGCAGCGACAGTAGCACGAGACTGACCGAATACAGCTAATCCGGATTGAGAACTATTCAATGAGATAAACATGCCATCACCAGTTCCCAATAATAACTGACCAAGACCCGCATCATAACGAGATGTTTCAGGCTCTACATCATAAAAATTTTGAGCCAAAAAAACATCCTCGTTGCCATCACCATTAAAGTCCGCAATAGAAGAACCGAAAGCAGGTGAAAATTGGCATTCAACCGGGAGATCAGTTCGCGAAAACTCACTGCCCTTATTTATAAATAATGAGGTCCCGAGCGTATTAATTTTCAAGATGACCGGCTTCTTTTCCATCGGCTCAATTATAGAATCTATATCAGCTTTACTAAAAGCTTTATAAGACTGATACATATCAAGCACCCAAGGCATCACTTTTCCCAAGGTATCACGATCACGAAATGGAACTCTTTTTTTGAGATACGGATCAAATACAGTTTCGACTCCCTCAACAAAGCCGTCCCTATTATAATCAGCTATATACATCCTGACTTCATCTTTAATAAATTGATTGTAGATAGAATTATTACCAATATTGGAAATAACCAAATCAATAAGTCCATCGTTATTAAAATCCCCAGAAGAGACAGCATTCCAAATTCCATGAAATGAAGATAACCCCCATTTAATTGATTCATCCTTAAAAACTCCATTTTGGTTAATAAGAATCATTGGGGAATTCCATCGCCTGGACAGAACCAGATCAGGATCTTGATCATTATCTATATCTGCAAAAATAGCTCCAGATATAGCACCTGTATCCCTGAGAGCTGCATTATCAACGTCCGGCTTGAATTCTCCTTTGACATTTAAATAAAGAACAGATGTGGATTTGAGATAATTATTGTTGTGTGTAATGCCGCCACCAATAAACAAATCCAAGTCACCATCCATATCTATGTCTGCCATAGCCATAGCCCCTCCGCTTGATGCATTTGAAATTTCTATATTTTTAATAGAGTTTTTTGAGTATTGCACCAAACTATTACCAATGTTCAAGCCATCCTCGTAATTCGTTTGTGTTGCTATTAGATTTAAATCCTGACCATTTACAATAGGCAGCAAAAACAATGTATCTCGAATCAATTTCTCTCTATTTCCCCATTGGACTGATTCCCCGCGAGAGATATTTTTATTAGAAAAGCTTGCTGCATAAATTCGGCCACCCTTACTTCCCCCCATGAATAATTCATCAACTAAATCTCCATCGACATCAACGACGCTTAGGCAGGGGCCAAGTGTCGAATGACGTGAAGATAGCAAGGGGCGCAACTCGAAATCATCATATTCATTTTCTTTATGTAATTCTAATCCAGTCCGTTTTACTTCTGAGAATATTGGAATATCATGATCGTCATCTATAGATACAATTGAATTTTTTGCGTCATTTGTATTATTAATTTCAACGTATGTATTCGTGGGCACATCGTTAATTATTGTTTCACTACCATCAGGCCATAAAACATTTAATTTAATTTTAGATTCTTCTCCTGGAACACCGAAAACGCACAGCGGCTGATCGCCTGACAAATATCGCCCCCCTGAAACAACTGTTTGTTTTTGTTTAAGCCCATTTGAAGTGGCGGTAATCACAGAGCCAACACCATGCGTATTAGAACCATCGCTATTAAGTCTAACTGCGATTCGATTTTTAGATCCTATATTTTCATAGATAAAAGCAGGTTCATTTAAGTTATTAATAGCAATATCCAAGTCGCCATCGTTATCTAAGTCAGCAACTGCCATTCCATGAGATATGCTATTACCATTAAAACCAAACTGATTGCTTTCATTAGTAAAAGTTAGATTGCCATTATTTCTAAAGATTAAGTTTGGGGTTTTAAGCCTTGGGTATTTCATCATGCTTGAGAAATGGCCTTCTCTGGTTCTTGGTGCATTAGCAACAATTTTTAACATGTCAGAATCGAGGACATCAGCCTCATTTCCAGTAGTCAAAATAAGATCCTGATAACCATCCAAATCGACATCCAAGAACCTGCTGCTCCAGGTCCACTCACTAGCAGCTAACCCCGCATATTGAGCAATCTCTGCGTAGGTGCCGTTTCCACGGTTGAGCTGCAGAGTGTTACGTCCCAGTTCTGGCTGATATTTTTTATCTGCAACTAGAGATTTAATATCAATATTTAATGTATTTGCCCGCTGTGTGTGGCGATAATCCATTCTTATGGAAAGCATATCCGCGACAAAAAAATCATCAAAACCATCTAAATTTATATCAGCACAATCAACAGACATTGATGACATACTGAAATTTCTTATTGTTCGATAATCAGCAAGCTTAAAAATGCCAGATCCTTGATTAATCCAAAACTTATCTACTGAATAAAAGTAATCATTGCATACATAAATATCAGGCAATTGATCATTGTTAAAATCCCTCATTAGAACACTAAGACCCCAATCTAATGGAGGCTTCACAATTGCAGCACCATTAACATCGAGAAATCTTCCTTTAAGCCAGCTGACTGGCCTAAATTTTCCTGCTCCTAGGTTTTCATAAAGAAAATCTGGTTCTCCAAGTTCGACGACATTTACTCCTCCTGGTTTAGTGGATTTTATATATGTAAACCGATTTGAGGGTTCGACTATAATTTTACCATTTTCCTGAGATACATCTACATTTACTCCTGGAGGCCTGTCTTTATAATTAGTTGTCCTATAATTAGTTACATATAAATCCAAATCTCCATCCATATCAAAATCAGCCATAGACATTGAAGTCGCCCCAAGTTTTTCAAATAATCCAGAATCTTTTTTTTCTGAAAACTGGCCATTTCCATTGTTCAAAAACAATCTAGTTCCTTTTGATAAGCCGGTAACAAGAAGATCATTGTCCCCATCTCCATCTACATCTTCAATTAATGCTCCAGTTGAATATTGCCTCGGACAACTAACCCCTGATTGAGCTGTAATATCAGTAAAAGTCCAATCCCCATTATTTCTATATAATTTATTATCTGTTTGTAACCCGCAAAAATACAAATCTGGCAAATTGTCACCATCGATATCCCCTATTGCTACTCCTGACCCATTAGCTAAGTTTCTATTCCTTGCCACTAGTTGCCTTGACAACTTATTAACAAACAACAATCCAGTAGACCGAGGTTGAAGGAGGTTAAATCCATTCGCATTATCGGGTGAAGTTTTTATATTTTCTATTTTAGATAAACGATGCGTGCCAAAATCCTGCCAATCAAGTGCTTCAGTTTGATTTACGAACCAAGCGGCAAATGTAATAAATACAATATTACGAAGTAAGGTCATTTCAAGATAACTACTTTGCCTGTTTGATGAAGCTCTACTGACTTGGCCTCATTCGGGATAATATATTCATTTTTTATTGAATTTGGCCAAGTAACACTAACCATATTATCTGTTTTAATTTTTGGAAAAATTACTGTTGAGCTATTAATCCCCCAATAACCGGATCCCGATTGGATTTCCTTAATATAATTTGGATTAGTCGAAGAAATCTTTGCGCCTATTGAATTTGGATTTTGCCCTGTCCCTTTGAGTCGAATTCTAATCCCAGGTTTTCCAGTGGAATTTACATAAAGTTTTGTTTTCTCAGAGTTTTGACCGACGGCCAAATCAATTCTCCCATCCTGATTAAAATCAGAAGTAGCGCAAGCACGCTGTTCACCATAAATAGCAATACCACTATCCTTTGATGATAAGGATAGAAATTCACCATTGCCTTTTCCTTTGAGGAATAAACCTAAGCCTGAATCGGACCTTGAGTACTCAGGGTTTGTTCCGAAGAAATTTTGCGAAAGAAAAACATCCTGAACAGCATCCCCGTCAAAATCATCTACCACAACGCCAAATGAAGAGGATAGCTGTGCCTTGCGAGGCAAAGGAATATATGTCATAGGGCCATTAACGTTGTTGATAAACAAACCAGATCTAAATTCTGTCACATCAAAATAAGCTGCATCATTAATAGAGGGACCGAATGCTCCGAGCACATTGCTCTTACCTAGTGACTCATATGTTGCAATATTTTCTCTAATTGGAGGCAATGCAGCTCTTAAAATATTCAACCTGCGATCTGGCCTCCATTCATTATCAACAAAAGAAGCTTCAATTGCTGCAGTTGTTCCATCTTCGTATAGATCACCAAAGTAAATTCTTTTAGGAGTTGTCACAGAAGGTTTATTTCTCCAGTTCAGGCCCCAATTTGTTGCAATTAAATCAATTAGCCCATCATTATTAAAATCACCCGTGGCTACACCGTTCCACCAACCCTTGTATTTACTTAAGCCTAGTTGTTCAGTAATTTCTAAGGGTGTCCAGTCTTTGTTTTTCCAAGTAAACACACGTAACGAGCCCCAATGTTGAGAGATAATTAATTCAGGTTTTCCGTCCCCATATATATCACTAAAAACAGCACCTTGAACCATCCCAAGCTTATCCCATTTATGTAAAATTTCAGACTTACCGTTAATAATTCTCATTAATACAGAATCAGCAGGAGATGGGTAATGCCCGGGGACAATTTGCCCCGCTAAAAAGAACTCAAGTTCATCATCGCCATTAAGATCAGTCTGGCAAATAGCACCAGTACTTCCATTCATTCCGGTACGAATTGCGGCCGTTTTTTGATTAGAAAAATCATACAGAGCGGCTGAAGGAAGCTGGGGGGATCCTGATTCATAATTCGAGACTCCAACAATTAAAGAGTTTAATTTATTATTGGAATATATGGGGGCAATCATTGTTTGATCCCAATTGGTTTTAAGAAGCAGTTTTGATTTTGACGGTTCAAAAATACCTCCAGCCTTGCCATGGAAGACGGACAAGCTGCCTCCGGCTCCATTTCCAATTACTATATCGTCTATCCCGTCAGAATTCATATCTAACCAACTAATCGACGGACCTGGTTGGCTATACTTTATTGGCATTAATAATTGCCTGCGAAAATCTTCATAAGGCCTATCCTTGTGCTTATGGCTAAGTAAACTTGAAGCATCCTTAAACAAAGCAACTTTGTTTTCTTTGACAGGTTTTTGTTCATTAAATCTTAATGGCTCTTGAAAAGTATAAGAATGATTCGGCTTAATATTTTCAACTAGTTGAACAATTCCGCTTGGCCATGTAATAGTAATTTTAGACATTCCATCTAAAACACCAAATGAACGAACTGTATGGTCGGAAGACAAATACCTTCCAGCACATATTATCTCTTGCTTTTGTATCAGCCCGTTTTGAGCAAGTGAAACTTTTGCACCAATTCCATACTTATTTTTAATACCTCTTAGCTGAACTCTTACTCGGTGGCTGGATGCTTCATTTTCATATATGCCTGCATTTTCAAGTAAATTATTTATCACTACATCCATATCACCGTCATTATCAAGATCAGCCAAAGCCATGCCTTGAGAAATGCCAGTCTGATCAAATCTCCATTTTTGAGAATAATCCGAAAATGTTCCGTCTTTATTGTTTCTAAAAGCAACATTAGAAGTTCTCAAATCCGGAAATTTAGACATTAAAGCCAATACTTTATTTTGTGATAGTCCTTTTTCATTCTTTTCTCGTTCAATAAGGTTTGCCATATCGGCATTTTGAAAATCCCTTAATTGGCCATTAGTTACTAGTATGTCCTCGTATCCATCAAAATCGACATCGATAAAAATAGGCCCCCATGACCATTCTGAAGCTTCCACGTTAGAATAACGAGCCACCTCTGCGAATGTATTATCCCCGCGATTCATCTGAAGTGTGTTTCTAGAAAATTGTGGTCTGCTATATAAAACAGACTGATTTTCATTATTTGAAACTAATTCAGAAACTTGAAAATGCCTCATTGCATGAGATCGACTCAGCATATCAACAACAAAAAAATCGAAATCACCATCACGATCAAAATCCGCAAAATCAACCCCCATAGAAAATGTTGAAGTATTTCTTAGAGCTAACTTTGGGAGCGCAACAAAACG
>MDTE01046410.1_pt1 | contig 11189 bp, 12 predicted proteins | sample 811231 | NCBI WGS metagenome assembly MDTE01 (sample SAMN05326651, study PRJNA326480) | marine metagenome | isolation source: seawater | place: Indian Ocean: Red Sea | collected 2010 | reverse complement strand
GAGTCTCTGCAAATGCCCCTTGACGAGAAGCGTCGTACATCGCATCATGTTCTTGTCAACGCGGGTGATCGAGCAGCAATCAGGCGAGATGTCGCCCTTCTCCTCGACCAGATTCACTCGCGGACACAATGATTCACTGGATGCAGCTCATAGACGGTCGTCAACGGCTGTATCGAGTGCTCACCAGCACCGAGCATTTTCTGACCTGATCGTTGGTCAGTGATTCCGCCAGCAAAGGCGGTTCCTAACCCCACACTGTGAAAGGTGTCATTTCGTTCGGCGGCTTCGCCACCCTGCAAGGTTTGATTACTCATGTCTACAACCACCACTCCAGCGCCTTCTCAAGTTCCAGATCGACCCAAGCGTTCATCCAAAGGTGATGGAGACGAGCCACGCTCGTCACATAACAAGCATCGCTCCTCGAGGAAGCAACAGATGGCCAAGAAACGAAGACGCCGCAAGAAACCGAACGCGCAGTCCGCCGTCCCCAGCATCACATTGGCGCCAGGGGATATCCCAACGGAGGAGCAGTTGGCTGAAGAAGCAGCCACTTTAGAAGAGTCGCTGAATGCCAAGACGCGTGCCAAATTCGAAAAGGCGAAGAAGGAAGGTCTGGATGCAGCGGTCTTGCAACGCAAACCTGCCGCTGAACTTCTGAAGATCGCGGACAAGGAAGGCATCGAGGATGCCGCCACGATGCCGCGACAGCAGATTGTCTTTGAGATTCTGCGGCGACGAGCTGAGAAGCAAGGACTGATGATTGGTGAGGGGACTCTGGAACTCGCTGCGGAGGGCTATGGCTTCCTACGAAGTCCTGAATATTCCTACCTGCCATCACCAGATGATGTCTATGTCAGCCCTGCACAGATCAAACGTTTTGGTCTTCGGCGTGGCCAGATTGTCAGCGGACTCATTCGTCCTCCAAAGGAAGCCGAGAAATACTTCGCGATGTTGCGCGTCGAGTCGGTCAATGGAACCGATCCCGCTGAATCGGCTTTGCTTCCGACGTTCGAGAACCTGACTCCTTTGCATCCAGAAGAACGCGTCACGCTGGAATCGACCCCAGATGTTGTAGAAACCAGAGTGATTGATCTGGTCGCGCCACTTGGATTTGGTCAAAGAGCTTTGATCGTGGCGCCGCCGCGTACTGGAAAGACCGTGCTGCTGCAGAAGATCACTCGTTCGATTGCAACCAATCATCCTGAGGCGCATGTGATCGTGCTGCTTGTCGATGAGCGTCCTGAAGAAGTCACAGACTTCAAGCGCAATACAGCTGATTCAGTTGAAGTCGTGGCCAGCACATTTGATGAGCATGCCTCAAGACATATTCAGGTGGCTGAAATCGTCATGGAGAAAGCTCGACGCATGGTCGAAGCTGGTGAGAACGTTGTTGTCTTGCTCGATTCCATCACACGATTGGCGCGTGGTTATAACAACGCGACCAGTGGATCTGGAAAGATCGGCACAGGTGGTGTTGACAATGCGGCGCTGATCAAGCCCAAGAAGTTCTTTGGGTCTGCGCGAAACATTGAGGATGGTGGATCACTCACCATCATTGCCACAGCACTGGTTGATACCGGCTCAAAGGCAGATGAAGTGATCTTTGAGGAATTCAAAGGGACAGGCAACAGCGAACTGCACCTGACACGCAAGTTGGTGGAGAAGCGAATTTGGCCTGCGATCGACATCCCCGCTTCAGGCACCAGGCGTGAAGAATTGCTGCTTGATGCGAAGGAACTGGATCTGGTCTCCCGTCTACGCAAGGTCGTTTCAGACATGAGTGTGGTCGAGGCGATGGAGTTGCTCAGAAGCCGCTTGGCCAAGACCAACTCAAATGCCGAATTCCTCATGACCATGAATCTTGGCTGATACCAATTGCACCCAACCAGTCGATCTGGCCGTATCTTGAGAGTTGATCGAGGAGATGCCGGATGAACGAGTTCAATCGCCACCGCGTCGGAATGACATTGATCGAGTTGATGGTGGTCATCGCCATCATTGGGATTGTCTCAGCCATCATCAGTGTGGCATTTGTTGCGAGCCAATCCAGCGAAGAGGCTTTGAAGTCTCGCAATCATCTTCGTCAGATTGCCCAGTGGATGGATCAATACGCCTCGAATCATCGTGATGTCGTGGTGCCAGCCCGCTTCAATTATTGGGATGAAGAATCCGTCGACGGCGTGCCCAATTTCAATGCCGCTGGGGGCAGTCGTTTTCATGTGGGCACGTCCACCACAAACAATCGCCTATTGACGCCAAATCCATTCAAGCTTGCTTCAGATCCTGAAGTCGAGGGGGCATTGCAAGGTTCTTGGGCGGATGCCCTCTGGGTCGATGCCAATCTTGGCGCGTCTTTGAACTTGGATGTGCCACCGGTCGCCAATGCATATACCGGCAATGTGTATGGAGATCTGGGCCCGACCAGTGTGGCCTCGCCAGGGTGGTGGCTCTATGAGCGAGGTCAGAATCGGTTTGCCAATCCTCTTCGTTCTGGAGCGCCCAATTCAAATTCGTACCCGATGCGCTTTGCAGATGGTTCCTTGAACACGCCAAGTTTTGAGAACCGAGGGTTGAATAATGAATCAGTCGATGTCGAAGGTCGTGTTCAAGGGCTTCCAACACCGATTGGTGGCGGGGCATGGGAAGAAGGCATGCCTGGCTTCTTTGCAGCCAATGCTTTCTTTGATGCGCGGAGTCAGTCAGACATTGATGGCGACAGTTCATCACCCACCATGGATCGCTTCGTGACGCATGCGCAGGTGCGAGCTCCAGCCCGAAGCATCTTCCTTGTGGATTCTTTTCGAGGCGAGACCATTGGTGAAAGCCCATTGGCCGGCGAGGCGGACTATCAGGCCAGGACCCGATCCGCTTGGTGGTGCGACCTCCCAAGAGATGGAATCGCTTCTGCCTCATATCGACTGGACAACTTGGAGTCGCACTCCACTCAGGAAGTTGACTTCCGTTACGGAGGCACCTGCTTGATGCTGCATCTGGATGGGAGCATTCACTCGCAGGATCCATGGTTCAACTATGAGGATCTGGTGGGGGCTCCTGGAGAGACCATCGGCCGAAATGTCCGGATCATGGATCTGGATCGCCGCCTTTCCACCCCCTCTCTGGGCCCAAATCCTTGATTTCAGGTGCCTCTCTCGGATCTTTGGGGGACAGTGACCCCTGAGCCCACTTGCCAGCAGCCGGGATGTCGGTACAATCCTCCCTTCCGTCCCTGCTGGGGCGGTTTTTCTTCGGCGCATCTGTGGCGAGGAAAATCCAAGTTGAGGTGGGTCAGGATGATCCCCGCCACCGTAGCTCAGTGGTAGAGCACACCCTTGGTAAGGGTGAGGTCACGGGTTCAAGTCCCGTCGGTGGCTTGGAAATTTGTTTCCGATGCGGACGGTCCGCAACGGTCCTCGCTGAGGCGAGGGAGAACGAGGAACTGGTTCCATCATGGAACCGAGGTTCATGAACGGCGGAACCGTCATGGACCGACATGGAGATGGCTGCGAGGTTGCGCGGCGGAAGGCACGAAGCCGACGACGCAAAACCCCGAGCAGGAGAATCGCACCGATGGCGAAGGACACATTTGTTCGCACCAAGCCGCATGTCAATGTTGGCACGATCGGGCACATCGACCACGGCAAGACCACCCTGACCGCGGCGATCACCACCCGTCAGTCAGCGAAGGGTCTTGGCGACGCACGAGCGTTCGACGAGATTGACAATGCACCCGAAGAAAAAGCGCGTGGCATCACCATTGCCACCAGTCACCAGGAATACGAGTCAGAAGCACGTCACTATGCGCACGTCGACTGTCCTGGTCACGCTGACTATGTCAAGAACATGATCACCGGCGCCGCCCAGATGGACGGCGCGATTCTGGTGGTTGCTGCAACCGACGGCCCCATGCCGCAGACTCGTGAGCACATCCTGCTTGCTCGTCAGGTCGGCGTGCCGCGAATTGTTGTGTTCATGAACAAGTGCGACATGGTCGATGATGAGGAACTTCTCGAACTCGTCGAAATGGAAGTCCGTGAACTGCTCAGCCAGTATGACTTCCCAGGCGACGACATCCCGATCATTCGCGGCTCCGCCTTGAAGGCGCTGGAGAGCGAAGGCAAGGATGACGATGCGTGCAAGCCAATCGACGAATTGATGGACGCACTTGACAGTTACATCCCCGAGCCAGAGCGTGAAGTCGATAAGGACTTCCTCATGGCGATCGAGGACGTCTTCTCGATCAAGGGACGCGGCACTGTGGTCACCGGTCGTATCGAAACTGGCGCAGTCCATGTTGGCGATGCGATTGAAATCGTCGGTCTGACCGATGAGCCAACCAAGACCACTTGCACCGGCGTGGAAATGTTTAACAAGATTCTTGAGGATGCCCAAGCTGGCGACAATGTTGGCGCGTTGCTTCGTGGTATTGAAAAGGATGACGTCGAGCGTGGTCAGGTTTTGGCCAAGCCCGGCAGCATCACTCCTCACACAGTGTTTGAAGCTGAGGTCTATGTTCTGACCAAGGAGGAAGGTGGTCGTCACACACCATTCTTCTCCGGTTACAAGCCACAGTTCTACTTCCGTACGACGGATGTGACAGGTGGTCTTGATCTCGTCGGTGCCGAAATGTGCATGCCTGGCGACAACATCAAGATGAAGGTCAGCCTCGGCAAGAACATCGCCATGGTGGAAGGTCTTCGATTCGCTGTCCGAGAGGGTGGACGAACCGTGGGCTCCGGTGTGGTGACCAAGATTCTCGAGTAGCCATAAGGCTGCTCGACCCAATGTGTCCCCTCGCCGAGTGAACGGCGAGGGGGCATGTTCGGGGAAAGGCGGAATAGAAGCATGGCCAAGAAGGCTGCTGATCGCGAGTATGTGTGGCTCCAGTGCACGGAGTGTGGTGATTTGAATTACCGCACAAGCATCCGTGTCAAGGGGGGCATTGATGAGAAGGTGAAGGCGGGTATGAAGAAGTACAGCCCGCGACTTCGCAAGCACACCTTGCACAAGATCAAGAGGAAGTGATGCCGGATTCCGGCATGGTTCTGAACGCCGGTAGCTCAATTGGCAGAGCAGCGGATTCCAAATCCGCAGGTTGAGTGTTCGAGTCACTCCCGGCGTGTTGAGACTCGGCGATGGAGATTGAATGATGCCCGCGATCTACAAGGCTGGCCAAGGCTACTGGGTACGGCTGATGTCGGCATACGGCCTCGGTGCGATGGTGGCACTCGGACTGGCTTGGCTGTGGAAAGAATTTGAAGGCGTCACTCTGTTTGGGCTCGAGCCCACCTATGTGCGTGTGATCGTGATGTTGATCGCAGCCTTGGTGTTTGCGGTGCTTGGCTGGATGTTGATTGGCACCCGGCGAAGAACAGTCGAATTTCTCATCGCCACAGAGGGGGAAATGCGGAAGGTCAACTGGTCGAGCCGCCGCGAAATTGAATTGTCGACCCGGGCCGTGATCGGCCTGACCATTTTGATCGCGGCGTACTGCTGGGTCTTTGATATTGGATTTGCAAGCATCTTCCGTTGGATGACCGTCCTCCGGACGGGATGAGTCGGTGATCCCGGCAAGGTGAATGTGGGGCAGCATGATGACGACAGAACACGAACAGATTGAACAGTCAACTGCCGAAGAGAGCAAAGCCGTCGAAGTGGCTGCGCCTGTCGTTGATGAGACGCCAGCGGATGCGCCGGCAGCGACAGAAGCTGTAGACGCAGATGCAGAATTTGATCCGGCAGTCGACATGCCCATGTATCGGCAGGGCATGGACTGGTTTGTTCTTCGTGTGGCATCCAACAAAGAGAGTGCTGTTCGAGACACGCTTCAGCGTAAAGTTGAAATTGAGGGTCTTGGCGATCGGATTGGCCGCATCATGGTGCCCACTGAGAAGACTCGGACACTGAAGGGTGGCAAGCAGAGGATCACTGAAACAAAGTTGTATCCCGGGTACATCTTTGTGGAAATGACGCTCGAAAAAGGCCGCATCCCACAGGATGTTTTCTTCTTGATCAAGGAGACGACCGGCGTTGGCGATTTTGTCGGGACGGCTGGAAAGCCAACACCGATGTCACCAGCTGAAGTCGAGAAGATGCTCTTTGATTCCAAGTTGCCAGAAGCTGAACCTGAGATGAAACTCGAATTCGTTTCAGGCGATCATGTGACCATCAAGGAAGGCCCATTTGAGAACTATGAGGGCACCATTGATGAAGTCATGCCAGATAAGGGCATGGTTCGCGTGTTGGTCACCATCTTTGGTCGTCAGGCTCCAGTGGAACTGGAATACTGGCAGGTCGAGAAGGGCGAGGAATAGTCAACACCTCCATGTGGTTGTCCACAGGCGTGGTTGGCAGGTAGGCTGCCACCACACATGAGGAGGACTCCATGTCGATGACGACGGTTCTAGTCGTGGCCCTTGCTGCACCCTCTGCAATCTGGACGGGCCCGCTGATGTTCACTGAAGAGGCTGAGGACGCGGCGCGTGCGCCTGTAGATCAGCAAGTCGCGCCTCTGGGCCAGAGCGAGGAAACTTCTGCTGCGTGGTCGATCCAAGGTGGATGGACCTGGCAACTCAAGAGCGATCTCACAGATACCAGTTCTGGACAGTTCACTCACGACCGGGGCCATGTTGAACCTCGCATTCGCCTTCCATTGGATTCGAATCTCGATTTGGTACTGAGTGGCCGATACCAACGCGATCAGTTTGGATTTGATGACATGCCTACAGCCATTGGCAACCCATGGGGCAACATCAATACCACCCGGGTTGGCGCGGGCTTGCAATGGCAGGCAACCAGACAATGGCAAGTCTTTGGTGGTGGTCAGGTGCAGTGGGCTGCAGAGCAGGGGGCATCGGCTTCTGACAGTTTGGAAGGAGGCGGTGCCATCGGTGCTGCTTATGCCTTCTCGCGAGACTTGATTCTTGGTGGTGGTATCGGCATTCGAACTCGTCTTGAAGATGGGCTGCTCTTCTATCCCATTATTGTCTTGGACTGGAACATCACCGAGAAACTGAGTCTTTCGACGCGATTGACAACTGGCTGGGCCAATCGCAGTGGAGCAGAACTGGTCTATGCGCTTGAAGAAGATATTGATGTGGGTGTGGCCGCCGTGTTTGATTACAGCCGCTTCCGTCTCAATGATGATGGACCAGCCATCCGCCAGGGTGGAGTCGGTACGGTGGAAGCACTGCCTTTGACCGCCTTTGTTTCGATGGACATCACCTCTCAGATGAGTCTGACGGCCTATGTGGGGGCAACGGTGTATGGCAGACTCAAAGTCACGGACTCAGGCGGATCGGATGTCTGGGCGAGTGATCAGAACCCCGCCCCGGTGCTTGGACTTCAGGGAACCATTCGTTTCTGAAGCAGAACGAGGGAGAAGTATTGGCATGAGCGAAGCATTTGCCCACGATTGGGAACGACTTCGATCAGAACTCAGCAAAGTCATCGTCGGCCATGATGAGGTGGTCGAGGGTGTGCTGACAAGCCTTTTCGCAGGTGGCCATGTGTTGTTGGAGGGGGTCCCAGGTTTGGGGAAGACATTGCTGGTCCGCTCATTGGCCAACGCGCTCTCACTGGACTTTTCCCGAATCCAATTCACGCCAGATCTGATGCCTGCAGACGTCACTGGAACCACCGTGGTCGAAGAAGATGAAACTGGCCGTCGTTTCGTCTTTCGTCAGGGCCCAATCTTTGCGCAGATTGTTCTTGCGGACGAGATCAATCGCGCCACCCCCAAAACGCAATCAGCGATGCTGGAAGCAATGCAGGAGCGATCGGTCACCATTGCAGGTGAAACCCGTCCACTCGGACCGCCATTTCTTGTGATGGCGACCCAGAATCCGATTGAGCAGGAGGGGACCTATCCGTTGCCCGAGGCGCAACTCGATCGTTTCTTCTTCAAGTTGATCGTTGAGCCTTCTAGTTTGGAGGAGCTCTGCCAGATTCTTGACCGTACAACGACTCTTCATGATCAGTGCGTTGAATCAATACTTGATGTTGACACGATTCTTGCGCACCAACGAGAGGTTCGATCGGTGGCGCTTCCAGATGACATTCGTTCGGCCGCTGCGCGCATGGTGATCGCAACACATCCCGGCCGCCCATATGCACCACCACGGATCGACCAATATGTTCGATTGGGCGCATCGCCAAGAGCAGGGCAAGCCTTGTCTTTGGCGGCCAAAGTTGGCGCTTTGCGTGCGGGGCGCGACACCGTGACGATCGATGACCTCAAGGCTGTGGTGCTGCCGGCCATGCGACATCGTCTGGTCTTAAATTTTGAAGCTGAAGCAGATTCCGTCACATCTGACGATCTTCTTCAAGACATCTTGGAAACGGTGCCGCTTCAAGACGCCACTTCAAGCTGAAGTTGCGGGGCATCCCAATGTCTCATGTCGAGTGTGGCTGGATCTGTGACCTGCTTCCAAGGCAAGTCTGGGGTTGGCCACGATGTTTCCTCGACGCCATTCTTTCGACGCAGTGCCAGTTTGAAGGTGTCTCCGGACACCCATGATTCGGGTAAAACCACTCGACACAACCAAGCATGATCCTGCCTGCTGTTGTGCGCAGTGGGTGTTTCAGTGGTTGGGGAGTCAAATGATCTCAGGCCTTCTGGCGCAACGCGCGCGACATGCCTGACACCTTGATTGACGATGGTGATGTCAACCCAGTCGATTGTCCCGGGCGGCGGCGGTTGAGGCCATCGACACTCCAGCATGATTTCCCATTTTCCCATCAGGCGCCGCACTTGAGCCAGCGTTTGCATTTCCATGGGTGGAGGCGGTGGCATGACCGCAGCACGAACATCCGTCAGCGTTCGCATTGGGAGGAGTGGCCCGATCATCAATCCGGGTGGTTCAATGACCAAAGGTTCCCTGTTGATGGGAAGGATGAGGTGTTGAGTGCCAAGTTCAAAGACCAGAGGAACATCATTTTGTGGCGGTGGCAGCGGGTCCATGGGTTCAAGTGCAATGTGACCGGCTGGGAGGGCAATGCCAAGTGGCACTTCTCCTGGAGTTCCCCATGCCACTTCAGTGATCACTTGCGTTTCAAGTGGATTGGCCATCGCAATCTCAACCGAGGCGCCCTGATCAGATTCGATCCACACGCATTGGGGCGGATTTCGATCACACCAATGTGCGACACGTTGGGTCAATGTGTGATCCTCCGCATCAAGATCAAGAAGAATGGCTAATAACTGATCAGATGCAGCCGTTCGTCTGACCTGACAGGCAGCAAATCCAATAGGAGTCTTCACCACACCTGCGAGGGAGTTGGCAACTCGGCGCGCGAGTGGAGTGTCCATCGCAGCAAGACGATGCATCGCAATGCGCCACGGGCCACTGACTGCCAATGCGAGAAGTTGTTCATCTCGTCGATCAAAGCGCGCAATGTCCGGGGCGGGAAGATGTGCCAGTGAGGCAAAGAGTTCACATCGCCACTGTGACAGGGGGTCATCCAATGGTGGCCACGCGAGGGTCGGTGTGAAGACGCCTTCCATCCCTTCACCAAGGCGAGGCATCTGATCTGGCAGGGGCTCCCATTGCAGCGCGATGTTCTGGCCATCGAGAATCAGAGAACCCGCATCATCATTTGGCAGCCTAATCAGCAGCAACCGTTGTCCTGGCTGATCGCGGCCCAAGGTGATGCGGGTGGGTGGAAGTGACCAGGCGCGTGTCAGGCGAGGCACTTCTGAGAGCGTTGACAGTTGGACTTCAGATTTTGTTCTTGTGTTTGACCACCGAACATCAGGTGTCTGCGTGGTGTCTGTTGCAGGCAATGGAATCGCCAGCGCGCCACCTCGTGGCGCCAGCATCGTGACTTGTGGCGATGACATGACCAGCGCCAATGACAGGAGTGAAATGTTCATCCTTGCACTGGAGAGACGCGCCGTCTGGCGGAGATCAATTCACAGGCCTCTTCAACAGCACGATCAAGCGCATCATTGACAATGAATGCGTCATACAGGTCACGACTGGTGGCCAGATCGATTTCTCGGCGAGCCTCTGCAAATCGACGGGTGATGGCTTCTTCATCGTCTCGCCCTCGACCTTCAAGTCGGCGGCGCAATTCGACATCATTCGGTGGCAGGATAAAGAGCATGAACGCCGAAGGCATGCGTTCTCGCACTTGCTGCGCGCCTTGGACATCAATATCAAGAAGGATCAATTCACCGGCATGTAATGCGGCTTCGACTGGTTCACGCGGTGTTCCATAGGCGTGACGGCCGAAGACTTCGGCGTATTCCAGAAAGGCATCGGCATCCACCATGTCCTCAAATGCCTCTGGAGTCACAAAGAGATAATCCTCACCCTCCTTCTCTTCGGCACTCCTGGGCCTTGTTGTGGCGGAGACACTGAATTGGCCACCAAGTTGCTTTCGGATGCGATGCACAATGGTCGTTTTGCCGACGCCAGAGGGGCCGGAGATCACCAGAAGCAAACCATGGGCTGTTTCATCGCTCATGTTGCCAGTGTATGTGCAGTGGCAGCATGTGGGTCGTCATGCCGCATTGGACGGCCTCGTCGACCTACAATCTCCAGATGCCCCTTCCACAAGTTGCCATCATCGGCCGTCCCAATGTCGGCAAATCGAGTCTGTTGAACCGGTTTGCCGGACGCAGAATTTCGATTGTCGATTCCGTCGCTGGGGTCACTCGAGACCGAGTGACTGCGTTGGCAGAGTTGAATCCACCGACGGAATTGGAGACCACTGAAACCAGGTGGGTGGAGTTCACCGACACAGGAGGGTGGGGGGTCTATACCGCCGATCAAGATCGCATTGATGATGCAGGCTGTGACTTGGCCTCATTGACAGACGACATTGAGGGGCAAATCGGTGAAGCAATGCAACGGGCGGCAGTCATCCTATTTGTCATTGACGCGAGGGATGGGCTGGTTCCACTGGATCACACGGTGGTCGATTTGATCCGCAAACGGCAACTTGAGGATCGTGTGATGCTGGTCGCCAACAAGGTTGATGACACATCTTGGGAAGCGCACGCCATGGAAGCGGCTGGATTGGGCCTTGGCAATCCAGTGTGCGTCTCTGCCACCAGTGGCTACGGCATCAATGGTCTTCTAGATCAGATTTGGGATCTGGTCGAGCCTGGGGAAACGCCAGCTGAAGCTGAGATGCAGGTGGCCATCGTGGGATGTCGAAATGCAGGAAAATCCACGCTGATCAAT
>MDTE01129058.1_pt1 | contig 11190 bp, 10 predicted proteins | sample 811231 | NCBI WGS metagenome assembly MDTE01 (sample SAMN05326651, study PRJNA326480) | marine metagenome | isolation source: seawater | place: Indian Ocean: Red Sea | collected 2010 | reverse complement strand
ATATTTTTTTGTGGATCTGAAAACCAATTATTGGATCGCTGACCTCTCCCTTTAGTCTGATTAAGTGTCCAAATGACATCCCCGTCATTACAATCAGAAATGTGGAATTTATTTTTTAAATAGTCATTTGTTGAGTCAATGGCATCAAGTTTGATTATATTGAATTTGGTCATTTATAAACTAGATATAAATTGAAAAAGTAATAAATTTGTATAAAACTAATGGATTTAAATGTCAAAACCGAAATCTTCTGAAGATGAGCTTATAACCAATATTATATCAGGAATTGATGATGTGAAAGGTTTAGATATAAGTTTATTTGACTTAAGAGGTATTGACAACATGGTTTCAAGCTACTTTATAATCTGTACTGGTAGCTCTAATACCCATGTTAACGCAATTGTGAGTTCAGTGAAAAAAAAAGTAAGTAAAGAGTTAAAAGAAAAACCTTACAATTTAGAGGGTAGTACTAATAGTCAGTGGGTTTTGTTAGACTATGTAAATATTGTTGTACACATTTTTCAAAAAAAAACAAGAGAATATTATAATATTGAGGATTTATGGGGAGATGCAAAATCAACCAAAATAGCATCGAATTATTAATTAAATATGAAAGAAGAGAAAAATAATAAATCGAAGTTCAACCCTTACTGGGTTTACGGTATCATTATAACCATTTTACTAGGAATGAGTATGTTTGGTGGAGATAGTAATTGGCAAAAAATTAATAAGACCAACATTTCCGATTTCGAAAGATTTTTAAATGAGGGAGATGTATCGGAAATAGCTGTTATTAATCAAAAGTTAGCAAGAGTATCACTAAATAAGAACGGTCTCGAGAAAAGCATCCACAAAGATGTTAAATCAAAAAATATATTTGGACAAGAAAATACCAGTGGACCACATTATGAATTTGAAGTTGGTAATTTAGAGTTGTTTCAGAAAAAGCTTGAACAGGCTGAGGACAAAGGCATAAAATTTAGATATGAATTTATGACTGTAGAAAATCGATGGATGGATGTAATCCTTGGCTTTTTACCTATTATTATTATTATTGGAGTTTGGTTTTTTCTAATGAGAAGAATGTCAGGTGGAGGTGCTGGTGGTCCTGGAGGACAAATTTTTAATATTGGAAAATCCAAAGCAAAACTCTTTGACCAAAACACCGAAGTTAAGACCACTTTTAAGGATGTAGCTGGATTAGAGGGAGCCAAAGAGGAGATTCAGGAGATTGTTGATTTCCTTAAAAATCCAAAAAAATACACAATTTTGGGTGGTAAAATTCCAAAAGGTGCTTTATTAGTAGGGGCTCCTGGAACAGGGAAAACTCTGCTTGCAAAAGCAGTTGCAGGAGAGGCAAAAGTACCTTTCTTTTCATTATCTGGTTCAGACTTTGTTGAAATGTTTGTTGGAGTTGGCGCATCAAGAGTAAGAGACTTGTTTAAGCAAGCAAAAGACAAGTCTCCCTCAATTATTTTTATTGATGAAATTGATGCTATAGGACGCGCTAGGGGAAAAAGTAACTTTACAGGATCAAATGACGAGAGAGAAAATACATTGAATCAGCTACTTACTGAAATGGATGGGTTTGGAACAAATACTAATGTGATTGTTATTGCAGCAACAAATAGGGCAGATGTGCTTGATAAAGCATTGATGCGTGCAGGTAGATTTGACCGTCAAATTTATGTTGATTTACCAGATTTAAACGAAAGGCAGGAAATATTTAAAGTTCATCTAAAGCCATTAAAATCTACAAAAGCACTTGATGTAGAATTCTTAGCTAAGCAAACACCTGGTTTTTCTGGAGCAGATATTGCTAATGTGTGTAATGAAGCTGCATTAATTGCCGCAAGAAAAAATAGAAAATCTGTTGGAAAACAGGATTTTCTTGATGCTGTAGACCGCATTGTTGGTGGATTAGAAAAGAAAAATAAAATTGTTACCGATGAAGAGAAGAAAACTATTGCTTTTCATGAGGCAGGCCATGCTCTGGTAAGCTGGTTATTAGAGTATGCTGCACCACTAGTAAAAGTGACAATTGTTCCAAGAGGACAATCTCTTGGTGCTGCATGGTATCTTCCAGAGGAAAGAATGATTATAAGAACCGAACAAATGTTGGATGAAATGTGTGCAGCTCTTGGTGGGAGAGCAGCAGAAAAAATAATATTTAACAAAATAAGTACAGGTGCACTTTCTGATCTTGAAAAAGTGACTCAACAAGCCAGAGCAATGGTTTCTGTGTATGGTCTTAATGACACACTAGGAAATATAACTTATTACGACTCATCTGGACAAATGGAAAACAGCTTCACAAAACCTTATTCAGAAAAAACAGCCCAGGTAATTGATAAGGAAATTTCGGATATTATTGAAATTCAATATAATAGGGCATGTAATATTTTAAAGAAAAATAAAAGTAAATTAAAACAACTTGCAGAAAGACTACTTGAAAAAGAGGTTATTTTCAAGGATGACTTATTTAATATTTTGGGAGAGAGACCTTTTAAAAACAAGAATAAGGAAACTGACATTGATGAAAAAGGCATTAAGGTAGCTGTTAACTAACCTAGTTGTGAGTTTTTGGAACAAACTGTTTGGCTTTAAAAAAAAAACCAGTAAATCATATGGAGAAAGCCCTTATCTTCCGAAGAAAAGTGATGAAATAGAAATTGTCTTTGCAAAACTTTTTACTGAAAAGGGTGGAAAATTTATTTACAGTGAAGACCCAAAAAGCACAGATAACTATTTTAAATTAATACTTCAGGAGAATAAATGGGATTATAACGATATTCTGTGTTTTAATCAAAATATTGCCGATAGGTTCCACATTAGATGTCAAAGTATTAATGTAAACATAGATAAATTCAAAGTTTTTTTAATTGATTGTGAGTACTTGATTGCAAATAAAGGTACAATACTCATATGCGATCATCAATTAAAAAATTTTAAATTAAATAAGTTACCCCCATTTTTAATTGTTTTTTCTGGACTAAAAAATTTTGTTAACGACGTAAGTGAGGGGATGACTAGTCTGAAAAATAAATATTCTGATAGGTTACCATCCAACATAACAACGTTAAACGTTAAAAATTCAGATGATGAAAAAGATTTTTTATCATATGGTAATAGCGCTAAAAGCCTATATTTACTGCTACAAGAAAGCTAAAATATGAAAGAGTTTTATATTAGATTCATCTCTGGTATTTTGTATGCCTTATTGATACTTTTTGCTTTATTTAGTAATCAATTGACTTTTTCAATTGTTTTAACAGTTTTCTCAATACTTGCATTAATTGAATTTCAAAGACTTATAAACCATAAAAGTATTTTTGCTATTGCATTACTATTATTATTGGTTTATAATTTTAATAAGTTCCATATTGATGTTAACTCTTTAAATTATCTTTTAATCTTAAATTTTGCCTCTCATTTTTTTTTACTGTACGTGCTTTTTTACAATAAAAAAATTATTTTAAAATACATTGTAAAAAGTATTTTGACTTCTCTATACGTTGTCCTAGGGTGTTTTTTTATAATCGCTCTAGCAGGAACTGCTAAAAATTATAATCCTGATTCAGTCTTATTATTCTATCTTCTTATCTGGGTCAACAACTCTTTTGCATACTTAATTGGTAAAAAAATTGGGAAAAACCCTCTTTTTAAATCTATTTCTCCAAAAAAAACATGGGAGGGATTTTTAGGAGGATTAGTCCTTACCGTTCTTGTTGCCATTATTTTTTGTTTATACAAATCCTCTTTTTCTTTATTATTCTACATTTTTATTGGTATTTTAACAGCAGTTTTAGCGACCATAGGAGACCTAATTCAGTCAAAATTTAAACGCCAAGCTAACGTGAAAGATAGCGGATCTTTAATACCTGGACATGGAGGGTTTTTTGATCGTATGGATAGTGTGATTTTTAGTTCACCATGGATTTATTTTATAACCAATATTAATCAATATGTTTCATAGAGAAGGATATAAAATAATTCTCAACACCTTTCTGATTACTGTCACTCTTTCAATTTGTGTAGAATACGTAATTGAAAATTTTTGGATACAAAAACTATTGCAACTTAGCGCGATAATTATACTTTTATTAATACTTCAGTTTTTCAGAAATCCCGAAAGAAAAACTATTACTAATAAAAATCATATCATTTCTCCAGTCGATGGAAAAGTAGTGAATATCAAAGAAGTTTTTGAAAAAGAGTATTTTAAAGACAAACGTATTCAATTGTCTATATTTATGTCACCAGTAAATGTTCATGTAACTCGATATGCTATTAGTGGAGAAGTTATTTTTAGCAAGTATCATCCTGGAAAATATTTAGTTGCTTGGCACCCTAAATCTTCTGAATTAAATGAGCGAACTACTGTGGTTATAGAAAACAGGACTGTTGGAAAAATTCTTTATCGGCAAATTGCAGGAGCAGTGGCAAGGAGAATCGTAAACTATGCCAAAGTAGGTGATAAAGCAATTCAAGGAAATGATGCTGGATTCATCAAATTCGGTTCAAGAGTAGACCTTTTCTTGCCTATTGGCACAAAAATAAATGTAGTAATTGACCAATTCGTAAAAGGAGGTATAGATAAAATTGCATCAGTCTAATTACAAGTTGTCCATCCGCTTTTCCAAAAGAGCTATTTTTTGTCTAGCATCATCAACTTTCTTTCGTTCCAACTCAACCAACTTTTTAGGAGCATTTGATAGAAAACTTTCGTTAGATAACTTTTTTTTCACAGATTTTAAAAAACCCTTAGCATATTCTAATTCTCGCATTACCTTTTTCTTCTCAGCCTCAGTATCTACAAATTCGGAAGTTGGAATTAGGTACTCATTTTTACCAACGCGAAATGATCCTATATTCTTTTTATTGTAATCTACTTTTTTTCCTAACTTTTTAATTTGACCTAATTTCTTAACAACTTCTAAATAGGGAATTTCTGAATCAGAAATTAAAATAAGTTGCTCTTTAAATCCTATATTTTTTTCATTCCTAAAATTTCTAATTCCACTAATGATATGTTTTACTATTTCAAAATCATTAATCAATTGTTTATTAACTTGACCTGCCTTCGGCCATCGGGAAATAATTAATGCATCTTCCTTTTTTCTTTTTTGCATAAAGTGCCATAACTCCTCAGTAAGAAAAGGCATAAATGGATGCAATAACTTTAGATTTTCCTCAAATATAGATTTAATAGCTATCAATGTTCCTAGGTCAATTGGATGACCATAAGCAGGTTTAATCATTTCTAAAAACCATGAACAAAAATCATCCCAAATCAATTTGTAAAGTGTCATTAATGCATCAGAAATACGGTATTTACTGAAATGATCTTCAATAGAAATAAGGGTTTGAGCAAATAATGATTGATACCATCTTATAGCTGATTCGTTCAATGCTGGCATAGTTTGAGTCTCTGCAACTTCCCACCCTTCAATTAATCTGTAAGCATTCCAAATTTTATTAGAAAAATTCTTTCCCTGCTGGCAAAGAGATTCATCAAATAAAAGATCATTTCCCGCAGCAGAACTAAGCATTAAACCAACCCTTACAGCATCTGCACCGTAATCTTTAATTAAGTCTAGAGCATTGGGTGAATTACCTAATTGTTTAGACATTTTTCTACCTAGTTTGTCACGTACTAAACCTGTTAAGTAAACATTTGAAAAAGGGGGTCGATTTCTGAGCTTATACCCTGACATTATCATTCTCGCAACCCAAAAAAATAAAATATCCGGTCCAGTAACCAAGTCTTTTGTGGGATAATAATAATTAATCTCATTATTTTCTGGTTCTAAAACTCCATTGAACACAGAGATTGGCCATAGCCAAGAGGAAAACCATGTATCAAGTACATCCTCATCTTGTCGCAAATCAGATTGGGTTAAACTTTTATTACCAGTAATCTTTCTAGCCTTTTTAAGGGCACTTTCAACATCTTTAGCAACCACAAATTCCAACTTATTATCGCTGTAATAATAAGCAGGTATTTGCTGACCCCACCAAAGTTGACGTGAAATATTCCAATCTCGAATATTCTCCATCCAATGACGATATGAATTTTTAAACTTTTCAGGAACTAATTGAATTTCATCACTATTCAAAACAGCCTCAATTGCGGGTTTAGCAATATCTTTCATTTTTAAAAACCATTGTTCTGATAATCTAGGTTCAATTACTGCTTTAGTTCTCTCTGAGGTCCCAACTTTATGTCGGTGATTTTCTTTTTTTATAAGCTTCCCTGATTCTTCAAGTAATTTAACTATTTCTTTACGAGCAACAAATCGGTCAAGCCCCTTAAAGGAGAGACCATGATTATTTAGTGTGGCGTCAATATTGAAAATGTCAATCACTTCCAAATTATATTTTTCCCCAAGTTGTTTATCATTAATATCATGGGCAGGTGTAACTTTCAAGCATCCCGTACCAAATTCCATGTCTACATATTCATCCATTATTAAGGGGATATCCCTATTTGCAATCGGTACAATCAATCTTTTACCTTTTAAATGTGAGTAACGATCATCTTTAGGATTAACACAAACAGCAGTGTCCCCAAAAATTGTCTCTGGTCTTGTTGTAGCAACGATAATTTTTTCATCACTATCCTTAACTTGATATGCGATATAATACAATTGACCTTCACGATCCTCATATATAACCTCCTCGTCAGACAAGGTTGTTTTTGCCTCTGGATCCCAGTTGACCATTCGATAACCCCTATAAATTAATCCTTCATTGAAGAGCTTTATAAAAACTTCTAATACGCTAGCAGACATTTGCTCGTCTAATGTAAATTTTGTCCGATTCCAATCACAAGAGCAGCCCAGTTTCTTTAACTGTTCCAATATAACTCCACCATATTCTTTTTTCCAATCCCAGGCATGTTTAAGAAATTCCTCTCGAGTTAAATCGGATTTGTCAATTCCTTGTTCTTTCAATTTAGCAACAATTTTGGCCTCCGTTGCGATAGAGGCATGGTCTGTACCAGGTACCCAGCATGCATTGTACCCTTGCATTCTTGCACGACGGATAATTATATCCTGAAGAGTGTTATTTAACATGTGTCCCATATGGAGTACTCCTGTTACATTAGGGGGAGGAATTACTATTGTGTAAGGTTCTCTTTCATCAGGTATAGAGCTAAAAAAATTATTTTTCATCCAATAAGAATACCACTTCTTTTCAATTTTTTTTGATACGAAATTCGGTGGAATACTCATAGTTATTTAAGAATATAATTACTTACAAAAGTAATATACCTTTTATTATTTTAAAAGGTGATTGAATTTTGGTTTTGACATTAAAGTTGTAAATTTATGATAATAAAGAATTGAAAATATGAAACGGTTTGCACAAATTATTTTTTTTCTTGTTCCTTTATCCGTCTTTGCACAAGAAAAGGGAGCGCTAATCAGTTTTGAAACAGATACTATTGACTATGGAGAAATTTTAAAAGGTAGTAATGGTGTCAGAACATTTACATTTCAAAATATTGGTGATGTACCTATTGAAATTCAAGGAGTAAAATCGAGTTGTGGCTGTACAGTACCTAAAAAGCCCAATGAACCCATACCACCTGGGGGAAAGGGCGAAATTCAAGTTAAATATGATACAAATCGAATCGGCGTTTTTAGAAAAACTATTACTGTCAATACCAACGCCCCAAGTTCACCAATAATTGCCTTAAAGATAAAAGGAAACGTATTAGCTAAATAAATTATTAGTTAAGATATTTAAATTTTCTACAATTTTCAGCTTAGAATCTATTTTAAGGGTTTTTTTTTGAATATTTGCAATCATAGAAATTGAAATGCCAAAAATATCTAAAAAAGGACAAGAACTCCCTTCATCTCCCATAAGGAAATTAGTTTCTCATGCTGATGAGGCTAAGTCACGAGGAGTAGAGATATTACACCTAAACATAGGACAACCTGATATAAATGCTCCTGCTGAAGCAATGGAAATTATTCGTAATCACAATTTAAAGCTTCTTCCCTATGGTTCGTCTCAAGGATCATTGTCGTACCGTAAAAAACTTTGTAGATATTACAAGCAACATGATATCTCAATTGATGCGGATGATATTATTGTCACCACAGGTGCAAGTGAAGCACTTTCGTTTACCTTGAATGTTATTTGTGATGCTGGGGATCAAATAATTATTCCAGAACCATTTTATGCAAATTATAATGGTTTCGCCGCATCTTCAAGCTTAGATGTAATTCCAGTTGCCTCAAATTTTGAAAATAAATTTGAGTTACCTCCAGTTAAGGATTTTGAAGAAAAGATAACGGATAAAACCCGAGCTATATTGATTTGTAATCCCAATAATCCAACAGGATATCTTTATACTATCGCTGAAATAAATTCGCTAGTTGATTTAGCTGTGGAGAAAGATATTTTTATAATTGTTGATGAAGTTTACCGCGAATTTATTTACACAGATTCAAAACATTATTCCATTCTGCAAAATAAGAAAGCAAATCTACATTCTATTATGATAGATTCTGTATCTAAACGATATAGTCTTTGCGGAGCAAGGGTTGGATGTATGATTTCAAAAAATAAAAAATTGATGTCAACAGCTCTTAAATTTGCACATCTCAGATTATCTCCTCCATCCCTTGCTTTAATGGCCAGTGAAGCTGCAATTACCGCTCCAAAATCCTATTTAGAAAATGTAAAAAAAGAATATACAATTCGAAGAAAAGTTGTGATTGAAGCCTTAGAGAAAATCAAGGACGTAAAGGTTTCTACCCCTATGGGTGCATTCTATTGTATTGTAAAACTTCCAGTAAATAATGCTGAAGATTTCTCAAAATTTCTACTATCCGATTTTCAGCATGATGGACAAACTGTAATGTTAGCTCCTGCAGCAGGATTTTACACTTCACCAGGATTAGGAAAAGATCAAGTCAGATTAGCCTTTGTTTTGGAGTCTAGCAAGTTAAAACGTGCTGTTGAAATTTTAGAAAAAGCATTGGTTGCATATAATAATTTATAGTCAATTTTCTATATTAGATAATGAATTTAAATTTTCAAAAAAAAATTTCGCTTCAATCATATAACACTTTTGGAATTAATGTTCTGTCTAATCAATTTGTAGGAGTTAAAAGCACTAAAGAGATTCAATACGTCCTTAGTCAAAAAAAGAATGAAAAGATTTTAATCTTGGGTGGCGGTAGTAACATTTTACTTACGAAAGATTTTGATGGACTAACAATGAGAATTGAATCTAAAGGTATAAAAGTTATAAATGAAAATGATGAATTCGCAACCTTAAAAGTAGCTGCAGGGGAAAACTGGCACGATTTTGTTTTATGGTGCTTGAAAAATGATTTGGGAGGTGTTGAAAACTTAGCATTAATCCCGGGAAGTATTGGTGCAGCTCCAATTCAGAATATTGGTGCATATGGTGCAGAACTCAAATCTGTTTTTTCAAGTTGCGAGGCTGTCTCTGTAAATAGTGGGGTAAAGAAAATATTTGATAAAGCGCAGTGCCAATTTGGTTACCGAAATTCAATATTTAAGAATAAGCTTAAAGGAAAATATATTATCACCTCAGTAAATTTTTTACTAAAAAAATCTCCCCATTATATTAATACATCATACAAGGAATTAAATAAAAAATTGGAAGGTTGTGAAAAAACCATTCAAAATATTGCTAAGGCGGTTATAGATATTCGTTCAGAGAAATTACCCAATCCTAAACAAATTGGAAATAGTGGAAGCTTTTTTAAAAATCCAACAATCAAAAATTCACAATTAGAAATATTACAAAAAAAATATCACAAAATTCCATATTATAAAGATTTGGAGGGTAAAATTAAAATTCCCGCCGCTTGGATGATTGACACCCTTGGACTCAAAGGTTTTAGATCAGGAGATGCAGGTGTTCACAAAAAACAAGCCTTGGTTTTGGTAAATTACGGAAAAGCAGATGGTAAAGATATTAAAGCTTTGGCTGAAAAAATTCAATTAAAAGTTTTTAAGAAGTTTGATATAATTTTAACTCCTGAGGTTAATATTATTTAATCTATTCTCTATTCTTGGAATCGATTACCAGCGTGATAGGTCCATCATTTACTAGGCTCACTTTCATATCTGCCCCAAAAACACCTGATGCTACTGGTTTGCCTAGCACCTCCTCTGCTATAGTTAAAAAATTTTCATAGAGTGGTTTTGCAATTTCGTGTTTGGCCGCTCGGATATATGAGGGACGGTTACCTTTTTTGGTGAGAGCCATTAAAGTAAACTGGCTAATTACCAACATTTCTCCTGACTCTTGTATCAAAGATTTATTCATAATACCTTCAGTGTCATTAAATATTCTAATATTCGACAATTTATTAACCAACCAAATAACATCCGTTAAATCGTCATCATTTTCAATTCCAAGAAATACCAACAACCCTTTACCAATAGTTCCCTCTAACCTATCATCGACCTTCACAGCTGCCTCTTTTACCCTTTGAATCACTATTCTCATTTTATCGATATAGGGAATCCTCCTTTAAAATTTGTAAATAAGATTTATAACGACTTGGGGCTAACACTTCTGCCTCTACAGCTGCTTTCACAGCGCAATTAGGTTCATCAGTGTGTAAGCAGTTTTTAAATTTACACCCCTCTCTAAGTGAAACGAAATCAATAAAATAAGCAGATAATTCTTCCGGCAAAATATCTACTACTCCAAAACCTTTTATCCCTGGAGTATCAATAATTCTAGATAAACCAAGGTCAAACATCTCAGCAAAAGTAGTTGTGTGTTGGCCCTGTTTGTGTAGTCTTGAAATACTTCCAGTTTTAAGTTCCAAACCGGGAGAAAGTGAGTTGACTAAGGTAGATTTTCCAACTCCACTATGACCAGAAATCATATTTACTTTACCTTTCATAATAGACTTTATAAAAGTCAAAGTTTTTAAGTCTTTTGCAACAATCTCGTAGCACTTATATCCAATTTTTTTGTAAATCAACTTCAAATCTCTCATATCTTTTAATTCCTTTTTGTTGTATGTATCAGTCTTATTAAATAACAGTACCATATTAATTTTATAAGCCTGAGCAGTTGATAAAAAACGATCGATGAAAGTTGTTGAAGTCCTTGGATTTTTTAAAGTAATTAACAAAAAAACTTGATCAATATTAGCGGCAATGATATGTGTTTGTTTT
>MDTE01131611.1_pt1 | contig 11191 bp, 10 predicted proteins | sample 811231 | NCBI WGS metagenome assembly MDTE01 (sample SAMN05326651, study PRJNA326480) | marine metagenome | isolation source: seawater | place: Indian Ocean: Red Sea | collected 2010 | reverse complement strand
TTAAATTTGGAGCATCAACTAACGAATTCATTAATTTTGATTTGCAAGCTAGATTTGTTGAGTACCAAACTTCTGGACTTTTCCAGCTTTGAGCAACCATCCCCTGACCCATAAAGTCAATAATAAATTCGGGTTTTAATTTTGCTATATGTTTTATAATTGAATCCAAATCATTAACAAGGTTGTATTGAAACCATCTCCCCTCAAGTTTTGCACGATATTTTTCAATCCAAGGCCATTCATATGAGTCTTTAGGGGTACTCCTATTAAACCCATAAACATCATATTTACGTTTCAAAAATTCAGAAAAAATGATTTGACCAGCAAACGAACCTGAACCTAGAATAAGAAATTTCATATTAATTTAATTTCAGCTAAAGCCCTCTTATTATTCCACATTATGAAATAAAAAAATTAGCTTTTAGCTAATATCGATTATTTATTTTTAAAGGATATTATCATTAGTACCATATTTGAAAATCATTTTATTTTTGAATACTTTTTCTTCAAATTCTCATTCAATGAGAAATCTTAAATTTGATACTTTTTTATGTAAAATAACAGTTGAGAACCAAAAGAACCTTGGTAATTAAATCTTATTTTAGATTTAAAAAACAAAATAATTACATTTATGAAAAATTTTTATCCTACTCAGTATTTAAATGACTCTGAATTCAAGATAAATCATAATTACTTAAAAGAACAATTCGCCGACTATAAAGATATATTTAAGGAGATAGAAGAGGTTGTTAAAGAAGGCGACTATACCTTAGGTAATGCCGTAAATGAGGTTGAAGAGCTTATTGCAAATGAAGCTTCTACTAAATATGCAATTGGTGTAGGTAGCGGAACTGACGCACTATTTCTCAGTATGAAAGCCTTAGGGATCGGAGAAGGTGATGAAGTTATTACTACAACTTACACTTTTTATGCGACAGTTGGTGCAATCGTTACAGCAGGTGCAAAACCAGTTTTTTGTGATATTAAAGATGACTTTAATATAGATCCGAAAGAAATAATTTCAAAAATTAATCAAAATACTAAAGCAATAATTCCTGTTCATTGGGCTGGTAGAAGCTGTGATATGGACTTAATTATGAAAATTGCTCGAGAAAATAATTTGCATGTAATAGAAGATTCATGTCATGGCATCCAAGCAGAGTATAAAAATAGGAGATGCGGTTCTCTTGGAGATGTTGGTTGCTTTAGCTTCCATCCACTTAAAAATCTTAATGTTTGGGGTGACGGCGGGATTATAACAACATCTAATAAAGACCTTTCCTCAAGATTAAAATTAATCAGAAACCACGGTCTTATAGATAGGAATACATGTGTTGAGTTCGCATATAATTCTCGTCTTGATACTATACAAGCAGTGATAGCAAGATATTTAATAAAAAACAAACTTTCCAACATTACACAAAGTAGAATTAATAATGCTAAATATTTTGATTCGATGTTAATTAATATTGATCAGATTAAACTTCCTGAAAGAACAAAAGATTTAAAAGAAGTTTTTCATCTTTTTGTATTTAAAGCAAAAGACAGAGATGGTCTATATAAATATCTGAAAGAACATGGAATTGATGCAAAAATACATTACCCAGTTCCTATGCATTTACAACCTGCTGCAAAATCTTTTGGTTATAAATTAGGTGATTTTCCTAAAGCTGAATTAACTGCTAAAGAAACAATTTCTTTACCTGTACATGAATTCATTAATCTTAGAAACATTGAAAAAATGTCTGATTTGATTCATAAATTTTATTCAAAAAATTAGTCTTTATAAAATGCATATACCTTTTGTAAATTTATCAAGAGAAGCTGAACTATTTCTCCCTGAACTTTTGAAAAAAACTGAAGATGTACTTAAGTCTGGTAATTATATTAATGGCAGAAATGTCAAAGAACTTGAAAATAAAGTAGCTAAATATCTCAATGTTAAATATGTAATATCTGTTGGTAACGGTTCTGATGCACTTACATTTATATTGAGATCTTTGAATCTTAATAATGATGACGAAATAATTTGTCCTGCAAATTCATTTATTGCTACTGCATGGGCGATTATTGCTGCTGGTGCAAAACCTGTTTTTTGCGATGTTGATAAGGATTTTTTAATTAATATTAATGATTTTAAAAGAAAAGTAACTTCTAAAACAAGAGCAGTTATACCAGTACATTTAACAGGTAGAGTTTTTGACGTGCACGAGATAATTGATTTTTGTGAGTCAGAAAATATAAAAATTATTGAAGATGCTGCTCAATCTTTTGGGGCTGGAAAGAATAAAGACTTTAAAACCGGCACTATTGGAGATGCTGGCGCATTTAGTTTACATCCATTAAAAAACTTCGCAATTTATGGTGACGGAGGATTAATCACAACAAATAATCAAGATATTGCTAAAAGTTGTATTCTCCTTAGAAATCATGGTTTAAGAAATAGAGACGAAGCTCAAATATGGGGCTACAATTCTAGATTAGATGAATTACAAGCAGCTTATGCTCTAACAAAACTCGAAAAGATGGATAAACTAAATTCTATTTATATAGAAATAGCAAAGCAATATGATGAAAGTATTTCGAATCTTGCAATTAAACCTTCAATAAGAAATGATTTCAAAGATATTTATCATAATTATGTTCTTTTAGTAAAAAAGAAATACAGAGACAAAATAATGAAAAATTTATACAAGAAAGGTGTAGAGACAAAAATTCATTACCCAATACCTCTTCACTTACAAGAATGCTCCAAAGACTTAAATTACAAAGATGGTGATATACCAAATTGTGAAAATTTTGCAAAATCAATGATAAGTTTGCCTATTTACCCCACACTTTCTAAAAAAGAAATTAATTACATAATTAAAAATGTAAATGAAGAGCTAAATTTGGTTAACACTTACTAAAGTATTTTTATTTTGAAAAATCTTGTTACTGGCGGTGCTGGTTTTTTGGGCTCACATTTAATTGATAGTTTAATAAATCAAGGCGAGGAAGTTATTTGTTTAGACAACTTTTCTACGGGTTCAAAAGCAAATATAGATCATTTAATTAATAATAAAAAATTTCAACTAATTCAACAAAATATCATTGACCCCTTTTTCTGTTCAGCAGAAAGAATATGGCACTTAGCATCTCCTGCCTCTCCTTTCAATTATCAAAATAAGCCGCTAGATACTTTAAAAACTATTTTTCAAGGAACTTATAATATTTTGGAACTTTCCAAGAAAACTAACGCGAGAATTCTTATCGCAAGTACCAGTGAAATCTATGGCAATCCAGAGATATCCCCCCAATCTGAAACATACAATGGCTCTGTTAATACTATTGGTAAAAGGAGTTGTTATGTAGAAGGGAAAAGAGTTGCAGAAACTCTTTGTTATGATTTCAAAAGGGTTCATAATGTTGATCTTAGAGTAGTAAGAATCTTTAATACCTATGGTCCAAGAATGATGGAAAATGATGGGAGGGTAATTAGTAATTTTATATATCAGGGGATTAGGAATAAACCTTTAACTATATATGGGAATGGATTACAAACAAGATCATTCTGTTATGTAGACGATATGATTCAAGGGTTAATTTGTGCAATGGATTCAGATTATTTATTTCCAATTAATTTAGGAAATCCTGAAGAAATTTCTATTAGGGAACTAGCTAAGAAAGTATGTTTTAATCTAAATAAAGTCGAAAATTTAAAATTTTCTGAACTTCCAGATGACGATCCTATTCATAGAAAACCATGTATAAAAGTTGCAATGAAGCAATTAAACTGGCAGCCTAAAATAAGCTTAAATAATGGTCTAAAGAAAACCATTAATTACTTTACTAATCACTTTTCAAATGGAGTTTAGTCAAATAAAGAATATATGCTGTATAGGTGCTGGATATGTAGGTGGACCTACAATGGCAGTAATTGCAGATAAGTGTCCTTCCTTAAATGTGACTGTCGTTGACATAAATAAAGAGAGAATAAACAAATGGAATGAAGAAAATATTGATAAACTTCCTGTATATGAACCGGGTTTGGCTGAGATAATAAAAAGATGTAGAAATAGAAATTTATTTTTCAGCATAGATATCAAAAAAAATATTCAAGTAGCAGACCTTATATTTTTATCCGTAAATACTCCCATAAAAAAAAGTGGTTTGGGCAAGGGGCAAGCAAGTGATCTAAAATATATAGAGTCCTCTACTAGGGAAATAGCAAAATACGCTACTGGAGAAACTATCATCGTCGAGAAAAGTACATTACCTGTAAGAACAGCCGAAACAATTAAGAGTATTCTTAAATCTAATAGTCAATTAAATAATAATCAAAAATTTAGCGTTCTTTCCAATCCTGAATTTTTAGCTGAAGGAACAGCCATAGATGATTTAGAAAATCCAGATAGAGTTTTAATTGGAGGAGAAAATATGGAAGCAATATCAGTTCTAGAGGAAATTTATTTAAATTGGGTTGAAAAACATAAAATTATAAAGACTAATTTATGGAGTTCAGAATTGTCTAAACTAGTTGCGAATGCTTTCTTAGCCCAAAGAATAAGTTCTATTAATTCAATATCGGCAATTTGTGAAACTACTGGCGCCGATATAAATGAAGTTTCTAGTGCGATAGGTATGGATTCTAGAATTGGTGGAAAATTCCTAAATGCTGGTCCAGGATATGGAGGAAGCTGTTTTAAAAAGGATATCCTTAATCTTGTATATTTATCCAAGTATTATGGGCTTAACGAAGTAGCGTCTTACTGGCAAAAAGTAGTAGATTTAAATTTCTGGCAACAACACAGAATCAGCAAGATAATTGTTAATAAATTATTTAATAATCTAACAGGAAAGAAAATTGGTATTTTGGGATTTTCATTTAAAGCAAATACTAACGATACAAGAGAATCTCCTTCTATTCAAATATGCAAAGATCTAATTGAAGAAGGAGCAAATTTAAGAATTTATGATCCTAAAGTAAATAATATTCAAATAGAAAATGACTTAGGGCAAAAACAATTTACCGATGATGATGGCTCTTGGATTTCATGTGAATCAGCTATTGATGCTGCTAAAGAAGCAGATGCAATAGTAATAGCGACAGAATGGAAAGAATTTAAATCCTTAGATTGGTCCCAAATATCAAGTTTAATGAGATCTCCGAAGTGGTTATTTGATACAAGAGGAGTAACTAATTCTTGTGATTTAAAAAATTGTGATATCAATTATTGGAAAATTGGTTTAGGTGATTCCTCATAATTAATAAAAATTAATTTCTGAAAGATCTCCAAACAGCTAACAATTTACCTTGAAAAACCACTTCATTTAAATTTAATTCAATAGGCTCATAAGCAGGATTTGCTGCCTCGAGGTATATTTTGCTGCCTTTTTTAAAGAAATACTTTAAGGTAGTGCCTAGACCAGGAACCATAGCACTTACTATTGTGCCATTTCTTAAGGCGTATGCATCGTTAATAGGTTCCATCAAAACCATATCCCCGTCTGCAATGCATGCATCTATCATTGAATCACCATTTACTGTAAGTGCGAAAACATCTTTTTTCCTGAAAACCTCAGAAATATCTAAATTATCCTGAAGATCAGAATATGTTTCAATTAAACCCCCAGCGGCGATTGATCCCATAATTGGGACTCCATCAGAAATTTCATCAATTATTTGTAAGGTTCTTGCTTTACCTTCTTGCCATGAAATATATCCCTTATCCTGTAAATGTTTAAGGCGACTTTGAATGGGCGCAGGAGATTTTAAACCCATAGCTTGCATCATTTGCCGAATTGATGGACTATGTTGAAATTCCCTGAAATAACCCTTTATCCAACTATAGAGTTCATTTTGAGCTTCAGTAAGATTACTCTCTGGTGAATTAACCACAATATAAAAATACAAACTAATACATTTGTACCTCTTTTAAAATAAGATTGCAATAGTTATTAAGTAAGTAGCCAACTTAGCAGTGATTGTTGAACATGCATCCTATTCTCCGCCTGTTCAAAAATTCTACTTTGTTTACCTTCAAAAACTTCCTCTGTTATTTCGTTACCTCTATAGGCAGGGAGGCAATGAAGAACTATTGAATCTTTAGAAGCCTTCCTTAATAGATCAGTATCAACTGTAAATCCATTAAAATCTTTTTCTTTTTGATCCTTTTTATTTTCTTCGCCCATAGAAGACCAAACATCGGTATACAACACATTTGATCCCTCAACAGCAATATTAGGATCATTATAAATTTTTAACAAATCTTTGTTTTTACATATTTCTCTAGATTTTTTGATAACCATAGGATTTGGTTCATAACCTTCCGGACATGCAATTCTAACTTCAACTCCCAACAAGGCTCCACATAAAATGAGAGAATTTGCGACATTATTTCCATCTCCTATAAATGTCAAAACTATATCTCTAAAATCTCCGAATTCCTCTTTTATTGTCATAAAATCTGCTAATGCTTGGCATGGATGTTCGTAATCTGTAAGAGCATTAATAACAGGTTTAGAAGACCACTTGGCGTATTCTTCTAAATCGGTTTGATTGAAAGTTCTTATTGCAAGCACGTCACAATATTTGCCTAGTACTCTTGCTGTATCCCTAATAGGCTCACCCCTACCAATTTGAGATGTTGTGGGATTTAAGTCAATAGTTGTTCCGCCTAGTCGCGACATAGCCACTTGAAAACTAACTCTAGTTCTTGTAGAGGACTTGTCAAATATTAAACCTAAAACCTTATCTTTAATTTCGACTTTTAAATCTCTATTTTTTAATTTCTTTGCAATTTCTAAAATATATAAGACTTCTTCAGAAGTAATATCTAAACTTGATAAAAAATTTTTTTTTAAAGGCTCATCTTTATTTCGCATTAATCTCTTTATAAAAGTTTAAATTCTACTATGCAGGCATCTTACTTTCAGCGAGTAGATTTTTCAGATCTTCACCTTCAATCACTTCTTCTTGAAGTATTTTTTGTGAAATAGATTCAAGTAAAGGCAAATTACTTCTTAGAATATTAAGAGCAGTCTCATGTGCATCATCTACTAAATCCCTAACTTCTTTATCTATTGCTTGAGCAGTGGCATCACTGACTGACCTTCTTGGATTGTTTCCATTCCCGAGGAATTGTCCACCACCTTGTTTATCATAAGCAAGAGGTCCCAAAATATCGCTCATACCAAAAGTGCCTACCATTTGTTCTGCTATATCTGTAGCTCTTTGAAGGTCGTTGGAGGCTCCAGTTGTAATTTTGCCAAAAACAACTTCTTCTGCAGATCTCCCACCTAATAAAGTAGCTATTTGTCCCTTCAATTCTTCTTTTGAATTAAGGAATCTTTCTTCAGTAGGCAATTGGAGTGTATATCCTAACGCACTCATTCCTCTTGGAACAATTGAGATTTTTGCAACCTTTGAACCACCAGGCATTAAATGACCAACAATTGCATGGCCAACTTCGTGGTAAGCAACAACTTTCTTTTCATCTTCTTGAAGAACTCTACTTTTCTTCTCTAAACCTGCAACTACCCTTTCAATAGCCTCACTTAAATCTTGCTGCTCAACGCTTTTTCTTTTGGCTCTCGCAGCTAATAAAGCCGCCTCATTTACCATATTTGCTAAATCTGCACCTGCAAATCCACTGGTGGCTTGAGCAATAGAATCTAAATCTATAGATTCAGCTAATTTAACTTTTTTAGTATAAATCTCAAGAATTGTCTTTCTACCTGACAAATCAGGTCTATCAACCAAAACCTGTCTGTCAAATCTTCCAGGTCTTAGCAATGCTGCATCAAGTACCTCGGGCTGGTTAGTTGCCGCTAGAACAATTACAGGCTTATCCGTTGAAGCAAAACCATCCATTTCAGTTAATAGCTGATTTAAAGTCTGCTCTCTCTCATCATTACCACCAACAACTCCCATTGAACCTGAACGACTTTTACCAATTGCATCAAGTTCGTCAATAAAAATTATGCAAGGTGCTTTTTTCTTTGCCTGCTCAAACAAATCTCTTACTCTAGCTGCACCAGCACCAACAAAAAGCTCAACAAATTCAGAGCCAGAGATTATAAAGAATGGTACTTCTGCTTCACCAGCAACTGCTTTAGAAAGAAGTGTCTTGCCTGTCCCTGGAGGACCAACTAATAAAACTCCCTTAGGTATTCTTGCTCCAATATCTGTATATCGTTCTGGCCTTTTTAAAAAATCTACAATTTCAGTTAACTCATCTTTAGCCTCATCAACTCCTGCTACATCTGCAAAAGTAACTTTAGATTCATCATCAGGAACGTAGACTTTTGCTTTACTTTTAGTAAAACTTAATGCCCCTTGAGCACCCCCAGCACCCATACTTCTTCTAGCAAAAAATTGAAGTACAAGGATAAATATTAGCGGTGGGACAACCCAACTTAAAATAGTTGAAAAGAAATTAGGCTTCTTGGGAGGTGCAGCAGCAAATTCAACTCCTTTACTTTCTAATCTTTGAGGAAGATCCATATCAAAAATTGGGGTTGTAGCCAAAACTGAAGGAGCTCCTTCCTCCGCTCCGTTTAATTCGTATCTTATTTGTTCTTGCGTAATGTAAGCTCTTTTTACTTCACCGTCATTTACTTGATCTATGAATAATGAATATGGAACTCTAGGTATTTGCATATTTTGGTTTGGGAAAAGGCTACTAAATAAAAGTAATGCTCCAACACCTATCAAAATAATATTTACAATTCCGAATCTTCTATTAGGTTGGTTATCGTCTTGTCTTATTGGCATGAGAGTTATCAAATTTTGACCTTATTATAAACTAAAGGAACAATTTCCGTATCCGCTAAATTTTTTTTGGGTAAGAACCGAACGCAGAATATTTTTAAATAAACTATTTAATAATTTAATTGTTTTAATCAAGAGAACTTTTAACGCAAATATCGTCACCTATTAAATTAAAATGGGGATTCTTTAGGTAAAAAACTTCACTCATTTCTAAAAACTCAAAATCTCCGAAAGGAGTCATATTACTTTCTCCACCAAGTATTTTTGGAGCAATAAAAGTTACTATTTCTTGTATACAGCGAGATTTTACAGCGGCAGTGGCTAGGTTAGGGCCACACTCCCAAAGGATCTTATTACAGCCCCGTTTAGCTAATAATTTGGAAATTAGTCTTGGATTGTCTGAGGATACTTTCTCCACTTCTACGCTTTTTGGTATTCTTTCTAAAAATTTTTCATTTGCTGAAGTTGAATCATAGATGACCAAAGTTTTTGCTTTTTCACAATCCCAAAGATTACATTTCTTGGGTAAATCCAAGGACCTAGTAAAAACAACTCTCAAAGGTTCTGTTTCTTTTAAACCTCTAGATGTTAGAAATGGATCATCTTTCCTTAATGTATTTCCGCCAATTATAATCGCATCATATTCTGATCTAAAGGAGTGTACCAATGAACGCGAATATTTGTTAGTAATCCATTTACTTTTACCATTTTTTAGACCAATCCTTCCATCAATACTCATTGCCGTTTTTAAAACACCGTATGCTCTATCATTTTTATTCTTATAAATAAAAGATCTATTTAATTCTAAAGATTCCTTCTGACATAGTCCCAAGTGAACTTCAATGCCAGCATCTTTAAGAATTTTAATGCCTTTACCTGAGACTCTTTTATCGGGATCTTTTATAGATACATAAATCTTCTGTATTCCTGAAGAAATAATTTTTTCTACACATGGTGGAGTTCTCCCTTGATGACAACAAGGCTCAAGATTTACATACATTATCCCTCCTCTGGCATCTTTCTTTAAATTATTAAGTGCCATTGCCTCTGCATGAGGCATACCCGCTTTGTAGTGAAATCCTTCTGAAATAAGATTTTCATTTTTGTCTAGGATTACAGCTCCAACCATAGGGTTTGGACTCGATGTCCCCTTTCCTAAAGATGCTAATAAGATCGCTCGCTTCATCCATTTTGTATTATTTAAAGACTTTTCAGACATCTTTAACAATTCAAAATTAATTTAAAGACCTCCACTCCTTAACAACAAAAGGAGGGACGGGTAACTCTGAAAAAACACCTGACAAAGTTAATCTTAATGGTCTATTTTTTTCAATATTTTTTATTAACTGATCAAGGTCAAATTCTGCAGCAGCTTGTCTGCCATCATTAGCCAAATCAATATTCAAAAGTGTTTTATCTGCTAAAAACCAATTTTTTCTTCCAGAATTTACCTCTAAATCTGTTGGGTGATCAATCCTTAGATTACCTGGGTAACCGATAATTCTTAAAATCAACTTATCATCATAGAGTGGAGATTTGTATGCCACTAGTTGCCACGTCTCAAAATCCAAGTCCCTCAAAAATTCACTACTGGCATTTATAAGTTGTCCATTAATTTCTGTTTTCCCTATCTCTGCATTAACCTTAATCGGATTTAAAATTAGATAAAGTAAAAATATTAAAGTAAAAAATCCCTTTAAAAAAGAACTTTTATTTAATCTTGTAATTTTCTTCATTTTCTGAATCCATTAATGCGTCAAGAGTAACAGCTGATCTTATTAGAGCTTGATATCTTTTGATTATTTTACGATTTTTTTCAATCACTCGGGATAATTTTAAGGTATCTTCCTCGGTATAATTAGATGTTAAAGCACTTGAATCATCCTCTATTAACTCAAAATCACTTTCTTTGTTAATTAGAGTTAACAGTAAATCGTGTAACCTTTTTCTCCTGTCGTACAAGTAATTTATTATTATATCTCGAATAATAATAGGATAATTCAATACAACATTCAAATTTATAATGTAAAACTTTTAAAGAAACTTATGCCTAACATGAAAAGAAAAATATATGTAATTGGAATAAATTCTTTTGAATTTGATGATTTACCTGAAAAATTACAAAATATTTTTATCAAAACACCTAACATTGCGATCCCATGTTCATATTTCGATAAAATTAAAAAATGGGGAGGTAGCAAAAAAAAACAAGAAAAATCATTTTTTGCAAGTAAAAGTGATAACGAACTTATTAAATGGATTAAATCTCAAAAAACTGATGTTGTATTAATCTCAAGAGGGGATCCATTATGGTTTGGCATCGGAAGAATACTTCTGGAAAATTTCTCTAGAGATGAATTAAGTTTTTACCCAGCTAATACATGTGTTCAATTAGCTTTTAGTAAGTTAAAAATATCTTGGCAAGAGGCAGTTCTT
>MDTE01009088.1_pt1 | contig 11191 bp, 11 predicted proteins | sample 811231 | NCBI WGS metagenome assembly MDTE01 (sample SAMN05326651, study PRJNA326480) | marine metagenome | isolation source: seawater | place: Indian Ocean: Red Sea | collected 2010 | reverse complement strand
TCTATAGGGAAGAAGAACTATAATAGCATCTTACCTTAGTGGCTCTTACCCCCCTTTTGAGTAAGAACCTACGATATGAGGTCAGAATCACTCATATCGACCACTACCCTTTCATTGGGTGGTTTACCTCTACAACAGCATAGAGGCTTTGTCGGGTTAGTGGCATCTCCCAACGACATTATACAATAAATAAGGGGTTACAGTTGTAGTTTCTTTATCACTCCCAATATAAAAGAAAAGGAGACTGTTATGCTGAATAGAACGAGTAGGATTAGAGTACCTAATAGATTAGTAAATGAGATAGTTGACTTCCTTATGGATCAATTGGGGAACTACTCTGACCTAAGTATAGATGTAGTTGTACCTCCCCCTCCTAGAACGAGTAGATACTTTGATGACTTAGATGTGAAGGTAGAAATAATATCACCAGCGGCTACTGAAAAGTTTAACTTTGAAGCTAAGTATGATCCTACTAACTCCGTCCTTTATATCAACCTCTCATACTTTGAGCATGAATATGAGGAGGATGATATAGAAGATGCTCTATTTAGAGTAGTCTCACATGAGCTGGTTCATGTTTATCAGATCTTCTACACAAGAGCACGAGAGAATGATCCTAATGCTGTCTCTCCAACAGCAGGGCTACCTTCTTTTAGGGAGAGGACTCCACAATATAGCCAAGACACTGATGATATATTGCACCATCGCCTAGATGATAGAGAGTTTTACCCTCGCTTAGAGGACACGATCAATTCGATTAAATTCGTGCATAGAAGAAACCCTGGACATATAGTTGAAATAGTCTCTTATGTCTTAGGTGAGTCTCGTACACCTAAGTATAAATCAAAGCATTTAGAAGAACCAATCGGATGGCTTAAGGATTTAAAAACCTACGCCCCAAGAAAGTACATCAAGGCTGTTAAGAAGATTAAAAATGCGTTTCCAGAAACCGCAAAAAGTCGCAGAGCTGATTTCTTTAGACAGGTTAGTCCTCCCGATGAGCTAAGTACCTATAGCAATGGTACTCCCACAGGTAAGAGTACAGACCTCAAAGATAAGGGTGAAGGTTCTCAAATGCCAAATGGAGATGGGGCGAGAAATATAGGTCGCCCAAGTCCAGACTCTCCTAACCTTAAATCGAGAAACCTTGATCGTTCTGAGTCCTACGGTAGAAAACCTGCTGAGGGCTTTGATGGAGGTTATGTGCATGATAGTGGTAGCGGTAGTGCTAGGGTTATCCCTTATGATAGTGGTTTTGCGAACAACTCATCTCCTCTGAGAAAAGCAGGAGGGAAGAATGTTCCTGTTGATGAGAAGCTGTGGGCTGAATTACAAGCTCTAGTTAAGGGTGAATCGAACAAGCCAGTATCCAGAGGAGGGGAATCCGTCAATCCTGTCAATGATGGCAAAGGGTTTGAAACATTCCCTTCTGCTTACGCTAACGGTTGGGCTTTGGCTCAATACAAGCGTTTAGGTGGCAAGTGGAAGAAGGAAAGCTCCGAGTTCAAGAAGCCTCGCAAGTGGGATAAAGACCATTGTGAATCTAAGAGCTGTGGTGACATGGGCTTCTCTGAAAAGGCTTCATGTCGCCCCTATAAGAACTGTTACACGAAATCGGCAAAGAGGGTTGCTCGTAGATACTTAAGGACTTTAGAAAATGAAAAATAAGTCCTTAATCCAAAGGGTGGCTCAACGCTATTTAGAGTCAGCGAAGCGTGATGACCCTAAAAAAAAGAACACTGGCAAAGGTGGCTTAGACACTTGGTTTGCAGGGCATGGTGGTGGGAATCCCGATGATCGTGCTACATGGGGCGATTGGATTGCTATAACACCTGTAAAACACACTATCACTAAAGATGATGGAAAGAAGAAAACCTATGAACCCGGAGACATTGTTGGCCCATGTGCCATATCTAGTGAAAAAGAGTGGTCAGATATTACAAGTGGGGGAAAGAAACCCCTCAAGTGTATGCCACGAGAAAAGGCTTGGGGGATGTCCAAAGAAGACCGAGCTGAACTCGCCAAAAAGAAAAGGCGTGAAGAAGCGAAGCATCGTGGGAAGAAGCCTGTTAATACTCCGACTTTCTCTGATGAAGCTAAAGAGGTTACAAAGAAGAAGAAAGCGTCTGCGAGTCGGGTAGCACTTCTCTATCTCCAAGCGGCTGCTCAACCTGCACAAGACCTAGCAGGTGTTAAAACATGGGTAGAGAAAACACGACAAGACCAAATCAACAACGACACCTCAGCACCAGAGAAATCAAGAGAAGATTATGAAGATGGTAAGCCACAAAGAGATCGAGTTCTTCCTTTACCGAGTGGACACCCAGAAGGTAGAGATGAACAGAGAGTTGGACCAGGAGTCATTAACTCACCTCCCGATTCTAGTGGTCAAGGTGGAGCGAACCGTCCAAAGAAAGATCCAAGTGCATTAAATGATCACCCCGATGGAAAAGCCTTACATGAGCGTCCAAGATCAAGTGGTATTCCAGGTGATCAGTATGGGAATCCATACATAGATCAGTCCACATCTACAGGACTTAAGCGTAGAGTTATGGGTAGCTCTGAAGAGGAGTTCGAGTTTTGGGATGTAGACGGAGATGATCTCATCAAAGTCGCTCTGTTTCGATATAACTTTCGACCCCCTAGAGGGAATAAGCGACAACGAAAGCAAAAGGGTCAAGCGAAACGCCAATCTCAAAAGTACAAGCGTAAATATAGGGTTAAGTACCGCAGAAACCTCATAAAACAGAAGAGGCTCTACAAGCGTAAAAAGCACAACCCAACTTACAAGAAGTACAAAAAAAACTACGCTAAAAATCCAGAAAAGTACAAGCGTAGACCCGGCGGAGTTTCCACCGTAAAACAAAAAAACCAGAGAGCTGAAAAACGGAGAAAGAAGGCAGACCATGAGTGATTTCTTAGCTGATGATCTCTTAGCTGAAATACTTGCAGACGATCTTTTCGCTGAAGAGCTTGAAGCGGGTAGAACTAAGCGTAGGACTAATCCTAGAATCAAACGCAGAAGGCGTATGAAAACTAGGACAAAAAACTTACGCAAAAGGAAGACCAATCAAGCTCAAAGACGAAAGAATAGAAAGAAGCATAGGAAGAAAATGAGAACTGACCCTAACTATAGAAAAAATCGCCAAGACTACCGTAAGAAATACTACAAGAGACACAAACGAGGATCTGTGGGGTATTCTCTCCCATTCGATTTAGAATTTGTTTATGAGGGGAAACCCGCATACCTTATGTCTCTTTCTGAGATGTTTGATGCCATCAACATCTATGTAGATGGAGAGACAGCAATTGTTGTAGACCTCAATGATTTCTTAGATAGAGTCGAGTGGTATGAAGAAGAAGATATGAAGCTTTTCTTTGACTTAATCGGTGAGTCTTATGCCGTCTTAGATGAAGACCCTCAAGACGCTTGGTCTGAGTTTACTCTTGAAGAAAGAGATGCTCCAGCCAAGAGACATATAGATAAGAAATCTTCGATCTGTGATCGGACTGATAACTTAGCTATCCTACAAATGCTCTTAGCTGTTCTTCGTGGTGCTCATTTCGCACACTGGACTAGTCATTGGCAGGTTAAAGGGTCTAACTTCTATGGCGACCACGAGTTGATGGAGAGGATTTACAATACCCTCATAGAAGAAATCGACACCCTAGCTGAGAAGATTGTAGGGACATATGGTGTGGGAGCTGTTAATGCTGTTGAACAGGCACAGTTAATGGCTAATCATCTTCTACCCCTTGCTGAAGCTCATAGCATGAATGATCCTATCCGTAGAGCCTTATTGATTGAAGAAGGCTTACAGGTAGTCTTTAAGAACGCTTATGGGATGTTAAAGGACCAAGGCGGTATGACTCTAGGTATGGACGACTTTATTATGTCATTAGCGAACACGCATGAGACTAGCCTTTACCTTTTAAGGCAGAGGTGTGACTCCCGACCCTCTGTCCGAATGGCTTTTAATAAGTACAATCCTACTGAACTAATGGGCCAACTTATGTCCGTACTTAATAAGAATGGTCTTGAGGACACCGTACTTGAACTTAAAACCATGAAAGTACCCCAAATCGTAGACAAAGCTTGGAGGGAAAGAGAGAAATAACCTCTTTTACTTTCAGTGGTTTACAGAACTTTTTAAAGTTTTTTGGAAATGTTGGGGCAACTTCTTGTGTATATCGTATAAGAGTATTTGAGCAACAGAGCCAATCACCTCGGATGACTCGCTAACGCTCATAACACTTAATGCCGACAGGCACAGATATAAGGAGAATGCCCTATGGGTTTTTCAGACTTTTCACTCGGTTCTACTTCACCAATCCTTTCAGGTGGTAAGGTTCGTTGGAAGCCACAAAAAGGAAAGTTTCGTGTAACTTTCGTGGCTCTACCAGGTCTTGAAGATAATGCTGTCAAGTTCACAGACGATAATGGCAATCCTACCAACCCCTCTTTTAAGGGAGGTCGTAGGCTTTACCACAAAGATGTTGGATACTTCTTGGATCATGGTCCAGAGTATCAGAAGATCGCAGGTAATCCATCGAAGACCTCAATCGCTACTACGCTCATCTTTTGGCCTACAGACGCTAACGGTACGCTTGATAAGGCTCGTTTCGCTAACGGTGAATATGAGGTGAAGACTTGGGTATTTTCGCTTGATAAATACCGTCAGCTTGAGTCCATCAACTCAGAGTTCCCTTTGAGTCAGCACGACATCAGCATCACCGTAACAGACGCTCAGTTCCACAAGATGACTTTCGCACCTTGTAAAGAGTCCTTGTTCAAGACCTTACATGATAAGGGTTCTGATATGTTCAAGACTTGTGTCGAAACCATCAAGCCTATCCACGCAAACATCCAAAATGACATCGCTCAAGACCTTACTCTCGATCAGATTCGTGAGAAGATGAGTGGTAGCGTAGGTTCTCCGACAGGCAATAGTGGTGGTGGGTTCAACTCTAGCTTTGACGCTGATGAGATTCTTGACGGTATGCTCTAAAAGCCTTGACCTTTGACTACGGTCATGGTTAGATACCGTTAATAGCCTTTAAAGGCTCTATGCCTCTTAGACCCCTCACCAAGCCACAGAGGGTGTTTAAGGGGCATTACTTTTTGTAGACCTTTTATATCTTTTCCGTAGGTGATCTCAAACTTAAACCATACGGAGAACACTTATGAGAAGGTCTGCACAAGAAGTAATTAGAAATCTTGAGTCTAGGATTGCTAGACTTGAGAGAGAAGCATTTAACTTTAAAGATGTTAAAGACTTTATCTCTCAAAGGTGGGTAAAAGACTCTTTTGGCTTAACTGAGAAAGATGTTATTAAAGCCGCAGAAAGAGCCAACTTTATCAAAGGTTTCAAAGGTAGACCAAAGATTCTCAAAGCTGTACAAATCAAATCTGAGCAGGGTCTTTATGAGCTTTTGATTGATAAGGGTCAAAAGAAAGAAATCTGTTATGATGACCTTTGTGAAGAAACTGGAATGGTTGATGAACACTTTTTGGCTTACATTTACTTCAGCTCTCCCGATGCAAAACCTGTAGGGGTTGAGGTAGGGAGTGTAGATGGAAAGCATGACCTTAAAAAAGTAATCACACATCTGAAGAGAAGCACAAATAAAAGAGCTAAGACAGCTTCAAGAGACTTACAGTCAAAAGTTGATGACTTGCGATATGCCTTTGAAGATTGTGCTAAAGAACTACATCAAATGTTTGATGAGTTTGATGGTAACCCTGCTGTTAAAGGCAATGAGGATCTCGAATGGATGCATGGTAATCTCTATTCACATCTAAGTTCAATTTCTGATGTTCGTGGAGACTTGAACTCTGATGTTAGATCCCTTTTCTCTAAGTTGGAAAATCTGGTACTTGAAGTTGAGGAAGCTCAAGAAATTTATAGTAAGATGACTAAAGTTAGAGTCGCTTCAAGTTCTATCCGTAGGTCAGCAGACAAAGTTCTAAAGGCCATGCAAGAGATGGAGCGTGAGCTTGAAAAGATGCCCTCATTCAGAGGTGATGTAGAGGATCGCTACTATGCTGACCTAGCAGAGCGTTGGTATACGCTCTCCATGAGGGTTGAAGAAGAAATCAAGCATATCGCAGGAGCTTACTAAGACTTAATCGTCTTAGACTCAAACACAGAGTTATATTGCTGACGGACACGAATAAAAGTCGTGCATTTACTCAGTTCTCTTAGCTCACTCGCACCTATATAAGTACAGGTTGATCGGACACCTCCAAGTATATCTTGGAGGGTGTCTTTGAGTGGGCCTTTACGCTCAAGGGATACTGTGCGTCCTTCTGATGAACGGTATTCATTAAGTCCTCCATGATACTTCTCCATCGCTGTGTCTGATGACATACCATAGAAGAGTGCGTTCCCATTTTCATCAAGGCTAATGTTTTCATCATGTCCTGCGAGCATACCCCCAAGCATCACAAAGTCAGCACCTCCACCAAATGCTTTAGCTACATCACCTGGACAGGTACAACCACCATCGGACATGATGCGTCCACCTAATCCATGAGCGGCATCGGCACATTCAATAACAGCACTTAACTGTGGGTAGCCAACACCTGCTTGAATACGAGTCGTACACGCTGATCCCGAACCAATCCCAACTTTTACAATGTCAGCACCTGCTAAGATCAACTGTTCAGTGATTTCTGCTGTAACCACATTACCAGCGATGATGATTGAGAGGGGATACTTTTTCCTTACCCTAGAGACAAACTCAATGAAACGCTCTGTGTACCCATTCGCTACATCAATACAGATCGTGAGGATCATCCCATTGGTCTTATCTTGAATACGCACAAGACGATCAAACTCCTCATCGGAGATACCCATAGAGTAAGCCCAATATGGAGCGTATCCACACCCTTGATTAGAATACACCCAGTCGTAGATCTCCATATACCGTTCTTCAGTGTAATGCTTATGGAGGCAGACCATCATGTGAAGATCAGTAAGAACTTTACCTGCTTCAAAGGTAGCCACAGTATCCATATTAGCGGCCACGATAGGTATCCCATCCCATATCCGTTTACTATGGGGGAGTTTGATCTCCCTAGACAGGTTCACATCTTTGCGTGATGTCAGCGTGGATCTTTTCGGCTTAAACAACACATCTTTAAAGTCGAGCTTAAAGTCTGTTTCGATTCTCATGATTTCTCCTATGAAACAATAACATCATTGTCTATATCTCCACATAGACCTGCCAAGAAAGACTTTACCTGTCTCTTACCCTCATCTGACTTCAAAAACTTATCTAAAGGATCATTATTGTCGTCCTCTTGTTCAAGTCTAGGGTCAAGAGATCTTTGCCATGTAAAAACATTGTCTGGGTGCATATCAAATCCGATAATGCTAAACACCTCAGACAAGTGATATGCGACAGCTTGGACTTTATAGACATGACCAGTCACTATAATCCCACACTTCTTTCCCTCTAAAGGGTTCTTTTCTTCATACGCTGTCTTACGATTTTCTATGTTGTTCATTCTCTCTATGATCTTTTGTAGCAACGCTGAATGACTCCCCCATCTAACACTCGTACCCCACAACACAACATCAGCCCATTCTAGTGCGTCATAAATGATGTTCATCTCGTCTTTCCCTCGATAATCATCGGGGTTGTCATGGCTAAGTTTATGTGCCCAGCATCTATATTTACCAGCGTCTGGATGAGCACAGTTCATTTTGCCATCCGAATAACAACTCAAGTTAGGAACGATGTGCAAGTCATTAGCGTCAATAAAGTCTATGTCATGCTTTTTATTTAGCTCATCGGACAATTTACTCAACACCATTTTGCTAGTTGACTTATCTCTGTGTGTGGTTGTGCTTACAATCAAAATCTTCATGGGAGTCCTTTATGAAATCTGTTCTTACATACAACATGAAAGACGATATATTTATAGTCTATAAAAACGAGTCTTGTTACATTAAGAACCAAGACGAAGAAAAGCACTATAAGTCGCTTAAAGAGTATGAGGATGATATGGGCTATATCCTTGAAGAATTATACCCAAGCAACCTCATACTAAAAGCTAAGTCCAACCTAAAGTGGACTCTCTATCGTCTAGGTGATAGATATTATGAGAAATCTGCTCATAAAGTCTATTACCTAGATAATGGCAAGAGAACTGAATGTACTCTTCCTAAAGGGTCAGTCAAAGTAAAGTGGGATAAACACCCCTATAGAGTATTACTTTGAGGGTAAGATTACAGCGTATTTACCACCCCATTGAGAAGCAGGTGGTATATTAGGGTCACCTGGGAAAGCTGTCAATAAGGAGAAAGATCTACCAGATTTCACATCTGAAAGGATAGCGTCTACACCTTTAGCATCATCAGGCAAGAATTGTGGGTTGCTAGGTCGAATCACGAGGCTGATCTGATTGGTAGCGAAGTCTCTTAGAGAAGCTGTGGTTTGAACAGCAGGTACTGTGATTTTCTTACCTCTTTCTTCTTTTTGGACTGTAGTCTGAGTCGCTCCTGGTAATCTCATTGCTTCCTCAATAGGAAGAACAAGGTTATACCCGACATTAGAAGCCTTCATGGTGTAAAGACCACCTTGACCCTTAACAGGTACTTTTTGGATGAGTTTGATTAAAGTACGCTCATCTATACCTCGTGCAAAAACTGAACCTGTGCCGATGTCATTGTGAGCTGTAATGTGCTTAACAGCCCATTGAGATAAGAGAACATGACCTGCTCGTACTGGGATTTTCCATGTACCCTTTTGAAGCTGACGAGGTTTGTCACCTGCACCAGCGAACTTTAGGTGTGCAAGTTTACGCTCAATCCCATTGATCCTTAGTCCATTAGCTTCGATCTCTGCAAGTACCGATTTGATTTCTTTGTTCATTTCTACTCTCCACATTTAAAGGTTTGTATAAAGAGCATCATAAATGAACTATTACTTTACTTTATTGATCGACTCTGCGAGCTTCTTTTCATCATACACCTTGATGTTTTTCTCACTCTGATGAAGGCTATGTGCAGACCTCACTTGCTCCTTATTGAGTCTCATATTACCAGTTACAGTAATGTCGTGTGTATCTCGATCTTCAAGCCTTGTCGTGAATCCTCTGACAGAAGGCATCAGCAACTTAATGAGCTTAGGATCAATATACTTGAGTGCTATATCCCACACCATTTCTAGCTCAACCTCATTCGAGATCGTGATGGGTGTATTTCCATATGATGTCGGCATCTTTTGCCTGTAAAGACTGATCCCCGATTGAGTCCGAAGATCCATGTCAAAGAAAGGAACTGATTTGCCAGGTGGTGGTGGTGCGTTATCAAACAAGATTTTAATATGAGCATGGATGATCTTATCACCAAAAGTCACGATAGGCTGAACCGTACCCCAACCATGAAACTCGACCAAGATTTCCCCCTGTTCAACAAGACGAGCGATGAACTCTTGCTCGATGTCAGACATAGGTATGTAAAGAGAGTTTTCATTCCCACCACCAAAGGTGTTCTTGCCTCTTTTTTTATTGGGGTCAGTCTTGATGCCGTTAATGTTGGTCATAACATTGTCCTTTTTTTAGGGTTCAACCCTCTACTATACCATCCTCAAAAATATGCTCTAACATATCCATGATTGTGTCTATACTTTCTAGCGTTCTTCCAGATGCAGAAATAAGACGCAAACCTGCTGTCCTAGTCGCCTCTCTCACAAACATCATGGGATCAAACTGTAACTTAGTCTTACCTGTTGTAATGCTCTCCTTAAGTGTGTTTTGCATAGAAGCTGTGCTCAAGAACCTTAAAAGCACTTCGGGGTTGATATAAGATTTCTTAGTGGTTGATCCACTATCATGGCTTAATGCCAATTGTGCTCTCTCATGTGCTTTATTGATTGTTTCAGCTACAATCTCAACAACACGCTCAGTCAACTCCTCAGTCTCTAACTCTGCTACCTCTCTAATCCTCTGAAGCATAGAGTCTCGTTCTTCTTGAAGTCCGTCAAAGACCTCTTGGGTTGCCCTTAACTTTCTAAAGTCAGTAATTTTAAAACCTTTAAAGTTGATCCTAAAGTATTTTGCAAGGTGCTGATAGGTGAACTGCTCTCCTTCACCAGTCACGAAAATGTAATCAGAACCAGAGGTTAGTGCATTATCAACATAGTCTTTTAATACCTTAGTGATTGATGCATTAGATATGGTTGCTGTGTTTACAGTTCCCATCTTACCTCTGAACTTCAGCTCGGCAAAGTTGGAACGGACAAAATTTACATGAGATGGGTTTAATGTGATTGCACCAAAAGTCTCCACTTCAACTTCTTGATCATCGACTGTTTCTACAATGCCATTCCCTATTTGTCCAGGTCTTATTCCTGTCTCCATAATGATTGAAGTGATAATCGCAGACAGCTTGGTCAACTCATCTCTTGATTTTAGATCTCTTTTAATCAGTTTAACGATTGAGTTGTACTTTTTAATGAGCTTCTTCTGTGACTTGATCTTCTCGGCTAGGGTATAGGTCTTGTTGCCGAACATATCGTTAATCTTCTTGATGTACCCTTCTTCATCAACATCAATCGTGATTGTGTCGGGTAAGTAAGACCTAAGCTCCACAGGGATAACCGATTTGAGCGGTGCTTGTCTCTTGTGGATTTCTATTGCCTTGAATGATCTGATGCTGTTTTTCTTGAAGGTGTCGCTTACGATCTTGAGCGTTTTTTGACCTGCTAAGAAATCACGAATGAGGTAAAGAGTCGTGTTTCTCCAAGAATAGGCTTTATCACTCACTTCGTCTGAACCAACAAACTTTTCCATGAAAGTGAGGACTTGAGGCAAAGACTTAATCGACTTAACGATATGTCTTTTCCTCTTGTTAATAACAGCCTTACCTCTACCTTTATGTTCGGACTTAGCTTGAGCACCGTAGCTTTTGAGGTCTTTCAAAAGTGCTTTGAAAGCGGTTAATGCTTTGCGTTGGAACGCAGATATTTTTCTCTCTTCTTGTGGTGTAGGCATATTCTTTCTCCTTTTCTTTAGTGGTACTATAAAAGAACTACAAAGGAGAAGATCTTGAACCCTTTACTGAGATACACAATAGACATATCTAAGATAGATAAGATCAATGCACAGATCGAAGCTCATCAAAGAATGATTGCATGGTACGAAGACTGGAAGGAACGAAACGATCCCTATGATTACATA
>MDTE01105778.1_pt1 | contig 11192 bp, 9 predicted proteins | sample 811231 | NCBI WGS metagenome assembly MDTE01 (sample SAMN05326651, study PRJNA326480) | marine metagenome | isolation source: seawater | place: Indian Ocean: Red Sea | collected 2010 | reverse complement strand
CTTTGCGACGAAGTCAGGGCAGGGCGCGTCCAGCTCAACGCCGATCAAGAGGCCTTTGCCCCGGATCTCCTTCACGCAGTTGACGCCTTCGAGGCGGCCGCGCAACCGGTCACGCATGCGCTCGCCCAGTTCACCCGCCCGCTCGGCAAGCTTGTCGTTGACGATCGTGTCGACCACCGTCTGGGCGACTGCCGTTGCGAGCGGGTTGCCGCCGAAGGTCGAGCCGTGATTACCCGGCCCGAAGACTTCAGCCGCCTTGCCCCGCGCCATGCAGATGCCAATTGGCATGCCGTTACCCAGGCCCTTTGCGGTCGTGACGACATCAGGCAGCACGTTGGTCTGCTGATAGGCGAAATAGGTGCCAGTCCGGCCGTTGCCCGTCTGGACCTCGTCCAGTACGAGCAGCCAGTCGTTCTGGTCACAGATGGCCCGCAGTTCCGCAAGATAGTTGTCGGCGGGAATGTGGACCCCGCCTTCGCCCAGGACCGGTTCCACGAGGATGCCGGCGATGTTGGGGTTGTTTGTGGCAATTGCCTTCACCGATTCGACGTCGTCGAACGGTGCGCGGACGAATCCTTCCACAAGCGGCTCGAACCCGGCGTGGACCTTGCGCGATCCGGTAGCCGTCAACGTTGCCAGTGTACGGCCGTGGAACGAGCCGTCCATGACGATCAGGGCCGGGTTGGCGATCCCCTTGTTGCGACCGTACAGCCGCGTGATCTTGATGGCCGCTTCGTTGGCCTCGGCGCCGGAGTTGGCGAAGAAGGCATTGTCCATCCCGGCGATGGAGGTCAGCGTTTCCGCGAGCTTCCGCTGGTTGGGGATGCCGTAAAGGTTGGACGTGTGCACGAGCGTCGAAGCCTGCCGGCTGATCGTCTCGGTCACGCCCGGGTGGGCATGCCCGAGGGCCACAACGGCGATACCGGACAGAGCGTCGAGGTACCGGTTGCCGTTGTCATCCGTGAGCCAGGCTCCTTCGCCTTTGACGAAAGATACGCTGGGTGAGCCATACGTATTCATGATCGGATTGGACATCGCGGTGCACCTGCACATATGTTGAACGACGGATTGAATCGGGCGGTTTGCGCCCGGTGAACAGCGGGGCCAGCCCCGCGGAAGCGAGCGATGATAGCCCAGAACCCCAAGCCTTCAAACATTGTATTGCCGTGCCTGCGGGCATGTGCAGCCACGGGCAGTTGGCCGCATCGATGTGGGCGGTCCGTGCGATGAGCCTTTCGGCCATCGATCTCGGCGTGTTCGTGAGCCGGGTCAGCGCGGTGTGTGACGAAATGGGACTCGTCCTGCGGCACGCCGCCTTCTCGCCGAACATCAAGGACCGTCTGGACTTCTCCTGTGCCCTCTTCGACGAAAAGGGCGAACTCTTCGCGCAGGCCGCACACATTCCCGTGCACCTGGGGAGCATGGCGTTTGCCATGGCGGACATCGTCGCGACGCGCGCCTGGGCCGAAGGCGACGTGCTCGCCGTCAACGATCCGTTTCTGGGCGGGACTCACCTGCCTGACGTGACCCTGATCTCACCGGTGTACGTCGTCGGTGAGCAGGTTGGCTTTGTTGCGAACCGGGCGCATCACGCAAACATTGGCGCGAAGAGCCCGGGGTCAATGCCGCTGTCGACCAGCCTCGATGAGGAGGGCCTGATCATCCCGCCGACGCTGCTCGTCAGCGCAGGGGAGCCGGTGCGCGATGCGCTGGATGCGCTCAACGCGCTGTCCGGTTCCGAGGTTGGGGGGGACTTTGCGGCTCAGATGAGCGCCAACCGGCGGGGTGAGGTGCGTCTGCAGGCGCTTGTTCGGAAGACGGGCCTGACGGCGTTCAGAGCGGCGGTCGTCGACACCAACGACTACGCTGAGCGGCTGGCGCGTGCGGCGCTGCAGTCCATTCCGGAAGGAGAGTACAGCTTCTCCGACGTCATGGACGACGACGGCGCCGGGACTGCGGGCGTTGCGCTCGAGTGTACGGTGCGCATCGACGCAGACGGGATTCTCGTTGACCTCGAGCGCTGCGCCGATCAGGTGCCGGGCAACACCAACTGCCCGCCGGCAGTGGCTGCCGCGGCAGTCTTTTACGCGTTTCGCTGTCTGCTGCCGGCCGATACCCCGGCCTGCGCGGGAACGTTTCGCGTCGTTACCCTGCGCACGCGTGAGGGCACCATCGTCAATGCGCGCAGGCCTGCCGCGGTTGCTGCGGGCAACGTCGAGACGTCCATGCGTCTCGTGGACATTGTTCTGGGCGCGCTCGCACAGGCGCTGCCGACACGCATCCCGGCCGCGAGCCAGGGCACGATGAACAACGTCGCGATGGGTGACCATGTGGGGAACCGGCCATGGGATTACTACGAGACGATTGGCGGCGGGGCGGGCGCGCACGCGACCGCACCGGGACGCTCGGCGGTCCAGTCCCACATGACCAATACCCTCAATACGCCTATCGAGAGCCTCGAGATGCACTACCCGCTCAGGGTGACCGAATACTCGCTGCGGCGCGGGTCGGGTGGTGCGGGAGAGCACCAGGGCGGTGATGGCATCGTCCGGGAATTCGAGTTCCTTGCGCCTGCCGAAGTCACGCTGCTCAGCGAACGTCGGGAATCCCGGCCCTGGGGGCTCGCGGGTGGTGGACCGGCGGCAGCAGGGCGCAATTTGCTCGACGGACTTGCGGTGGCCGGTAAGGCAACCTTCACAGCGGCGCCCGGTCAGCGGCTGCGGCTCGAGACGCCCGGGGGAGGGGGTTACGGTCCCCGCGATGACGCGCGTTCGCTGAAGGCAAAGCCGGTCGAAAGCGGTTAGAATTTGAGCCCAATCCGGTTCACATCAACACAGGACGCCCGTGGAAATTATCGACACGATCAAGGAACAGGTTGGGAGCAATCCCATCCTGATTTACATGAAGGGTTCGCCAGACGCGCCGCAGTGTGGTTTTTCGGCGCAGGCGACGCAGATTCTGATGAGCTATGGCAAGAAGTTCGCCTACATCGACATTCTCGCCAATCCCGAGATCCGGGCGAATCTTCCGCAGTATTCCGACTGGCCGACGTTTCCGCAGCTCTTCATCAAGGGTGAACTCGTGGGCGGCTGCGACATCATTACCGAGATGTATCAGTCTGGTGAACTGGGTCCGATGGTCGAAGAAGCGGCCGCGGGCTGAAACGAGAAACATACCCCTTGCCGGGTGCGAACTGCCGGGCGAGGATTGATCAACAGGGAGTGCATTCCATGGCATTGAAAGGCAGCAAGACAGAACAGAACCTCAAAGACGCGTTTGCGGGCGAGAGCCAGGCGAACCGTCGCTACCTCTATTTCGCGGCGAAGGCGGACGTCGAGGGTTACAACGACGTGTCAACGGTGTTCCGTTCGACGGCGGAAGGTGAGACGGGCCACGCGCACGGCCACCTCGAGTACCTCGAAGAATCGGGTGATCCCGCAACCGGTCTGCCGATTGGCGGCACGGCTGACAACCTGGCGGCAGCCATCGCCGGCGAAACCCACGAGTACACCGACATGTACCCGGGCATGGCCGCGACGGCGCGTGACGAAGGGTTCGATGAGATTGCCGACTGGATGGAGACGCTGGCCAAGGCTGAGCGTTCACACGCCAATCGCTTCCAGAAGGCGCTCGACAATCTTGACGGTTGAGGTGTTGCCTCAGCCCGATTGAACGAGATCAGACGACGCCCGTACTCATTCGAGTGCGGGCGTTTTCTTTTTTGGGGAACAGTTGGGCGAAGCGTTGCGGCGATTCGGGGAGGCTCAGTTGCCTTCCCGGTGGGGATCGTCCTCGACAATGTAGCCGCCGAGTGCTTTCCATCGATTCACCACGTGGCAGAAGAGTTCAGCCGTCTTCTCGCAGTCGTACTGCGCCGAGTGCGCGTCGGCTGAATCGAAGTCGAGCCCTGCTGCTTGGCAGGCTCGCGCGAGCACCGTCTGGCCGAATGCGAGCCCACACAACGTTGCCGTGTCGAAGCTCGAGAACGGGTGAAACGGGTTGCGCTTGAGGTTGCAGCGTTCTGCCGCCTGGTTGACGAAGCCGAGGTCGAACGAGGCGTTGTGCGCGACCATCACGGCGCGCGTACAGCCGGTATCCCTGATTCGTTTCCGGATACCCCTGAAGGAATCGGCCAGCGCCTGTTTTTCCGGGACGGCCCCCCGCAGCGGCGAGTCCGGGTCGATGCCGGTGAGTTCCAGGGACGCGGGTTCGATGTTCGAGCCTTCGAACGGTTCGACGTTGTAGAAGAACCGCTCGCCCAAGCGGAGGAAACCGTTACGGTCCATCTCGATTATGACTGCGGCGAACTCGAGCAGCGCGTCCGTTTCCTTGTTGAACCCGCCGGTCTCGAGGTCCACTACGACTGGGAGATAGCCGCGGAAACGACGTGCGATCGGCAGCTTCGGCATGCCACTCATGAGGTCACCTGCCAGTCGAGCATGTCGCCTGCGGCGATTGGGATGAGTGGGTCGTCCCCAAGAGGGAGCGACTCGGGCACCTGCCAGGGCGTCTTCGTCAGCGTGATCGTGTCCGCATTGCGGGGGAGGCGGTAGAAATCCGGCCCGAAGTGGCTCGCGAATCCTTCCAGCGCATCGAGCCGGTCTTCTGAATCGAAGACCGCTGCGTAAAGTTCGATCGCGGCGTGGGCCGTGTAGGAACCAGCCGCGCACCCGAGGATGCGTTCCTTGGCGCTCTGCGGGTGCGGTGCCGAGTCGGTGCCAAGGAAGAACTTCGGACTGCCCGAGACCGCAGCCTCAACGAGCGCTGCCTGATGCGTGTCGCGTTTCAGGATTGGCAGGCAGTAATACAGGGGCCGCATCCCGACGGCGAGCATGTCGTTGCGGTTGTAGAGCAGGTGATGGGCGGTGATCGTCGCGCCAACCCCGTCCCGCGCGTCCCGCACGAAATCAGTCGCCTCGCGCGTGGTGATGTGCTCGAAGATGATGCGCAGGGACGGGAAGCGATCGACCAGGCCTGCCAGATACGCGTCGATGAACGCGGCTTCCCTGTCGAACACGTCGACGGAGTGGTCCGTGACCTCTCCATGCAGGCAGAGTGGCAGATCAACCTCCTGCATTACCTCGAACACCGGGTCCAGTGCGGCGAGATCGGCAACGCCGCCCTCGGAGTTGGTCGTCGCTCCGGCCGGATAGAGCTTGCAGGCTGTGACTTCGGGGCAAGCTGCCGCCTCACGGATGATTGCAGGCGTCGTCGTGTCCGTCAGGTAGAGCGTCATTAACGGTTCGAAGGGGCGGCCATCCGGCACGTGGGCCATGATCCGGTCCCGGTACGCGAGTGCGTCGGCGGTGGTTGCCACGGGCGGTGTCAGGTTGGGCATGATGATCGCCCGGCCGAAACAGCGCGCGGCGTCGGCGACGGTATTCCGAAGGGCGGGGCCGTCCCTAAGGTGTATGTGCCAGTCGTCTGGGCGCGTAATCGTAAGGGAGGGCATGATCCGCTGCATTGTAACCCCGTCAGTCGGTGAGCGGGGGTCAATGAATCGCTCAAGTGACGTTCGGGTCGGCCGATACCCGGTAGGGATGATCAGATGTTGCGCGCGCATGAACCACGGCGGCGTCACACGGGCCCGGTCATTGTGGGGCCTGCTTGGTACGCTCGCGTTCGCGTGGAGTGCGGCTGCCGCCGGCCTGCAATTCGGTTCCGCGCTCGAGCAAAGCGCCTGGACGGTGCGCGGGTGACAACCAGGCGTGTGTACTCGAGCATGCCGTGCCCGTATACGGCACGGGCCGCTTCCGGCACGAAGCGGGCGCCGACCGAACGTTCGGGCTCGTCTCGGACGACCTTCGATTCGACGTTGGCACGCTCATCGTCGCGGCCGAGCCGCCGCCGTGGCGTCCCCACCTGGCCGGGTCGCGTCTCGCTTATCTGAATATCAGGGTGACGGGATTGCCGTTGACGCCGCGGTGGCGTCCCGCATGCTGACGTCGCTGACCCGCGGATATGACGTGCAACTGTCCGGACCCTTGCAGCACAGTGTGAGTGGCCGGGTGCGCGTCAGGCTCTCCGCGACCCGCTTCGAGCCTGCGTACCGTGAGTTTGTGGCATGTGAGGCCCAGCTCCTGCCCGCCAGTTTCGCGCAAATCGAACGGCTGCGGATCACCTACGCGAGCGGCGGCTTCGTCGTTCCGGCGTCACTGACGCAGAAGCTCGAGCGGATCTCCGTCTACGTGGGTGCCGATCCCACCGTTACGCGCGTCTATGTCGATGGTCATACCGATCACAGGGGGCTCGCGCGGGACAACGTCTCGATGTCACGCAAGCGCGCCGAGATGGTCACCCGGTACCTGGTGGCCACGGGTGTCCCCGATGACATGATCGTCACGCGATATCACGGGAGCAAGTACCCAGCGGTGCCCAACACGAACGAGCGCAACCGCGGCCTCAACCGGCGCACGACGGTGCGGCTGACCAAAGAGCCGATCGTCGAGGCGATCGCGCCGGAGCAGGTCGCCGACGTCCCGGCTTCGGCCGTGGAAACGGGCGCGGACCAACAGTCCGCCGTCGAAGCGGAGACAGCGGCGATCGCGACCGTACCTGCCCTGGATGCGCACGCCTCACCCTGAGCCCTGCATGGCGCCCCGCAGGCCCTCATGTAAACTAGCGCGCTTTTCGTCTGGGGCGCGCAAATGGCCGGAGCGAGCGGCGTCAACGCCGACAACATCAACAAGGTAGTGCTTTCCTACTCGGGGGGCCTCGATACGTCCGCCATTCTCAAGTGGCTCCAGGAGACGTACGACTGCGAGGTGGTCACGTTCACGGCGGACCTCGGACAGGGCGAGGACGTTGAACCCGCCCGAGAGAAAGCCCACGCGGTCGGCGTGAAAGAGGTCTACATCGAGGACGTGCAGGAAGAGTTCGTGCGCGACTTCGTCTTCCCCATGTTCCGCTGCAACACGATCTACGAAGGTGAGTACCTCCTCGGCACCTCCATCGCCCGGCCCCTGATCGCGAAACGCCTCGTCGAGATTGCGAACGAGACGGGCGCAGATGCGATCTCGCATGGCGCGACGGGCAAGGGCAACGATCAGGTTCGTTTCGAACTGGGTGCCTACGCGCTCAAACCGGACATTCAGGTCATCGCCCCGTGGCGCGAATGGGACCTGACGTCCCGCGAGACCGTGATCGACTACTGTCAGGCGCATCAGATCCCCGTCGAGCGGCCGCATGGCGACGAATCGCCGTACTCGATGGACGCGAACCTGCTGCACATCTCCTACGAGGGGGGCATTCTCGAAGACCCGGCGGCGGAACCCGAGGAATCGATGTGGCTGTGGACCAAATCCATCGCCGACGCGCCCGATGAGCCACTCTATCTCGACCTGACTTATCGCACCGGCGACGTCGTGGCGATCGACGGCAAGGAGATGACGCCCGCCGAAGTGCTCCGGTATCTCAACGAAGTGGCCGGCCTGCACGGCGTCGGCCGCGTCGACATCGTCGAGAACCGGTATGTCGGCATGAAGGCCCGCGGCTGCTACGAGACGCCCGGCGGCACGGTGTTGCTGAAGGCGCACCGCGCGATCGAATCAGTGACGCTGGACCGTGAACTCACCCACCTCAAAGACGAGCTGATGCCGCGTTACGCCAAGCTGATCTACAACGGCTACTGGTGGGCACCGGAGCGCGTCGCCCTGCAAGCCCTGATCGACTCCTCGCAGCAGAACGTGAACGGCAACGTCCGCATCAAGCTGCACAAAGGCAATGTCATCGTGGTTGGGCGGGAAGGCCACGCCGACAGTCTGTACGACGGCAATATCGTGACGTTCGAAGACGATGCGGGCGCCTACGATCAGGCGGACGCGACCGGGTTTATCAGGCTCAACGCGCTGCGTCTCAAGGTTGCGGCGGCGAAGGGGCGGAAGCTGATCTAGTTCCTGTCCTCACGAAGTGCCCTGTGCCTTCGCGCTGCGTCGGACGGTATCGGGAGCGTTCGACGATCGGGTGCCGACCTCGATGTCCCGGAGGAAGATCCGGACGACGTTGTCGGGATACGTGCCGTTGAGGAGGCTCCGACGGGCTGCCACCTGGGGACCGGATCAATTGACCGGCGCTGTCGGCCTGCCACGCGTCTGACCTTACCCAGGTACAGTGTACCGTCATGCGATCCATGAAGGAGCTATGCATCTTCGGTAGGATTGTGGCGTGTACTCAGACAATGTGAACAGAATGACCCCCGCACGGGCAGTCAAGGTCGGCGTCTTGGTTGGGCTCACGCTGCTGAGCCTTTCCTTCAACGCCACGGGGCAGGTCCCGGAAAACTGGATGCCCGAGGTGACGCCGGGCAATGCCCCCGAGTCGTACTCACCCAATGCGCGGCGTCGCTTCCCGGATCAGGTATTTTTCGGCGATACGCACGTCCACACCAATCTCTCCAATGACGCGTTCGCGATGGGCGATCAAGTGCTGTCACCCGACGACGCCTATCGCTTTGCCAAAGGCGAAGCCGTCACGATGCACGGCGGGATGCAGGCGAAGCTGCGCCGGCCTTTGGACTTCCTTGTAGTCGCGGATCACGCGGGGAACATGGGTGTGATGGCCCGGCTGGCCGCCCGTGATCCCGATTTGCTCGCGACCGACCAGGGTCAGGCTTGGCTGAAGACCTTCGATGAGTACCACGCCGAGACCGCTGATGCGCTGAACGCCTCACAGTCCGGATTCATCGAACGCGTCATGACGGTCTTTTACAACACCGGCGGCCAACGCAACCTGTGGAATTATTTCGCCGAGCCTCGCGCGGCGCCGGAGTTTCGCCAGTCCGTGTGGGATGAAGTGATCGCGAGTGCCGAACGCCACAATGTCGAGGGGACCTTCACGGCGTTCATCGGCTACGAGTGGACGGCCGACCAGATGGGAGCACGGCACCGAAATGTCATTTTCCGTGACGGCGCTGAGCGGGTTTCGCAGGTCCTGCCGTTTTCAAAGTTTGACAGCCACGATCCTGAGGCGTTGTGGGGTTATCTCGAAGGCTACGCTGAGGCGACAGGGGGTGACGCGATCTCGATTCCTCACAACGCCAACATCTCCGGAGGCGCGACTTTCAAACGGGTCAGCTTCGCGGGAGAGCCGCTGAAACGCGCGTACGCGAAGACACGCGCGCATTGGGAGCCACTGAGCGAGGTGACCCAGTACAAAGGCGACGGTGAGGCGTACCCGCAGCTGTCGCCGGACGATGAGTTCGCGGACTACGAAACCTGGCACAGCTGGGCCGGTCCCGATACGTCGAACATCGAGTTCAATGAGGAGTGGCTGGAGCGCAAACGGGGCGACTACGCGCGCCCTGCGTTGAAACGCGGGCTGGCACTCGAGGCGGAGTTGGGCGTCAACCCGTTCAAGTTCGGCATGATTGGTTCAACCGATTCGCATACCTCCCTCGCGGCTGCCGAGGAAGACAACTTCTGGGGCACCTACGCATTGTATGAGCCGAACGCATTCCGCAGTCTGTTTCAGGACGAGTTTGCGGCATCAGGCTACGCAGCGGTTTGGGCCACAGAAAACACGCGTGAAGCGTTGTTTGCGGCAATGCGTCGCAAAGAGACCTACGCGACAACCGGTCCGCGCATGAACGTGCGGTTCTTTGGCGGCTGGGACTTCGAGCCTGAGGACGCATTCAGCTCCGAGCTTGCGGCAATCGGCTATCGCGGTGGAGTGCCCATGGGCGGCGATCTGGTGGCGGCGCCTCGCGGCAAGTCACCCACGTTTCTGATTCGGGCAACCAAAGATTGGGACGGCGCCAACCTTGACCGGGTGCAGGTCGTCAAGGGCTGGCGAACCGAGAGCGGCGAGCTCGATGAACGCGTCTACGATGTGGTGGTTTCTGACGGCAGGGAGATCCCGCAAGGGCGCGGCAAGGTGCAACCGGTGGGCTCGACGGTTGATGTGGAGAAGCTGACCTACACCAATATGATTGGCGATCCTGTGCTTGCTGTCGTTTGGACAGACCCCGATTTCGACGCCAGCGCGCGGGCGTTCTACTACGTGAGGGTCATCGAGATTCCGACACCGAGGTGGACGGCCTACGATCGGAAGTTCTTTAAGATCGAGGAGCGGATGGGCAGTGACGTTCCACTGACCACCCAGGAGCGGGCTTACACGAGCCCTATCTGGTACACGCCGGTTGCGAACTGATCAACCCGGCAGCCGGGTATTACGACCAATCTTTATTCCTCGGGGTCACGCTCAATGACTGTGACCTGATAGCGAGCGCGCGCCTCCATGTAGAGGGTTCGCATGTTGGTGTCTGCTTGCGCGCCGGTCAGATCGTCAAACACCCGGCCGCGCACGTCTTCGAGGGGCTGTTGGCGCGCGGGGGTTCTGGCGGCAATCAGCACCAGGTGCTGGCCGTGCGCCGAGCCCACGGGCCCCAACCAGATGTCCGTGACTTCATTCGAGAACAGTTCGGCTGCGAATGCGTCGCCAAAGTGCGCGGATATGTCCTCGCGCGACCTGTTCGCGTAGTTGCGGTGGTAGATGAAGTGTTCGCCCCGGTCACCGGCCGCGTGAAATGGGACTGCTCGCTCCCGCAGCCGCTGCAGCTCCTGAGTGGCGGCGCTCGTGGCGTCCCCATCGTGTGTGTCGTCCGCAAAGAAGACATGCGTGAACGTCATCTGTGCGGGTGCGACGTATCGACCGGGGTTCGCCGCGTAGTAGTCAGTCAGTTGCGCTTCGGTCACGTTGAGCGCGTCGTAGGCGAAGCCCTGATGCAGGTACTCGAGTTGGGCGACGAGCCGACGTTTCTCAGCGTAGCCATCTGTGTTTAGCCCCATGGCCAGCGCTTCGCGGTAGAGCACCTCTTCGCGTACATACTCCTCAACAAGACGCGTGCGCGACGGGCCATCGAGGGCACGCAACTGATCGAGCGCACCAGTTTCATCCAGCCTGGGGTTCCTGCTGTGCAGCATGCGCGCAAGGGCACGCTCGTCCACGACAATACTGCGCCCCGAGTCGTCCGGTGCGCCGATCGCATCAAAGAGAAGGAACAGCAGCACCCCGACCACCGCGAAATGAACGAGTGGCTCGCGCACAAAGCGCTGGATTCGCGTGTCCATGGAGTGACTTACGGCATCACCTCAGACCTAGGATGTCTCGACGTATTGGTCGATGTTCATCCAAGGCGTGCTCGCATGCCACGCGTCGAGCAGTTCCTCCAGTTCAGCGATCGCCGAATGTTCTGG
>MDTE01091847.1_pt1 | contig 11193 bp, 9 predicted proteins | sample 811231 | NCBI WGS metagenome assembly MDTE01 (sample SAMN05326651, study PRJNA326480) | marine metagenome | isolation source: seawater | place: Indian Ocean: Red Sea | collected 2010 | reverse complement strand
CCGCTCTGATTGGTTGTAAGTAGCTCGCTGGCGCCACCTGCTTCAAATAGAGCACAGGGTTCACCATCACCGGCTCGATCAGCACGGCCGCCAACTCCGCCTGATGCTCGAGGATCGCATTGCTGATTGCTTCCGCATCACCAAACGGAACAGTAATTTTCTCGTAGGGCGTATCCAGGGGACCAGCGCTCACGCCACCATGTATCCAGGCCCCGTGATAAGCGCCGTCGTAGACGAGGATTTTGCTCCTCCCAGTTACTGCACGCGCTGTGTTAATAGCGTAAGTATTGGCCTCGCTACCGGTATTCGAGAACCGCACCATTTCGAGCGATGGAAAGCGCTCGGTCATGATTGCTGCTGCTCGCGCCTCATAGTGGTTGGCGCCACCCCCCAGCGCATGGCCGGTTTCCATGGCTTTGGTCACCGCTTGAATGACCGGCTCGGGCGAATACCCAAAAAGCCCAGCTGTAAAATTACCCAAGAAATCAGTGAGGGTCTGTCCATCTGCGGTTTTCACTCTAGCGCCTTCACCATCAACAAAGGTCAGCGGGAACGGCGTGTAAAAAATCGAAGCGCGATTTGTTCCGCCGGCGATACCTGCGGCTTTTGCCGACTCAAAGGCCTGTGCGCTGGCAGGATTACGTTCCATGTAAGCGTCACGTTGCGGTCGAACCGCATCATCTATCTGCGATAGTAGTTGCGTCATGACATCTCCTGAATTCACTTCCAGTTGTACCGCAACCCAAGCTCCTTCGCCAACCCCACACACACTTGCGGGGTAGATCATGGATGTTGCTGGGCCTTTGAGCCCTTGAGCCTCGCATCTGATGATGGGACTAATGTCAGCTCCATAAAGCGTATGTGTTCGTTAACGAACCACCCACAACCAAACCGATGATCATTGGCTGTCGTATTGATGCCCATGACAAAACTAGTACTAAACCACAAGGATCGGGCAGACCTTTGGGCCTACCTTGACCTCAAGTTCGCAGAAGATCACATCGACCGCAGCGCCGAGCCTAGCCAGATCATCGGCAAAATCCCGACGGCCCAGGAATTGGACCACGCGATCTCCCCGAGCGAGTACGGCCGCACCCGTAACTTTTACTCGGGGCATGTGACGCGTTTGTCCCCTTTCATCAGGCATGGGCTAACCAAGAAGCCAACCATGGTTGATATTGCGCTATCAAAGTACTCCAAAAGCACCACCGAGAAATTCCTGCAAGAGCTGGCATGGGGAGAATTCTGGGCCGCTGTGGCAGAGGGGTTAGATGGGGACCTGTGGACCGACCTTGAGCCCTATAAAACCGGCTTTGAAGCAGACGACTACAGCGATGAGCTGCCTCAAGACATCCTTGACGCATGCACGCCCAATGCCGCGATCAATCATTTCATCGATGACCTAGCGAGCAACGGGTACGTCCACAATCATGCGCGGATGTATTTGGCTGCCTATGTCGTGCACTTCCGGCGGGTGAAATGGCAAGCCGGCGCCTACTGGTTCATGACGCACTTACTCGATGCCGATCTCGCATCGAACAATCTCTCTTGGCAATGGGTTGCGAGCACCTTTAGTCATAAGCCGTATATCTTCAACCTCGACAACGTACGGAAGTACTGCGCCGATCTCGTCAATTGCGACCCGATGGACAACCCGGAGCTGAATGGTTCCTACGAGCAACTAACGAATCGACTCTTTCGAGGGACCCATGAGTAAGACGCTATGGCTTCAGCCTGATGACCTAAACCCCGACGTATTGCAGTCGGAGAGCTGGGACAACGTGGTGTACCTATTCGACCCCGAATGGCTCGCAAAACGCTTCCACTCGCTCAAGCAAATTCATTTCATTTGCGAGGCCTTGGCTTCGCTGCCTATCCCTGTGACGGTTTACAGAGCCAACCCGCTAGATGTTCTGACTGCTGATGGCCAAGGGCCGGTTGAAGTGTCAGTCGTTGAGCCGAGAGACATCGAGCTAAGAGATCACCTATCGCAACTCCCGTCCGCAATTGACATCCACTGGCTGCCAAAGACCATATGGATTCAACCTCCCGATCAGTCCTTTAAACGGTTCTTTAAATTCTGGAATGCGGTTAAAAAACAAATCTAGAAGGCTAATTTTGGCGTGCTTCACCGCCGTTTGATGCCTAGCGATCGGCAATAGCTGCAACTAACTTCGAAGCGCTGACAACGGCTGACTCAACGCCATGGCCGACTGCCCAATCGCCACAGGCCGCCAGCCGTAATTGAGAGGAAAGCCAATACGGAGAACGGTATGGCTGCACCACATGCGCGTAGCGCCATCTGTGAAGACTGGGGTTGCTATCAACCTCAATGCCCAATGCGGACAGAGCGCAAATCAGGGCCTGTTTGACGTCATCGCGCGGTGCATTGAAATGCTCGAACGTCCACTCAGCACTCGCGTGGGCAACCAGCGTGCACGCGCTCAGGCGGCTTGGTTTGCTCGCCGTACATTCGACCCATTCGATGGGGGAATCTTTTACCACCGCGGCATCAAATTTCGGCGATTCACGGGGAATCGCGAGCAACGCGAAACAAGGAGAATAACTCACGGCTTCTAATTCGATTTTCATGATGGCTGCCGTCTGCGGCGCGGGCGCTGTGCTGATGACGAAGTCGCAGGGTTCAAATGCTCCGTCCTTAAACTTCACCAGACAGCCATCCGCCTCGCTCACAACAGTGCTAACCTCACGCTCAAATTGAACTTCGCTGGTTGCTAGAAGCGATTGAGCAAGTGCACCCATGGCAGGCACGCCGATGTAATGAGGTTCAAACCAGTCGCGTTTGTAGGATTTCGAGCCTGGTCTGAGCGTCGTTACCCGTGGCGTCCACTCCACCACACTCGATGCATGCTCAGCGAGCAACTCCTTAAAGAGCGAGGTTCGAGCCGTAAAGAATGGCGCCCCGTGATCGAACTGAACGCCCTCACCCCGCCTCGTCGCAAGCCGGCCGCCAAACCCTCTACTCTTCTCTAGCACAACCACATCATGGCCAAGTTGCCCGAGCGCTGAACCAAGATATCCGCCAGCCATTCCCGCACCAATCACGCAAATTTTCATTTCACCATCTCGACGCTTGAATAACTTTAGCTACCTTTCTATCGCTACGATCCGGCACTACATATAGGCCACCCTGCAAGGAATGATTCGCCATTAAGCTCTAACCCACAACGCTTCACGCGTCGTACGAATGCTTAAGGGTCAAAGCTTGACCCTGGGGCCAGCCGTGGGATGATGGGCGGCCATTGACTCACGCTTTTCAGCTAAGCGGACAACGCGCGATCGCTTATCGCGCCAAGGCACCAGAACGATGCGCGACAATCGACCCACTTCCAAAACTCGATCTCCCAAAGAATCCCTCATCCGTCTATTTACGTGGTGTTGGCTGATCTCACTCAGTCCAGCGCTCCTAGCAAGCGCCATCACCATCGACGGCAAGCTGGATGAACCCGAATGGCAGTCTGCTCGCGTGTGGGATCAGTACGTCGAATCCATCCCCTTCTCTCTCGCCGAACCAAAGCACACGCAAAAGGTGCTAATTTTGGAAGACGAAAAAGGGATGTACTTCGGCTTCATTAGTGATCAAGCGAAAGAAACCGTCCGCACCAATCAGCACCAGCGCGACAACGAACGAGCAAACTCGGACAAAGTGGGTGTATCAATTGATTTCGATGGGGATGGTCTAACAGGCTATGGCTTTTCTGTGTCTGCCGGAGGGTCCATCACCGACACCATCTATCGCAACGAGAACCAGGGCAATACAGATTGGGATGCGGATTGGGAGTCGGCCACTTTTGTCGACGAACAAGCCTGGTTCGCCGAGGTGTTTATTCCTTGGACGGTAGCACCCATGAAAGCGGTGACCGGGCCAACGCGCACCATTAATGTCGCCTTTTGGCGAATGGTGATCTCAGAGGGACGAGCCAACACATCTATCCCTGGCAACCCGAGGCAAGAGAAGTTTCTATCACTGCTCCACCCCCTTTCATTCGCCAATCACAATCCAACCAAAGTCGACTTTTTCCCCTATGTCAATGCGACTCAAGATCGGGTCGAGGATGAGGTCGATACGAAAACGGGCATGGAAGTGTTTTGGAAGATTGATGCGGGTAAGCAACTCAATATCGCGATCAATCCTGACTTTGGCCAGGTGGAAAGTGATGAGCTGGTCGTCAACTTTAGTTCTAGTGAAACCTTCTATTCCGACAAACGGCCGTTTTTTTCAGAGAACCATTCACTCTTCGACGTCAAAAGCGACGAGATCTTTTACATCATCAATACGAGGCGAATTGGCGCTGCGCCCGACTACGACTGCAGTCGCTATGGTGCAGAGCTCGCTGAAGCGTGCGGTGCTGCGAGCACTGGAATCAGCGATATTGATGTCGCGCTTCGCTACACACAGCAGGGAGAATCCATCGATTTCGGGTTTCTTGGCGCGCTCGAGTCAGACGCTGATTTCAGCGAAGGCCGGCAGTTTTTTGCGCTACGCAGCGTAAAAAACGGCGAAAACTATTCTGTGGGCTACCTCGGCACACTAGCAGACCGCCCGTTTATTGACCGAACCGCGACAGTCCACTCGGTTGACTGGTTGTACCGACCGTCAGAAACCGTTCGATTGAGTGCGGTCGGCATGCGGTCAGACATCGATGAAGCCAGTGACGACCTCGATAGCTCGGGCCATGGGGTCAAGATCGATATTTCTCTCACGCCTAATCGAGACCGATGGCACTACATTGGCGGCTATTACTTTGATGCTGACCTTGATATCACTGATATGGGGTACCAAGTGGTTGAGAACTGGGCCTACATAGGAAATCAAAACGGCATCAAGTCCACTGATTTCAGTGAGGATTCGCCGTTCCTGGCCACCGATCTGGAATTCGGGTTTGCCGTCGAGACCAATGCAGAATTTAAATCAGCGGGTGAAGTGGTTGAGTTCGGTCAACGCACCACCTTCAAAAACGCGTCAAGCCTCGGCTTTGAGACGTTTTATCGATTTCCGAGTAGGGACTTCTGGACGACTCGAAATAATGAAATCGCGCCCTTCATCGATAAGCCCGCCAATTACAGCCTCAAGGCTCGCTACATGGGACCGTCGGGTAAACGTCTTAACTACCTCGTTGAAATCGAGCGAGGCAAAGGGTCCACCTGGTTTTCAGCACTCGGGTTTTCAACAAGCTACACCGCTAAGGTTAGCTTTGCGCCACGCGAAAATCTCGCGCTCTCACTGACCTACCAGCAAAGTGAAGAAGACGACTGGCTTAACTGGATCGAGGGCAACCTCCTTGGCACCTACACGAGAAAACAGCGCGTTACCGTAGCTGATCTGAATTGGTTCCAAGGCCAGCGGCATGAATTCAGACTCAAAGCCCAGCTTGTGGCATTTACGGCGAGAGACCCGCTCGCTTATCTTGGTGATGGATCTGGCGCGCTGAACGCGGCCGCGATCGAATTGCCTCCTTTTAGCCTCAGTGACCTTGCCTTCCAGGCCCGCTATCGGTTCGAGATCTTGCCGCTGGCTTATCTTTATGTCGTCTATTCACGAGGTGGGCGAATCGTTGCGCTCGATGAGGAAGATCGACTCGGCACTCTATACCGGCGCCCCTGGGATGATCCGCAAGCGGATCAATTTACGGTGAAGGTTCGGTACAGGTTCTAAAGGGACCCTCTTTCATTACCGCGCTTTCAACCCCGAGCACCTTTTCTTAGCGAGTCCTTTTTCATGACGAGCATGAATGGTGCCAGGTTTCGCAGATCGCTACCCACTGCATCACTATCCACCGTAATGATGCTTCTCGATGCTCGCTTCCTCCTTCAGTTACTGCTATGCACTATTGCGTACTAAAACAACCGCTCAGTAACACCCTCTCAAACTGTCAACTGGGGCCCTCACTACTTGCTGCCAACCGATCTGCATATGGTTGATTTCTGCGCTCCAGAACCCCACCGCCCGATGGAGTCTCTTTCACTACTCCCTTACCTTGGCACCTGCTTTATTTGGCCCATGACTAATGAGACATTGCATTCTCTAGGATCAGCTCACGAACACCCCCCTTGCCATGAAACGTCTCGCAATAGCGCGCCTCGCACTGATGCTTCCTCAAAGAACGCACCGTTCTCGATTTCTGTTGTTAATCATTAGTTTTCCAGCCCAAGGCTTTTATCGATACACTTGGCGAACTCGAGAGAGGGAAAGCCCCATGGATCTACAGCAGCGAGCCGCTATTGAAGCCGCCTGCCGTCATCTCACGTCCGCCTACTGTCACTACATCGACCGCGGGGAAGCAAGACGAGTGGTTGAACTTTTCACCGAAGACGCAGAGTGGGCAGCACCCGAAGGAATCGCTAGAGGGCACGCAGCACTCCTTGAGCATTTCGGAGCCCGAGAAGATCAACGCGGTCGCAAATCCAAACACATCTGTACCAACTTTTGGTTGGAGGACGTCAGCGAGTCCGAGGCAAGTGGCGGCGTCTATCTCACCTTATACCGGGATGACGGTGACCCTGATCGGGAGCGCGCTCGGGTAGATGGGCCCGTCTTGATCGGTGAGTACCGAGATAAATATTCACTCACGGAAAACGGCTGGCGATTTTCCGAGCGTTCGGTCAAGGTTGATTTTGTGTTCAATAAACGGTGAGCAGTTGTCAATTAACGCTAACATTCAACCCGATGGCTTAACACCCTGATCATTTATTGAGAGAACTTCACCTTTGCCACTCACCACCACCCCTGAAACCCAGCGCATCCAAACGCTGGATATGTTGAGAGGATTTGCTCTCCTTGGCATCTTACTGATCAACATTCTTGGCTTTGGACTAGCGAGCTCAAGCTACACCTACGCGGCGCCGACCATCGCTGGGACTGGCGATTTGATCGCATGGGTCCTCGTTGACCTCGGTTTTGAGGGAAGTATGCGCGGCCTTTTCTCCATTCTTTTTGGGGCAGGTGTGCTCCTATTCTTAGATCGGGAAGCGAGCGGTAAGGAGCGAGCGCACTTCAAGCGTAATGCTTGGCTACTCGTCTTCGGGTTAATCAACGGCTATCTGCTCCTTTGGCCTGGTGACATTTTGCTGACCTACGCGCTCGCGGGTTTTGTCCTATTTTTCTTTCGCAACCTCAGTACCAAGGCGTTGGTGCGTTGGTCAGTATCCTTGTTCTTACTGCTAACCCTATATAACGGCCTCTTGTATGGTGGCCTTCATATGCTTCGGAGTGCCCACGTCGAAACCGAGGCGCTGATTGCAGAAGGTAAGGAGCCAAGCGCCCAACAAAGAGAGATGGCAAACGAATGGCAAATCTTTGAAGCGGATTATCAGCCGGGCCCTGAATCGCTAGCGGTGGAACTTGACGCTCGGAGGGAATCCTACACCACCGCTTTCAGCTGGAACCTCACGCACAATACAGGCGTTATTGCAGAGACAGTGCCAACATTTTTGCTACCAGACGCGTTTGTGATGATGCTCATTGGAATGGCGCTATATCGTTTAGGTGTACTGCAGGGACAGCGGTCAGTTGAGGCTTATCGGAACCTAGCCATTGGTGGTTTCACCTTGGGCCTTCTAATCAACGCCTATGAGATCAGCACCTCACTAGGGGCGCCCGGCGACTTGCTAGCCGGTTTCTCTCAGTTGCAACCGACTTATCATCTGGGCCGTTTGTCAGTCAGCATGGGCTGGATCGGCCTTGTCGTGCTCGCCATTAAAACGGAGTGGCTCGCGAGCGCTTTAGCAGCAGTTGGGCGCATGGCGCTCACCAATTATCTAATGCAATCGGTCGTCTGCCTTTTCATTTTTACAGGTGCTGGATTGGGGCTGGTGGGGGAACTTGCTCGGTATCAACTTTATGTCGTGGTCCTGTTCGTTTGGGTGTTTCAGCTGCGGTTTTCTCCTTGGTGGCTGAAACGATATCAATTTGGACCCATCGAATGGGCTTGGCGCGGCCTCACTTACGGCCAGGCTCCACGATTCAAAAGATAATTACTAATCAATAGGTTACCGCTGCCAGCCCAAGTTCTATCGAGGATTGGATCGCTTTTTTAACGTCGGACTGGTTGGGGTCGTATGTGTCCATCGAGCCACCATCCTGATCAAGCGGGTTGCCATCAACGGCGACGACAGCTGCTGTCTCAACCCCATGCAATCCGCATACAACAAAGAGTGTGGCGATCTCCATCTCGACCGCTGTGACACCCGCTCGCTGCCAAAGCGGAAGATCGCTGCCCAGCGCTTCGCCTGGATAGAACAGGTCAGAGGTGAGCACGATGCCCTCATGGACCTCAACGCTAACCGAAGCTGCAGCCTCTCGTAGCGAACTAACGAGCGCTTCCGTTGCCACCGCAGGGTAACTAAGCGGCACCAACTTTGGCGATAACCCATCCTCGCGCACTGCGGCTCGAGCGATCACGACGCTGCCGGCCAAGACAGACGGCTGGAGTCCCCCTGCGGACCCCACTCGAACAATGCGTTTTACTCCAGCCCGGCAAAGTTCTTCAAAGCAGACGCCCGCCCCTGCTGAGCCCACGCCGTGGGACACCACGGCAATAGAAGTACCGCCGTACTGACCAATCAGCGAATGATACTCACGATTGCGACCGAGCCATTCCAAGCCAGTGAGATGTTCGCCGACTTTCTCGACCCGACCGGGATCACCCACCACAAGCACCTTATCCGGTAATGCATCAGAGTCGATGCCTAGAATCGGTGAAATTGCCATACTCCGAACCTCTTTTTTTCTCGCGTTGGCTAACTGATTTTGATTAGCGCAAGTTTCATTTACCCTCTGTCGCCGCCACAAGAGGGCCTGTTCCACTAAAAGAGAACGCGCTCCGCAGAACCGGCAATCCTCGCACGCGGTCAGACCTTCAATTCCTGAACAGCACGAATGCCCATCCTAATGGCTTCAATGGCATCAGCCGCCGGTGCTGAGTCGGAATTTGCAATCGCTAAACGCCCAAAGGGCTGACGTCCTACTCGCGCCGAATCCCCAGGACCCGCCACCGCATATCCATGCGCCCATCGATTGACAGTAATCCCCGCAACGTCACGATCAAAATTGAAATGCTTTGCCGCGAGCATTCCTGTGAGATGGCCTCGAATGTCTTTCTCATAGTCTGTGAGCTGCTCTGAGAGCATCCGGTTCCTGGCTTCTTTGTACTGATCGCCTCGGGATAGCCCAACCTCCTCACTGTAAGGACAACTAATCATCTGAAGCACACACGGGTCATCAGGCGTTTGGGGCTGCGCGTAGCCACCCATAGAGACGGGAAAATCCAAAAAAGCGACTTGATGCCTATTCCCTGGCGACATAGCCAGTCCAATTCCTCGATCTACAAACCCTCGCCAGTGTCGCATCGCTACCGTTGAGTAAATCAGCGGGCTCTTTTTTTGTTGCGCCAATGCGTCAGCCTGCTCCTTCGGCAAGTCTTTCACAATGTATGGAATCATGACGTTGTAGCAAGCGAGTACTGCATGACTTGCAGTGACGACTCGCGCAGAATCTCCGTGCATATAGCGAACGGCAACGCTACCTGACGAGGCTGGGTCTCCATTGTGCTTGGCTCCGACCACCGTACTGCTCAGGCGAAGTTTTACGGGGCTCTCGGGCCTATCTAGCATTCCGTAATCGAAGCGCGCCGTGACCAAAGATTCAGCGGTATTTCCCTCCGCCACCTGCGGAATCAAATGCTTAACAAGTGATCGTGCAACCCCGGCATTCCCATCAGGATAGTGATGGATATAAGGGTTATCTGGGTCGTACACTGCGACCGGCTTAAACCCAAGGGCTCCTGCATCTCTCGCTTCTTCGACCGTCAGCAACTCGGCTGCGGCATTCGACCAGTCGCTCACCGAATGACGCGCAATATGCAGGACGTCTTCATCGTCAATCCCGACAACCTCTCTCAAGTAGGTGAAGTAGTTTTCTCGGCTCACATACTGCTGTCGCTGAGTTGGCGGAAGATCGATTAAGTGATCACCCGCCTTCAGCGCTTTTAGCAACTGAGCCTTACCACTTGGAGACAGCGGAGATTCACTGACCGCCACCTCATCGGAAAGTTGCTGTCCGGGCAGGCCTTCGATGAAATTGTAGTAGTTGGTAAAGGGGTGCCTAACCACAACATCCTTTCCAAATCGTTTAGCACTGAAGTAGGTCGTCGCAGTGAGACCATGTCTGCGGTAGAAGTCTCGATCAAATGCTAAATCGAAACGGTCAAGTGCGACTCCAATATCGTTAAAAAGGCGCATGACTTCTGGCCCAGCCGCGTATGGCTCCACTAGCGTTTGAGAGCCTCCATAAGTAATGAGTTTCTTACCGTCAACCGTAAACTCGTTCCGTCTCGCGTGGCCTCCAAAGTCATCATGATTATCTAGAATGAGGATGGTCTTATCAGCGCCATGAGCGCGCCTGTATTCGTAGGCGGCTGCAAGGCCGCTTAGGCCCGCGCCTACGATGACGAGGTCGTAGTGCTCGGTTGCGCGCTCGAACGCTTGTGTTTTAGCGTCAGGACTCCACGCTAATGCATGCGCATAGGTGTTAGAGCCAGGGTGACTCCCTCTCAGCCCTGTCAGCTCAGACGGATTCGAGGAAGCACTAGAGCGCTCACTACTAGCAAGAGTGGGCAGGCCAACCATCGCCCCACCAAGAGAGATCGCGGAACCATTCAGAAAACCCCGGCGCTTGATTGAAGTCATTTACTAGCGTACCCAGACATATAGATAAAGCATAGCACCCAACCAGCAAAACCCTCCGGTTGAGGTTCCTTCACCTCAACGAGACGCGCGTTGACCGCTGGCATGGATTAACCCTTCGTTAACGGAAGAGATGAAAGACCGAATCGCTCCTAAAAAAACAACGCCGCTCTCTCGAGTGGCACAGGCTCGATAAGCACCATTCTTACGAATGAATGATCAGATCCGGACAAACCTGATCTAATTAAACGAGGAGATTGGAGTTGCTGAGGAAGCACCAAACCGATTTCCTGTGCATGGGTCAGTTTTTGGCATTGCTGTTATACCGACGCTCAGAATCGGATAACAAATATAACGAAGTTAGCTATTGCTAACTTATATTTCTGTCCGGTAATTACCACTAACTGGATTTACGACGAGCCATCATCGCTTTTACGTCGAACTCTTCGTCACCTTCATAGCGGGGCGCGTAGGTCTCATAGGCCTTTG
>MDTE01024354.1_pt1 | contig 11193 bp, 10 predicted proteins | sample 811231 | NCBI WGS metagenome assembly MDTE01 (sample SAMN05326651, study PRJNA326480) | marine metagenome | isolation source: seawater | place: Indian Ocean: Red Sea | collected 2010 | reverse complement strand
TTTTTAAATCAAGGCTTGATTGATGAAATTATTATTTATCTCGCGCCAACAATATTAGGAAATTCATCTAGAGGTATGTTTGAGTTACCAATATTTAATGAACTATCAGAATCATTTCATTTTTATACTGAATCTATTGATCAATTTGGAACGGATCTTAGGGTAGTGTTAAGGAGATAATTATGTTTAGTGGAATTATAGAAGACCGTGGAAGACTCATAAGCAAAGATTCATTTAATAATATTGTAAAAATGCAATTTGAAGTTGGCGATATAGATATTTCAAACCTCAAAATAGGAGCAAGTATTGCTGTCAATGGAGTGTGCTTAACAGCAATGGAATTCTATAAAAATTGTTTTTCTGTTGAAGTTTCTAATGAAACACTAGATGTAACCAATTTGGGGCTTCTTGATAAGAATGATGAGGTTAATATTGAGCGATCATTAAAATTAGGAGATTCGATTGATGGACATTTTGTTTTTGGTCATGTTGATGAAGTTGCAGTAGTAAGCTCAATTGAAAAAGACGGAGCAGCTAAAGTTATTGTTTTCAAGATAGAAGCAAAAAATACCTCTTATATAGCAAGGAAAGGATCAATCGCCATAAATGGAGTAAGTTTGACAGTCAATCAAGTTTTAAAAAATGCTTTTGAAGTTACAATAATTCCTCATACGCTTGATCGAACTATTATGAATAGTTACCAGATCGGATCAAAGGTTAACATAGAATATGATATGCTTGCCCGCTACGTAGAAAGCATCATAAGCAAGAAATAAATTACATGACAACTAATATCGATAAAGAAATTAAATTTTCCCCTATAGAAGCTATTACTGATGATCTTCGCAAAGGAAAGATGGTAATTATTGTTGATGATGAAGATCGAGAGAATGAGGGGGATCTAATAATGGCGGCTGATAAAGTAACCGCAGAAGGGATTAATTTTATGGCCCAATATGGACGCGGTCTAATTTGCCTAACACTCACACAAGAACGATGTAATCTTTTGCGTTTACCTCTGATGACAGGACAAAACGATAATAATGAAACAACTAACTTTACAGTTTCAATTGAAGCCTCAGAAGGTGTGACAACTGGAATTTCTGCACAAGATAGGGCTCGAACTATTAGGGTAGCAACTGCACCTGATGCACAACCAACAGATATTAAACAACCTGGCCATATTTTTCCTCTAATGGCTAAACCTGGAGGTGTTTTAACAAGAGCAGGACATACAGAGGCAGGCTGTGATTTATCTCGATTAGCAGGTTTAACTCCAGCTGCTGCAATTGTAGAAATTTTAAATGAAGATGGAACTATGGCTAGAAGACCTAATCTAGTTAAATTTTCAAAACAGCATGGCATCAAGATTGGCACCATAGCAGATTTAATTCGCTATAGAGTTGCTAATGAACAATCGATAGAAAGGATTGATCAGAAAGAAATTAAAACCGAATTTGGAAACTTTTATTTATTCACTTTCCAGGACCATATAAATCGTGAAGTACATTTTGCTCTTACCAAAGGTGAAATTAATTCTGAGTCAAACCCACTTGTAAGGGTTCATGTGGTTAATCAACTTAGAGATACTCTTGGAATAAATCATGATAGTCTTGGATGGCCACTTCGAGCTGCTTTAAGACAAATTTCTAAGTCAGATAATTCTGTTCTTGTTGTAATTTGTTATCAAGGACTTCCAAAAGACTTTATACATTCTGTAAAAAATCTTAACCAGCAAGAAAAAGTTTCTAGTAATAATTCTGAAGCATCAGTTCTCAGAAATTATGGAACAGGATCGCAAATACTTAGAGATTTAGGTGTAAGAAAAATGAGAGTAGTCAGTGAACCAAAACAAATGCAAGCAATTTCTGGTTTTGATTTGGAGATAACTGAATACGTAGAAAAATTAGAGGATTGATTATGGAGGACAAATTAAAAATTGCCATTATTGCCTCAAGATTTAATGAATTGCTTGTTGAAAATCTTATAAAGAGCTCAATAAATACCCTAAAGGAAAATAACTGTTATGAAGAATCGATAGATATTTTCAGAGTTCCTGGAGCTTTTGAACTACCGCTAATTGCCAAGAAGGTTGCTGAAAGCAATAAATACGACGGAATTATTGCTCTAGGTGCAGTTGTAAGAGGGGCAACACCTCATTTTGATTATATTTGCAGTGAAGCCACAGCAGGTTTATCAAGAGTTTCAATTGATTTAAATATTCCTATAGGCTTTGGAGTTTTGACTTGCGATACAATGGATCAGGCAATTGAAAGATCAGGAGATGGTTCGGGTAATAAAGGAGTTGAGGCAACATTAGCAACACTTGATATGATTAAGACGATCGGAAGTCTTTAATGCTATTAGTATTTCCTAGGTTTGTAAAAAAATTGCAATCATGCGTGTCTTTAGAAGAATAGAAGCAAGTAATCAAGTTTCTGAGAAAGGAACTGTTGCAACAATCGGTGTTTTTGATGGGGTCCACATTGGGCATCAAACTTTGATTAAGCGAACAGTAGAGAAATCGTCAGAACTTTCTTTGCCATCTGTAGTTTTTAGCTTTGACCCAACACCCAATGAATACTTTTCTAAAAATCAAAGCCAGTTAAGATTGAGTTCATTTAGACAGAAATTTAATCTTATTAAAGATTTAGGAATAGAAAACCTATACATACCGCCCTTTGAGACAAAGATGGAAGTTTTAGGGCCTAATGAATTCATAGATCTACATCTTCTAAAACTTTTAAATGTAAAGTATTTGATTATTGGTGACGACTTTCAATTTGGTAAAAATAAATCAGGATCAATCATAGAATTGGAAAGATCAGGAAAAGAAAATGATTTTTCAGTCGAGGCTATTAGAACTATAGAACTGAACTCAAAAAGAGTTTCAAGCACAATAATTCGAGAAGCTTTATTTAGGAACCAACCCGAAATAGCCAATCAATATTTAGGAAGAAATTATTCTATTGAAGGTAGAGTTATCTATGGAAAACAAATTGGAAGAACAATTTCTATTCCAACTGCTAATGTTGATATAAAAAAAATTAATAATCCTTTACGAGGTGTCTTTTGTGTAAATGTTTCTATAGAGAATGATGATCAGCTATATTCTGGAGTTGCTAATATTGGTTATAAACCCACTGTTGATGGGGAAGCGCTAACATTAGAAGTACATATTCTTGATTTTAATCAAAATATTTATAAATCTCGTATAAGTATAGAGTTTTTAAGATATCTTAGGGGAGAAAAGAAGTTTAATGGGATCAATCAGTTGAAACATCAAATCAATCAAGATATTGATCAAGCTAGAAAATACTTTAAAGATCTAACTTAATGAATATTCAAATAGATAAAAGTGAGGAATTTTCAGGCAAAGGAAGGACTGGGTCTAGACAGCTTTTATTGCAGATTCTTTATCAACATTTAATGAATAATGAAAGTGTAGACAATCTTTCTAAACAAGCTAAAAGTAGAAAAGAATACTCGAGAATAGATCAAGAATATTTTGAAACTTTACTCTATGAGATTATTGAAAATCAGGAAAAGATTGAGAGATTAACTACCGTGCATTTAGATCGATCAATAGAACAAATTAACCCTGTAGAGAAAGTCATAATATTGATTGCAGCATGCGAAATCTTATTTCATAGTGATGTGCCTATCCCAGTTATTATTGATGAAGCCGTTGAACTAGCTAAGCACTTTGGAGCAGAAGGAAGTTTCCAGTATGTTAATGGTGTTATTGATTCATTCCAAAATGCTCAATCTCGAAGAGGAGATTAGGTGAAAGAGGCAGATATTATAGATGCGCTAAGACTTTCAGTGGAACAAAATCAGAATGAAGTTTTATTACCCATTGGAGATGATGGATCGGTAATTAAGTTAGACAGTAATAAACAAATGGTAACTGTTACAGATGCCATAACAGTGGATGTTCATTATCCATTAGGAATAGAATCTCATGCAATTGGATATAGGTGTTTAGCAGTCAATCTTAGCGACATGGCAGCTATGGGAGCCATACCCAGATGGGCTAGCTTAGTTTTCAGTATTCCTAAGATAGATCCAGATTGGATAAAAGGCTTTATTAATGGATTCTCAGAAATTGCCAATCAATATAAGATTAGCTTGATTGGTGGAGATACAATTCGTGGACCCGAATTTTTTGCGGTTTCTTTGCAAGGATATTCTAAGAATGGAAAATATGTAAGAAGAAGAGGTGCAAAGGCGGGAGATTTAATATATGTCTCAGGCTATCTTGGTTCAGCTGCTTATGGCCTGGAATTAATAAAGAATAATAATAGATCCGCACCTAATAATTTTATTGATGCTTTTTTATATCCAGAGCCAAGAGTTAAAGAAGGCATAATGTTATCGAAATACGCATCTTCTATGATTGATATATCAGATGGTTTTTATCAGGATCTTCAAAGAATTACCAAAAGGCAAGATTTAGGTTTTGATATCGATGTTTCCCTTTTGCCAATTGAGCCTAATTTAGAAAAAGTCTTAGGCTATAAAAAAGCAGTAAATCTAGCTATGAATGGAGGAGATGATTATGAGCTATGTTGCACAGTGCCAAAAGAGCAAGAAAAGCAATTTTTGAAGGAGGTAAAATCTAGTAATCTGAGTCACTTTAGTTGTATCGGGGAAATAATAGAGAAAGATAGTAATATACGAGATAATGGGTCCAAATTTGTTTTTGAAAAAAATTTGTTTGAACAATTTTAGTTTATGGAAATTAATTTTAAGTCAGTTTTTAAATACCCATCATTATTTATTTCTACTGGTTTTGGTATAGGTCTTGCCCCAGTAGCTCCTGGTACATTTGGAAGTTTCTTAGGAGCAATAATTTTTTTATTGATTTCTCATCTTTATTTATCTGATTTTTTTATGATGGGTATTCTTTTAACCGTTTTTGTAATTAGCCAGATTTCAATATCATTAACTTTAGAAAAAATAGATAAAGAGGACCCTCAAGAAGTAGTCATGGATGAAGTACTAGGGATGATGATTACTTTAATGGCTATCCCTCCAGATCCAAAATGGCTTATAGCAGCATTTATCATTTTTAGGATTGCAGATATTATAAAACCTTGGCCAGCATCTTATTTTGACGCTAATTATAAAAATGCTCTAGGTATAATTCTTGACGATGTATTTGCTGCAATTTATTCAATAATTTTTATTGTGATACTGAAGTATTTTTTACTCTAAGCTTTGATTAGTATCTTTTAATTCGTTATCCATTAAAATTTTGATCTTTAGTTCAGCGTCTTCTAATGTCTTTTGACACTCTCTTGATAATTTAACGCCTTGTTCAAATTTCTTTAGCGCCTTATCAAGCTCAAGATCACCTGACTCAAGTTCTTCTAAGATAGTCTCAAGTTCACTTAGTCTTGACTCTATACTTTTGGTATTCTTTTTAGCTGGGCTCATAGTTCTTAATTATAGCGAAATAGGTCGCTTTAATATTGTTCATTTATAGATTTTTAGATAATATTAGAACCATTCTAAAAGATATAGATTAAGGAGAAAATCAAATATGTCTAACGATAATGAAAGTAAATGCCCTGTAATGCATGGCGCATTAACCACTAACAGCGCCTCAGGAACTTCTAATAAAGATTGGTGGCCAAACCAGTTAGATTTATCCATACTTCATCAGCATGATCAGAAGTCAGACCCTATGGATGAAGGATTTAATTATCGAGAAGAGTTTAAAAAACTTGATTATGATGCATTAAAGAAAGATCTAAATGATCTTATGACAGACTCCCAAGACTGGTGGCCAGCAGATTATGGTCATTATGGTCCATTCTTTATCAGAATGACTTGGCATGCTGCAGGTACATATAGAATTGGTGATGGTCGCGGTGGAGGCGGTACGGGAAATCAGCGTTTTGCACCTCTTAATAGTTGGCCTGATAATGGTAACTTAGATAAAGCAAGACGTCTTTTGTGGCCTATCAAGCAAAAATACGGTAAGAAAATAAGTTGGGCAGATTTATTAATTCTCGCAGGCAATGTCGCTATTGAATCAATGGGAGGCAAGACCTTTGGTTTTGGTGGTGGACGACCAGATATTTGGGCTCCAGAAGAAGATATCGACTGGGGAGCTGAAAGGGAATGGCTGGCCAATGAGAGATATTCTGGAGAGAGAGATTTAGCTAATCCCCTAGGAGCAGTTCAAATGGGTTTAATTTATGTTAACCCACAAGGACCCGATGGTGATCCAGATCCTATCGCAAGTGGTAAAGACGTTCGGGAGACCTTTAGCAGAATGGCTATGAATGATGAAGAAACAGTAGCACTTGTTGCTGGAGGGCATACCTTTGGTAAAGGACATGGTGCAGGAGCTGAGGAATTTGTCCAGGAGGAGCCTGAGGGAGCGCCTCTAGAAAATATGGGTTTTGGTTGGCAGAGCACTCATGCATCAGGCATGGGAAGCGACACCATTACCAGTGGCTTTGAAGGAGCATGGACAGCTAAACCTACTCAATGGGACAACGGTTACTTTGATCTTTTGTTTGGTTATGAGTGGGAAAAGGTCGAAACTCCAGCAGGCAAAATTGTCTGGCACGCTATTGATCAGAAAGAAGAGGATATGGCTCCTGATGCCGAGAATGCTTCGGTTCGTGTTCCAACGATGATGACAACAGCAGATATGTCGATGAGAGAAGATCCAATATACAAAAAGATCTCTAAACGTTTTCATGAAAACCCAGAGGAATTTGCTGATGCATTTGCTAGAGCTTGGTTCAAACTCTTACATCGTGATATGGGACCTCGCTCTCGTTATTTAGGGCCTGAAGTACCAGAAGAAGAACTAATTTGGCAAGATCCAGTTCCTAATGGTGATTCTGACTATGATGTGAATGCAGTTAAATCAAAAATAACTGAAAGTGGGTTAACGGTTCAAGAAATGGTAGAGACCGCTTGGGCGAGCGCTTCAACTTTTAGGGGTTCTGATTTAAGAGGAGGAGCTAATGGAGCGAGAATTCGATTAGCACCTCAAAAAGATTGGGAAGCCAATAAACCAGAGCAGCTAGCAAAAGTCTTGGGTACATTAGAATCTATTGCCTCAGACGCGGGTGCTTCATTAGCCGATGTTATTGTTTTGGCTGGTAATGTTGGGATTGAGCAAGCTTCAGGTGTCGAAGTTCCTTTCACTGCAGGCCGAGGTGATGCTAGTGAAGATCAAACTGACGCTGAGTCCTTTGAGGCTCTTGAGCCAATAGCTGATGGCTTTAGAAACTTCAAAAAAGCAGACCCATCACTTCCTGCAGAGGAAATGCTTCTTGATAAAGCTCAATTGCTTTGCTTGACAGCACCTGAAATGACTGTACTTGTCGGAGGTATGCGAGCACTAGGTATCAGCACTGATAATCATGGAGTATTTACAGAAACCCCAGGAAAATTGACTAATGACTTCTTTATCAATCTTCTTGATATGGGTGTTGAATGGAAACCAACTGGAAGCAATACCTATGAAGCGACAGATCGAGCTTCAGGAGAAAAAGTTAGAACAGCAACTCGAGTTGACTTGGTATTTGGTTCAAATTCACAACTAAGAGCAATTGCTGAAGTCTATGGGTCTGATGATTCGAAAGATAAGTTCGTATCAGATTTCATAGCTGCATGGACTAAGGTTATGAATGCAGATCTTCTTTAATATTAGAAGTTAAAAAGTATTAAGGGGCTAGCAGTAATGCAGCCCCTTTCTCTTATTATAAAATCATACTCCATTTCATTGCCTATGATAGAATTCCCGCATAAACAGTGATAATGCCCTTGATTCAACCTCACTTCTCAAGAATAATGAAGGACCATGGCAAAAGAATATAACGCTTCAGATATTGAAGTTCTTAGTGGGTTAGAACCGGTTCAAAAGCGACCGGGCATGTACACTGACACCGATTGCCCAAATCACTTAGCCTATGAAGTAATTGATAATAGTGTTGATGAAGCTATAGCAGGACACTGTAAATCAATTCATGTTAATTTATTCAAAGATGGATCAATTCAGGTTAAAGATGATGGCCGCGGAATGCCAGTTGATGATCATCCAGAAGAAAAGGTTCCAGCTGTAGAATTAATTTTAACCCGATTGCATGCAGGCGCTAAGTTCTCTAATAAAAGCTATAAATTTTCTGGAGGGCTTCATGGTGTTGGTGTTTCTGTTGTTAATGCTTTGTCAAAAAATCTAGAGGTTTGGATCAAACGTCAAGGACATGAATACAACCTAAGCTTTAAAAATGGTGAAAGATCATCAGAGCTTGAGGTTGTTGACAAAGTAGGGAAAACCAATACAGGAACCACTATTCGATTCTGGCCTAATGAGAAGTATTTTGATGGTGCGGAAATAAAGATTAAGGATCTAAAACATAACCTGAGAGCTAAGGCTGTGTTGTGCCCTGGTTTAAAAATTAAGTTTCATGATGAACAGACAAATGAGAAGCTTGAATGGCTGTACAAAGAAGGCGCTAATGAATATTTGTCAGAAGTTTTAGGAAGTACCCCTTGTGTCCCAAATGATCCTTTTTTTGGAAATAGCCAGAACGATAAATTAGAAATTGAATGGAGTTTGACTTGGCCTCAAGACGAACATGAAGGTATTCAAGAATCATATGTAAATCTGATTCCAACCAAATCAGGCGGAACTCATGTTGCTGGATTCAGATCTGGATTGTCAGATTCGGTTAAAGAGTTTGCGGATTACAGAAACCTTCTTCCTAGAGGGGCAAAGATCTCCCCTGAGGATGTTTGGTTGGGTTTAAGTTATATTTTAGCGATAAGGCTTGAAGACCCTCAATTTTCAGGTCAAACAAAAGAAAAATTAAGCTCTAGGGCTGTCTCAAGTTTAGTTTCAAACGTCATCAAGGATGCATTTACTCTTTGGTTAAATCAGCACCCTGAGGCAGGAGATCAAATCGTTGCTAGAGCTGTTGAGAATTCTCAAAAGCGAGCTAAAAAGAATGTTAAGGTCAAAAGAAAGAAAGCCACAGGAGGACCCACCTTGCCTGGGAAATTGGCAGATTGTACTAGCGACGAACCCGATCGATGTGAATTGTTTATAGTGGAAGGTGATTCTGCAGGAGGTTCGGCAAAACAGGCAAGAGATCGAAAATATCAGGCCATTCTTCCACTGAGAGGTAAGATTTTAAATAGCTGGGAAGTTGAAGAGTCTAATCTTCTATCTTCACAAGAGATCAGTAATATTTCGCAAGCTCTTGGTGTTGAGCCATCAGCTGAAGATTTAGTTAATCTTAGATATCATAAAATTTGCATCCTAGCAGATGCTGATTCAGATGGTCTTCATATAGCGACACTTATTTGTGCCTTGTTTGTCAAACATTTTAAAAAACTGGTAGAAGATGGTCATGTTTATGTTTCTATGCCACCCCTATATAGGATTGATGTTGGCAAAGAGGTTTTTTATGCTTTGGATGAAGATGAAAAAGATGACCATCTTAAGGCAATTGAGAAAAAGAAATCCAAAGCTAAGGTTACAGTTACTAGATTTAAAGGTCTGGGGGAAATGAGCCCGATTCAGCTTAGGGAAACAACCATGCTGGAGAAGTCTAGACGACTGGTTAAGTTAACGATAGAAGATGAGAATCAGACAAATGAGTTGATGGATAAGCTTATGGCTAAAAAACGATATACTGATCGAAGGGATTGGCTTCAAGAAAAGGGTAATTTGGCAGAAATACAATAATGAGCAAGCAAGGAAAATTTGATTTTAAAAAAACAGCAGATGGTAATGGATCCTCTGTTCAGCCTGTAAGTGAATTTGTCGAAAAAGCCTACCTTAATTATTCCATGTATGTGATTCTAGACAGAGCTCTTCCATTTATAGGGGATGGCTTAAAACCGGTTCAAAGAAGGATTATATATGCGATGTCAGAGCTTGGTCTTTCTGCTCAGTCTAAACCTAAGAAATCAGCAAGAACAGTTGGCGATGTTTTAGGAAAATATCATCCGCACGGAGACACTGCATGTTATGAGGCGATGGTAAATATGGCGCAGGACTTTTCCTATCGGTATCCATTGATCATTGGTCAAGGGAATTGGGGTTCCTATGATGATCCAAAATCATTTGCAGCGATGAGGTATACAGAGGCAAAACTCAGTGCATATACAAAATTGATGCTCACTGAGCTAGGTCAAGGCACGGTTGATTGGAAATTAAACTTTGATGGCACACTAAATGAGCCTGCTTTTCTTCCAGCCCGTTTGCCAAATCTAATTTTAAATGGGGTAACAGGTATTGCTGTAGGTATGTCAACGGATATACCTCCTCATAATATTAAGGAAATTGCTTATTTATTAGGAAAACTATTAAAAAATCCTGATATTTCTATAGGCCAGTTGATTCGTTTAGGAAAGAATTTTCAAGGTCCTGATTTTCCATCTGGAGGAGAAATAATAACTTCACCAGAAGAAATAAAGAACATCTACAAAACAGGAAATGGATCAATAAAGATTAGAGCTAGTTATAAAAAAGAAAAAAACAGAATTGTGGTTTATGAGTTACCTTATCAGGTCTCAGGGAATAAGATTATTGAGCAAATCGCAACACAAATGAAAGATAAAAAGTTACCCTTATTAACAGATATTAACGATGAGTCAGATCATGAAACTCCTATCCGTATTTCACTAACTCCTAAATCCTCAAGAGTTAATGTGGATGAATTAATGAGCCATTTATTTGCAACGACTGACCTAGAAAAAAATATTAGGGTCAATATGAACATTATTGGTGTGGACGGAAAACCAAAGGTTTGTGATCTAAAGACACTACTTAGTGAATGGCTCTCTTTTAGGACAGAGACAGTTAGAAGAAGACTACAATATCGACTGGATGAAGTTGAATCAAGACTTCATATCCTTGAAGGTCTAATGGTTGTTTATCTGAATATCGATGAAGTAATAAGGATTATCAGAGAGGAAGATAAACCAAGAGAAAAATTGATGAAAAAATTTAAACTGACTGAAGTTCAAGCTGAATCAATTTTAAATCTGAGATTAAAAAATTTAGCAAAATTAGAAGAAGAAAAGATATTGATTGAAAAATCTGAACTCGAGAAAGAACAAAACACTCTCAGTAAGATTCTTAAGAGCAAGAAAAAAATTAATGAATTGATTCAAAAGGAAATCGCTCAGGACGCTAAGGAATATGGAGAC
>MDTE01069257.1_pt1 | contig 11194 bp, 10 predicted proteins | sample 811231 | NCBI WGS metagenome assembly MDTE01 (sample SAMN05326651, study PRJNA326480) | marine metagenome | isolation source: seawater | place: Indian Ocean: Red Sea | collected 2010 | reverse complement strand
TCGGCTTTCTCGCAAGCCCCCAACGGCGACCTGCACCTGCTGATCTCCTGCTCGCCGGCAGGGCCGAGCGCCTGGTACGATCCCGCCCTGGAACTCTACCACCTCCACCTCGATGCCCAGGGTGGCCGCAAAGCCTTCCGTCAACTCTCGATCACCGACCCGGACCGCGCCCAATGGCTGCCCGCCATCGAACAATGGGATTGGACCCGACCGCAGGCGTGTTGCAACGACGGTCCCTTCTACGCGATGACCAGGGGGATCAACGCCGGCGGCATCGGCGGCGACAATACCAATGCCCTGCAGACAGACGTCTGGCTGGGCAGGCTTTAATCCCACGCCCCGCCTCAGCGCGTAAAAAACTCCCTGACGAACGGCCAGGCTCCGTCCTTGTAGTAGCGATGCCCCCCGTCGCCGATATACAATCGGCACTGCTCTTCTACCCCAGCCACCGCATAAACCTCGCGCAACTTCCCATAGGCCAATTCCACCTGGTCGATGGGAAATATCGGATCCGTGCGTCCTGAGATCGCGTTAAAGGGCCGCGGTGCAATCAAACCCGCCACATCGTACATCTCCCCCAGCCGCAAAATCCCCGGCACATAATTGCAGTCGCAGTGGTTGATAGAGCCGATGCTGCCCGCAAAAGTGCAGAAATAGCAGCCCGGCATCGCCAGCGCGATGCGGGTGTCGCAAGCAGAGGCAAAAACCGTGACCGTGCCGCCGCCCGAATTGCCGGTCATCGCGATACGGCCCGGATCCACTGGCTGCGTCGCGCACGCCCAGTCGATCAGGCAGCCCATATCCCATACCCGCTCGCCAATCGGCGTGCGCCCGGCCAACAGACCGTGCCGCAACTGGATCTGGCACGAATGGATCTTATCGGCGGCGCGGTCCTTTTCGGTCCGCGTCTCGCCAAAGGCCCGCGTCGTCGGCGCAATCGCTATATAGCCCTCGCGCACGGCCTGGACCCCGATATCGCGCTCGCCCTCTGCGATCTCCACCGCCTCCTTGTCGGTCCTGGCGATGCCGACGTAGATATGCGGATGGTTGTGCCCGTGCGGGATGATCACCAGCGGCACGGGCTCATTTACTGCTAATGGGCGCAGTAAATAAAAAGGCAGCGGCACCGTCGGCTCGACCCAGATATGCCAGCTCTCGCGGATATAGTCGCCCATATCCTCGGTCGCCCGCAATTCGGCGCTCGGCTGATGGCCGGCAAGATCGGCGGCGAGATTGTCCAGCCCGAGTATCTGCCGCAACCGCGGACGAAAAGCCGTCTGCCACTCCTCCAACTCAGCCGGCGACCGGGCACCAAAGGAGAATTCGGGCGTGAAAGGGGTATAGGTCGCTGCGAAATGGCTGGAGGAATCGTACACGAGGCACCTGCTTATGGTTATCTGTGGAATACCGGACAACGGCGCCGAGGGGCACTCCTTCAGCGCGTTACCCAGTCCGGCCAATTGATCGTCATCCCGTCGCAGCCACAGGCCAGCGCCCGCCGCACCAGCGCCCGCACTTCCTGCGGTGTGCCCGACAGGCCCCAGACGCGCACTTCAGCCGCAATCGACCGGGCTACCGCGACGGCACCGGGGGCGATGGCGTCTGCGCGCGGACAGAGCTGAAACAGCTCCAGGTCGCCAGCGCGTTCACAGACCGCCCGATCAAGGGTCGGCACCAGCCAACCGAGGCGGCCTTCGGGACAAACCGCCCTCATGCGCACCAGTTGTTGATACGAAAAAGACGTAAAGATCGATTGGTCAAGCGCACCGGCTCGCACGACCGCTGCGTGCACAGCTGCGGCCAGCCCTGCGGCGCGCCCCTTGAGCTCGATGTGAAAGGTGAAATCGCCGCTGAAGTCAGCGAGCAATTGCTGCAGCGTCATCATCGGCGTGCCGGCGAAGCGATACGGCGAGTACCACGAGCCCATATCCAGCGCCAATAAATCGTCGGACGCCAGTTCCTCGACGCGCCGCTCGCCGTGCCCGTAGCGTTCCAGCCCGGTATCGTGACACAACACCACCACGCCATCGGTAGTCAATTGCGCATCGGTTTCGATCTCGGCGATTCCCATGGCTCGGGCCAGTTCGAACGCCGGCCGCGTATTCTCCGGCGCGTAGGCCGAACTACCCCGGTGTGCAATCACGCGGAAGGCCGCGGGGACCCGGATCGGAATATCCATCGCGCCCCGCGCTCACACCGCGTGGTCGAACTCCGCCGCCGCACTCGCCGGCACGCCCCCACGCACCAGCGCTTCCCAGCACTGTACCGGCACTTCCCCCAACAACTCCAGCAGCCCATCGCGCAAATAACCGACAGACGGCGCACCTGGCGTATCCGGCGCCTCCTGCCCCTCAGGGTGCAGATAAGCCAACCGCCCCAGGGCGTCCATCGCGAAGCCGACGTTGATCACATTCTGGTCGGTTCGCACCACTTCTTTCAGTCGTGCAATCGCCGGTGCCAGCACGTCGCCGAGGACAGCGCTGCCATGCGAACACAAAATCACCGCCGACCACAGCGCGTTTTCGCGCACCGCCGAGCGCACCGCCGCAAAACGCTCGATACCGTAATCCACCCCACCACCCTCGCACACATCGCACTCGTCGGTCGGCCGCACGAATTTTATGCTGCGCCCCTGCCCCCGGTCCATCGCCGGCCGATTCTCCTCGCGCTCCAGACTCTCCATCAGCGTCTCCAAGCACGTCGGCACCAGTTCAACACCAACGCCCGTAGCCACCGCCCTGCGCCCCAGACAGCCCAGCGTCCCCGCAGCCACCGCACGGACATAGACCGAGGAATCCTCCTCGAGCCGGGTTTTTACCGCCTCGAGTACCTCTGCCGTCAACGGGCTGGCATCGCCGAGGCCGTAAACCCCCGCCTTGCGCACCCACTTGATCGGGGAGCGCGCAGCCTCCAGGAAAACCTCCGTCGCCTCCTCACCCACCGCGATCAAGCCGTAGGTCGCCGCGCGCCGCACGCTCTCGCGATCGGTATACAGCGCCTTGCGCAGTTGCTCCACCGCCAGCGCTGTATCCCCGAGCGACGCCAGCTTGTACGCCGCGCCGATCCGCTGCGGCTCCCGGTCCTCGCCCTTCTCGTGCAATTGCGCGAATAGGCGCTCCGCTTCCGTCGCGCGCTCGTCGGCCGCCACCTTGCGCGGCGGCGGCGCCTGCCCCGTCTGCATCCAGTGATGGTGATAGCGCCACACCGTCGTCACATCGTCGCCAGCCCCATTCAAGTCGACGCCCGTCAACGGATCCACCCCACCCCAATCGACCTCGCCCGGCGCGTCCCCCGCGCCATCCGTGGTCCGGTAGATCCAAAACCGCCACATAAAGCGCGGGTTGTCCTGCCAGGTGCGCCAATCGTCGCGGCGGTGGTTGCCGCGATGGTAAGTATTGTGCGAATAGAGCACCACACTGCCGGCCTTCAGCGGCCCGGCCTCAAACTGCTGCACCAGCGGCCAGCCGGTGTTGGTTACGGCCTCGCGCATGCGGATATCGTGTTGGGTGGTCTGGTTGACGATGTCCTCCGGATCGTAGGGCGAATCCGGCCCGTTGATCTGCACCCCCTCCATGCCTTCGAGCTGGTAGTTGAAATCCAGGTGGTCGGCACCGGCGAAGTTGTCGTGGTTTTCTTCGTGATTTAGAGCCCAGTAGTGCGAGTAGGGAATGGTCGCAGTCGGACCCATATCCGCTTTGACCTCCTGTGGATAGTAGAGCATCTCGATCTGCACCGCCTGGTGGTGGCGCTGCTTGCGGCCGTTGAACGGCCCGTTGTCGTCCTTGTGCCAGTGCTGGTCGCGGCCGCTACTGGCAAAGGTCGCATTGTGCGTAAACGGCACAATCGCCCAGTGCTCGCCGACGATGCGATTGCAGGCCGCGACCACGCCGGGAGCATTGATAACCGTCAGGACGTCTTCGATCAGTCCCGGCGTGACCCGCCGTCGCGCCGCGACCGCCTCTTTCTCCCGCGCATGCACCCGCGCATGCACTTCCAGCGGAATCCCCAGATCCTCCGGCGCCAGCGCCACCATGCCCCGATAGGCGAAGTCCTGCACCAGACGGTCGGCCGCGGTATAGGCTATTGATGCCGTGTTTTCGTTTGCTGCGCTCAAACTATTCTTCCTCCGTTCGCGGCGAATCAAATCGCCCAGTGGTGCCACGGGTCTGCCGGTATGGACCGCCGCACGCCGGCATCATCCTCGTGGACCCAGCGGGCGAAGAAGCCCACGCGCGGTGTCGCGTTTACATTAGTCGAGCCGCTGTGGCATAACCAGCCGTGCCACAAGATCAGATCACCCGCCCGGGCGACAAACTCCCGCGGCGGCTCGGGGCCGTCGTCGGAAAAAATGCCCCAGCCGCGCTCGTCCCACTCGGGCGTCTCGCGGAAAGTGCCCTCTATGCGGTCTGGATACTGGCGAAAATAGCGGTGTGCGATATGGTGGCTGCTGGGCCAGTATACATAGGCGCCGCCGCCGGGCTCGACATCGTAGAGATAGGTCGTAGCGCCGACCATCAGCACCGCCTGGCAGCCCTCACCTGGATAGCCATCGAGATGCCCCGATGCCGGCATCGCCCATGTCTCCGCTGACTTCGGCCAGCGCACGGCCACCCCGCAACCACCGCCGCTGAACCGGCCGCCGCCGACCTGGGCCGCGATCGCCTGCAATTGCGGCAAGTCACCAAAGATCGGCTCGGGTTTAAAACCCTCGACCTTGTCGGGCCACTGGTCCGGTTCGTCGAGGGTGCAGCCGAGATGGCTCCAGAACTGGTCGCGCCATTGGGCGACCAGTGCCGCATCGACAAAACCGGGTAGGATCAGATGACCGTCGGCCTTAAAGGCATCGATCTGTTCGGCGTTGAGCATCAAATCAACTCCACCAGATAGGCAGGTCGTGGCCCGCAAATACCGGATTGGTCTTGTAATACGGCCCGGGATTCCACGGAAACTTCTCCGCGATATCGTCGATCAGCTCGACGCCGTAGCCGGGCTTGTCGGGTATGGTCAAAACCCCGTCCGCAATCGGGTACGAGTCTTTGAAGATCTCCCACTTGAGCGGATTGTAGGTCTGGTTCAATTCGCACATATGGCCGCAGGGCACCCCGGCAACCAGATGGATGTTGGGCACGGTCGTCAGTCCGCCGACCCAATTGTGCGGGCAGTAGTACTGACCGTGCTTATCGATCACCTGGCCGACGTGCCAGCCCTCGGTAATACCGCTCAAGTTGGCATCGACCTGAACGATATTCATCGCCCCGTTCGCGACGAAGGGCTCGACCTGGTAGCGGTTCCACCAGCTCTCGCCGCCCGATACCATCACCGAAGGCATCGCCTCGTTGATCGCCAGGTGCCGCTCCAGTGCCGCTGGACTATTGGCCTCGACCGGCTCCTCGTACCAATAGAATTTCAACGCCTCCAGCGCCGGGCACAGCTCGTTGATGATCGTCTCAAAATCCCAGGGAAATTTCTCCAGCACCAATCTGAAATCCGGTCCCACCGCCTCGCGCAAGTGCTCCAGCACCGGAATGTACTTGTCCATGGTCATACCGCTGTACTGCCAACTGGTCCCGTTGCGGAATTTGAAAGTGTCGTAGCCGGCTTCCTTGTAGCGCAGCGCCTCCTCGATCAGCTCTTGCTCGCCATTGTCGTACCAGGCGTGGCAGACGCCGCCGCTGGCGTAGATCTTTACCCTATTGGATGGGTTTTCATCGTGCGACAACAACTTGTAGACCGGTTGGCCCTTGGCCTTGCCAATAATATCCCACAGCGCGTTGTTGACCCCCGCCCAGGCGCCCTCGGCCAGCGCGTTGTGCCCCTGGTTGTTGGTCAGAAAATCGACGTCGAAGACATTGCGACCTGTCAACAGCGGGGTGATGTACGCGTCGGTGTATTCCTTCAATCGATCCGGCCCGCGATAGGGACTGCCCTCGGCGATGCCGACGATGCCCTGATCGGTGAAAATCTCCACGAGTGCCGCGTCCGACTTCCATACATAGAGCCCGCCGCAGCGCCACAGATACTCGCCATCGTGGGTATAGGACAGCGGCGTGACCTTTATGTCGGAGATGGTGATATCTTCGCGCTCCAGCCCCTCGGCCGGATGGGCGCGATGGGCGCGATCACTCATTGCGCAATCTCAAAGATGCCTTCGACCTCGACGGCAACGCCCGTCGGCAGCTGCGCGAAACCCACCGCGCTGCGCGCGTGATAGCCGTCGCCGTCCTTGCCGAAGATTTCGTGCAAGAGGTCGGAGGCGCCATTGATCACTAAGTGCTGGTCGGTGAAGTCCAGCGCCGAATTGACCATACCCAAAAGCTTGATAACCTTCAGCCCGTCAAGGCTGCCGACCTCCTGGTGCAGCGACTGCAAAATCGCCACGGCGCACTCCCGAGCCGCCTTGTAACCCTCATCGACGCCGAGATCGTCGCCGAGCTTGCCCTTGATGTCTGACACGTGACCCGAGGCATAGAGCATATTGCCCGAGCGGGCGACCATATTGAGATAGCCTTTTTCCGCGTCGTCGGTAAATTCTAAACCCAGTTCTTTGGCTTTGGCTTCCGCGCTCATATCACACTCTCCTTATAAAAAGTAAGATCCGCAATTTCCCGGTCTTATTAAGCGCCTTTTGCTCCATGCGGTCAAGACGCCTTGCCGCCCCTGGCTCCCGACCCTATCTTGAGCCGCACCATACCGTATAGTAGGAGTTAAAAATGGCAAAATCGCTCAGGCAGCGCATGCAGGACGGCGAAGTCCTCACCGCCATGCGCGGCTCGCTCAGCACCAGCAAAGCAGAATTGGCCGCTATGTGGGCCACCGGCCGCTACGACTACATCTGGATCGACAGCCAGCACACCCCCTACAGCGACCAGCTGCTGGTCGATTATTGCCAGGCAGCCGGGGAATTGGGCATCGACGTCCAGCTCCGTATCCCCCATACGCGGCAAGCCCATATGGTCGGTCGCTTCCTCGACTTCGGGCTCACCGCCGTGCTGGTCCCCGAGGTCGAAGAGCCCGAAACCGTCGACGACGCCATCGCCTACGCCTACTACGGGCCGATCGGTCGCCGCAGCTGGGGCGGCCCGACCCGCAAAGGCTGCAGCCAGGGCGTCGATCGCCACGAGTATTCCGCCTGGTGGAACGATACCGTAGTGCTCGGCATCCAGGTCGAATCGGTCGAGGCGGTGACCAATATCCACAAGCTGGCCAAACCCGGCGTCAGCGTCGTCACCTTCGGCCCCAACGATCTCTCCTTCAGCCTCGAAGCCCACCCCGGCTTCCCGCTGCAGGACGTCGACGCCTGCATGCGCAATGTCGCCGCGCAGCTCAAAAACACCGGCATCCGCCTGGCCATGGGCACGGCAACCCAACCCGAAGAGCGCGACAAATACGTCGACATGGGCTTTACGCTCTTCCAGGACAATATGCCGGACTGACCAGAAAGGAATTTGGCTATGTATGTAGGCGTACAGGGCATCGGCACTTCTCAGCACGAGCTGCACTTTCTCCTCCGTCACGGCGTCACCCACATGGACACGCAGGTCGATCCCGACAACCTCGACCGCATCGCGCAGCAGCGCGAGGAAGCCGCCGCTGAAGGCGTCGAGCTCGAAATGATGCACATCCCCATGCCGGAGAGCATCACTTTCGCTGACGACACGCGACGCGACCGCGACCTCGACACCTTGTGCACCTGGGTAGAAGCCGCGGGCAAAGCCGGCCTGCGCGGACTCAACTACAACTTCACCGTCGTAGGCTACCAGCGCACCCCCAACCGCTACGGCCGCGGCGGTTCCGTCTACAGCTCCTTCGAATTCACCAAATACGACAACGACGAGCCACATCCCGGCGGCAGGATCGACCGCGACGAGATTTTCGCGCGCATTGCGTATTTTTTAGAGCGCGTCATACCCGTCGCCGAGGAATACAAAGTGCAAATGGCCAGCCACCTGCCCGACCCGCCCGCACCCGAGCTCCGCGGCGAGGTGCGCTGGAACTACCCGGTCTTCGATGGCCTTAAACGCTTCTCCGAGCTGACCGACAGCCCCTATCACGGCTTCAACTTCTGCTGCGGCGTAGCCGCCGAGGGCCTCGAAGACCCCGGCAGCGAGCTACCGCCGATCGTCGAATACTTCTCCGAGCGCAAGAAGATCTTCAACGTCCACTTCCGCAATATCAAGGGGGGCCTGGGCGACTTCGTCGAGGTCTGGCCCGACGAGGGCGATGTCGATATGCACGAGCTGGCGCGAATCTTCCACCGCACCGGCTATCCCTACATGCTGATGCCCGACCACTCGCCGGGACATCCCGACGATCCGCCGCATCCGGAAGGCTCGGGCCGAGTGCGGCAAGGCTGGGCTTTTCAGTTCGGGTATATCCGGGCGTTGATCCAGGCGGTGACCAAGGAAGCTAAAGGCCTCGCCTGACCGGAAATAATGATATAACTAGTGTTAGCCAAATCTATTTTCTGAGAAAGAGAGGAATCCCGCATGTCCGACAACCAAGGGCCCATCGGTCCCAACGACGATATCAAGGTTAGCAAAATCGAAACCTTCGTCCTCAAGAACTCCTGGGTCTTCGTCAAGATCTCCACCGATGTCGGCATCGTCGGCTGGGGCGAAATGCTCAAAGACGACGCCAAAGCCTGCGCCGCCGGCGCATTGGAAGTAGCCAACTACCTCGTCGGCCAGGACCCGCGCAAGGTCGCCTTCCACTGGCAGGCCATCCACCGCGGCGCCTTCTACCGCGGCGGTCCTATAAAGACCGCCATCTCCTCCGGCATCGACATGGCGCTGTGGGACATCACCGGCAAGTGCCACGGCGTACCCGTCTACAAGCTGCTCGGCGGCCCCACCCGCGACAGCGTTCGCTGCTACGGCCACGTCGACGAGAAGACCGGCGTCAACGCCATGAAGGTCGGCCCGAGTCCCTCGCGCAAGGCCTCCAAATACATCGAGGGTCCGCTCTTCATCGGCGAATGCGTCGAACACTTCAAGGCCCTGCGCGACAAGTACGGCGACGGTGTCGACATCGGCGTCGACTTCCATGGCGCCGTGCAACCTCCGACGGCTCTCCAGCTGGTCAAGGCACTCGAACCCTACAACCCCTGGTTCTACGAGGAAATCGTCCAGGCCCTCAACATCGACGTGATGGCCGAAATAGCCGCCAAGACCCATATCCCCATCGCCACCGGTGAACGCATCTTCACCAAGTGGGGCTTCAAGGAGCTCTTAGAAAAACGCGCCGCCACCATCCTCCAGCCCGACATCTGCTACGCCGGAGGCATCACCGAACTGCGCATCATCGCCGGCCAGGCCGAGGCCTATTACTCGCCACTAGCCCCGCACAACCCGCAGGGCCCCTGTTCGCTCGCCGCCAGCCTACAAATCGCCGGCTGCATCCCCAATTTCATCGCCCAGGAGCGCGGCGACAACGAATACGAGGAAATCCTCGCCGAGCCGCTACCACCGGTAAAAAACGGCCATCGACCCTTACCCACCAAGCCCGGCCTCGGCATCACTATCGACGAAGACAAGCTCATGGGCATGGTCGGCGAGCCCCATCCCTACATGCCGCAATTCGACGAGGACGACGGGTCGGTCGTAGACTGGTAGGCCCTCATGCGCATCGACTCCCACGTCCACGTCTGGACCATGGGCGAGCCCCCGTGGCCCCACAACGACGACATGTCCTCGACCAGACCCGACTATCCGGGCCTGGTCGAGGATCTCATCCGCTTCATGGATCTCAACCGCATCGACCGCACGGTCCTGATCCAGTGCATGTACCACGGCTACGACAATAGTTATATGGCCGATTGCCTCAAACGCTATCCCGAGCGCCTGCACGGGGTAGCACTGCTCGACCCGAAGAAACCCGACACTCCCACCGAGCTGGAGCGCCTGCACCGCGAACACGGCGTGCAGGGCATGCGACTGTATCCCATCATCGACAAAGACGCCTCCTGGCTGTCGGACGAGGGGCAGAACGCGCTGTGGGCGACGGCCGAGCGGCTGAATGTGCCCTTTACCTGGTTTGGGCGCTGCCACCAGATCCCGCTACTGGAGCCAATGCTGGAGCGCTTCCCGTCGGTCAACGTCATCGTCGATCACCTCGGCGAACCCATCCTCGACCAGGGACTCGATGGCGATTTCAGGCTGTTGCTCGACGCCGGCGCCCGCCACCAGAACCTCTACATCAAAGCCACGCGCATCGACGGCCTCTCCACTCAGCCCTGGCCGCACGCAGACATCCACCCCTACATCAAAGCCGTCTACGAGGCCGTCGGCCCCGAGCGCATGCTCGGCTGCACCGGCTTCCCCGAAAACCCTCAGCGCGGCGAAGCCGTTGGCTTCCGCGTCGTCGAAGAGGCATTGGATTTTCTCTCGGCAGATGACCAGGCGTGGCTACTTGGCAAAACCGCTGCGGCGCTCTACGTCAAAGAATAGGAATACGCCATGTCCCGCCTGCTGCCCGCAGACGAAGAATTCTTCGCCCGCGAAATAGACGCCTTCCTTCCCGACCGCGTCTTCGACGCCCACACCCACCTGTGGAAGCAATCCTTCGTGCCCTGGTCGATCGCGGGCGGACCTGCAGATGTCGGCCATGCCGAATATCTGCAATTGATGCAGGATATCCACCCCAACCGCGAGGCCGGCGCACTCTTCATCCCCTCGGTACAAACCGACGGCTCTGGTTCCTTCACCCCGCCTAACGAATGGGTCGCCGAAGCTTCCGCCCAATCGGACGCCTGCCGCCATTTGTTTTTCATTCGCCCCGAAGACGACCCCGAATGGGTGCGCCAGGAGGTCAAACGCCTCGACGCCCACGGCCTCAAGTGCTACCACACCATGGCCCCAACCCAACCCACCTGGGAAGCCGACATCCCCGCCTATCTGCCCGAGCAGCACGTGCGCATCGCCCACGAGGAAAAGCTCGTCATCACCCTGCACATGGTGAAAGCCCGCGCCGTCGCCGACCCCTCCAACCAGCACTGGATCCGCCACTACTGCGAGCAATACCCCGACATGCGGCTGATCTTAGCCCACTCGGCGCGCGGCTTCCAGCCCGCCCACAACCTCGAGGGCCTGGCCGCCCTTTCAGACCTCGACAATCTCTACTACGACACCAGTGCCAACTGCGAGCCCATCGCCCACCAGGCCATCATCCGCCTCTGCGGTCACCACAAGCTGATGTA
>MDTE01023254.1_pt1 | contig 11194 bp, 14 predicted proteins | sample 811231 | NCBI WGS metagenome assembly MDTE01 (sample SAMN05326651, study PRJNA326480) | marine metagenome | isolation source: seawater | place: Indian Ocean: Red Sea | collected 2010 | reverse complement strand
TTCAACTGAACCACTTAAGAGGGATTTAAAATCTGTAACATCAAATTCAAGCCCTCGAGCTAGTTGTTGTGTGCCAACCCAATATGGTGTAATATATCTTGCAATTTCGTACCAATTTCCTGTAGAAGGGTCTTTTACTTTAACATTGGCAAAACGATCCCAATCATCACATCCTGTTGAAGGGCAATCAATTTGCAAATACATTTTAATTTGTTCAATATTTGTTAAATCATCATGTAGCATAAAATTTTGGTTGGCAGATTGACTAAAACCACCACCAAAACCAAGAGCTTGATCATGAAAAGCTTGATAGTTATAAACTAAAGGAATACCAAGACCAAAAAGATTTATATTGATATTACTATTTATTTCAGGTGATGAAATAACTAATGTTGAATAGTATGAGGTTACATCAGATGGCTCAAATCTAACATAAATCTGATTTGTGATTTCAGGAATAAATGAAACTGAGCTATCAAAGTATTGGTTGTCTATTGAGACAGAATAACCACTCGGCGCATCAATACTAACTTCAGATAAAATATTTTCAGTACTTAATATAAAAAGCTCAGAAACAGAAGAAGTAGTTACCATTGTGTTATCAAAAGAAATTGAACTAACACTCGCTGACATTGAAGGAGTTAGATTGTTAACTGGACTTCCACTTTCATTTTCATCCGAACCGCATGAAAATAAAATTAAATTAGCTATAAATAAAATTTGCAAAAATGTTTTCATAATTGCAATATACAAAGGATTTACATAATTTTAAGGGGTTTAAAATCATATTGTGTTTAGATCTCTAATATTTTTTGTTTTTTTATTTTCTTTTTTTCTCTCCAATGCTAATGGAGAACAAAAAACAAATGACTTACTGCATCTGAAACTTTACAAACAAAAAACTTTTGAAAAAAATATAAATATCTATTTTGAGAAAGATAAGAACCAATCTAGTAGTACCAATGATTTATTTTTGCTTATTGAAAAAATCAAAAAGCTAAATCATATTTCTCTTAAAACTAGTAAACTAATAAAGAATGCAAATGATTTAAAAATTAGTTTTTCTAGTAGCTATTTGTATGTTAAATATACTTTAGATTAGACCAATTAGTTCATTGAACTGATAATTCTATACGCAAACCAACATAAAACCAATATCCATATATATTTTCTATTTTTCTTATACCATTCCATAACTTAGGTCAATTTACAAAACTCATTTTAATTTATTTAAAGCTAATTAGATTTCTCAATATTAGGTTTTAATTTAAATTTTTTATTTTTTTGTGGTGACTAAATCTATTCAAATGGAAGAAAGTTTATCACTTAGCCCTGATTTAACTAATCTAATCATAAACTTACTGACTAATACATTCGTTGTTTTTTTCATTTCTAAATTCATTTATTTAAAATTTAACAACAAGACTAAAAAATCCTACAGTGATTTTTTCTTTACATATAATTCAGCAGGCCTTATAACCTTTTTGTTATGTTTTTTACTTAGTAATGTGAAATTAGACTTGGGGTTTGCATTAGGTTTATTCGCAATTTTTGCAATTCTAAGATTTAGAACCGAAACAATTAAGGTTAAAGAAATGACATATTTTTTTGTAACAATCGGGGTTTCTGCAATTAATGCACTTTCAAATAATAATACAACTCTCATAGAACTTTTAATTGCTAATGGTTCCGTTATAGTATTGTTATTTGTATTAGAATATATAATCAGTAAAAGTGTCGATAATGAAGCACAATCTGATAATTAAAAAATTACAAGCGAAGCTTTTTTATTATTTATATTCTAGTCTTTTTTTAATTTTTTTTAGCCTAAATTCATATTCTCAGAGTAGTTCATCTGATGAAATTGAGTTGTGGTCAAGTGTAAAGTACTCACACCGGTTTTCAAAAAAACTTTCTTTAAGTGTTGAGGGGCAGCTTAGAATAAATGGAAATGGAAAGTATTTTGACGAATCTTACTATAATCAATCATTCTATGAAATTGAAACAAAGTATAAACTTTCAAAAAGATTTGATATTGCCTTAGCATATAGAGGAATAAATAAATATGATGATCAAGGCAATTCGCAAGGAAGCAATGCATTCAAAAGATTTCATTCATTTATTAAGTATGGTGAAAACTTTAATAGGTTCAGAGTTGAATCAAGGCTTCAGTATCAAATCAGGAGTAAAGGAAAAGTAGACTTATCGAATCCTGATAAGACATATTGGAGAAAGAAGATGTTATTCTCATATAACTTTAAAAAATGGAAAGCAGACCCGGAGATTGGCGCAGAGTTTTTTTTCAAAAAAAATTTAAAACTTAAGCAAAATTATGATGCTTACAGGCTTTCACTGGGCACTAAATTAAATTCAAAGGGGATGGGCGATGTTTCTATCAAATATATTTTTGAAAAGACTGTTAATACTCAAAGCCCACTTTCAATCCATATTTTAAAAATAGGATACGCTCTTGATTAATATTTCTTTTTTACAGAAAAATTTAGGCCAGCATTATTAGTAAGCCTATTTAGCAAAGCATCACCAAGACCAACGGAGGGTGTTACAAAACCATAAAATTCGGGAGTTTTATCAATAGCTAAACATATCGCTGACTCAGCAAGCATTTTTGAAGTTGAGCCATATCCAGGATCCATATCACCTGTTACTTTTACAACAAACTCAGAGTTATTAATTTTAGAATAAAAAATAAGCTTATAATATCCACTTTCTCTCAATCTTTTTGAAGGACCTTCACCTGGTTTAGGCATAAAGAAATCAATAAGTGATTTCAATAAGTGATTATTCATTTTAGTTATTATAAAAATTGGAACTAAGCTTAAATAGCCTTTAACTTTTCCTAAAAGTCCTTTACCTGTAATTATTGCTTCATTATAACCAAAGTCTTTTCCGTATTTAAATTGCAGTAATGCATTACTTCTTCTTACAATTTTTGTGTTTATTCCGGCCATCACAAATGGTGCTATCCACCTTTTTGAAATTTCGTCAAATGTAACAAAGGTAAAATCCGTTTTATCTGGTCCATTTTGTTTGCCTATGGGGTTCAATCCATAAGGATTGTTTAAGATTTTGATTAAACTTTTATTGGCAGAAACTTCTGATAAAATATTTTTAAAACTATAGTAGGTGCCACCACTAATACCACCCTTTGAACTCAGCACCCTCATACTTACCCTTTGACTATATCTAGAAAATTCTTTATAAAATCTTTTTTGTAAATAATATACTCCCATGTCAGATGGGATTGAATCAAAACCGCAGGAATTAATAATTTTTACATTATTATCTTTTGCCTCAAGGTGGAACTTATCAATCATTTTCCTTATCCATTGAACTTCCCCCGTTATATCACAATAGTGTGTTTTAGCTTTAATACAAGCCTTTATTAAATTTTCTCCATAAATTGCGTAAGGCCCCACAGTTGAGCAAATAACTTTTGCATTAGATGCTAAATGATAAAGACTTTTGTAATCATTTGAGTTTGCAAAAAAAACATGTTTATCCTCCATTGTCAATTTTTCTTTTAACAAAGCTAGTTTTTGTTTATTGCGACCAGCAATTCCCCAATTCAAATTACTTTTTGAATATTTTTTTTTAATATACTCACATACAAGCTTTCCGGTAAATCCTGTTGCCCCAAAAATTATTAAATCAAATTTTTTATTATCACCTGATTTCATTGTTCAATTGAGTTTATTTTAAATAACGTTACTTCGTTTTCTTGAATTTCAATATTGAATTCAATTGGGTTACAACAAATCTCACAGTCTTCTATGAATTCTTGTTTATTTATTGATGAGTCAATTATCTTTATTTGTGTTTGCCAGCAATGAGGACAAGTAAAGTTACTTTCTAACAAAATATTTATTTTAACATTAATTAAAATATTAAATTACGTAAATAAATATCTATAATTATGAAAAAAATATTTTTAATTCTTTGTGTATTAGGAGTAATATTGCCATACTATCATCTTTATTTTTTCTTAACCGATAATGATTGGTCAATGAATGGCTTTTGGTCAGAAATATATTCAAATCATGCAATTTCAATGATAACCATGGATATAACTGTAGCAGCTTCTTCGTATTTAATATTTCTTATATATCAAATCGTAAATAATAAAATCACTAAGTATAGTTTTATAAAATATTTTTTATCACTATTTCTTGTGGGATTTTCCCTTTCGTTACCCTTGTATCTTTATGATAATTATAGAAACTAAAAAAATAATATCATAAAAGAGCTAAAACTATATTATTAAAGACTACATTTGCTGAAATTTATTATTAATGAAAGGAACTGTAAAATTTTTCAATGAATCTAAAGGATATGGGTTCATTACTAATGACGAGACTGGAGAAGATCTTTTTGTACACTACTCTGCCTTAGGTAACATTACAATTAAAGAGGGAGATAAAGTAGAATATGAAGAGGGTGAAGGAAGAAAGGGCAAGGCTGCTTCAAACGTAACTCTTCTCTAAATATATCTACCAAAAATATTGGCTTAAAATCTTTTTCCAATTGAGACACCCCCTTTTAGGGTTGCCTCATTATCCGAAATGAGGTACCTGCCAAACCCTGCCATAATCTCAAATGTCCATCCCTTTTTATTTAACCACTTCCTACCAATTCCAACACCAGGTGCAATATCCCAAGATTTAACTTCTCCATCTTCACGATATGGCTCATTTGAAAACTTAACGAAAACTTCAGCAAATAGTCCCCGACCTCCAAAATCGGTTTTATTTAAAAAGTAAAATCTGTAAAAAGGATTCAATGAAAATTTTTCTGCCAATGAACGTGAAGTACGATTTTTATCAAAGTTTAAATATACTTCTACACCATATGATGAATAGAGATCGATTATTTTTTCATAACCGAAATTTAGAGCAGGTAGAGTCAATAAATCAAAAACATCCAATTTGATTTCCGAATTGCCAAGTTCATCAAATAGTTTTTCTACTTGTTTGTCGTTTTTTAAAACTTCAACTTGTTGAACGTCTTGACCAAACGTATGATTGAAAAAAAAGAAAGCAATTAATATTAAAACATATCTAACATTTTGGGATTGAAAACCTGACACAAATTTTAATTTCATTATCGTAATTCTTATTAATTTTTTTTATAAAGATAATCTATATTAATTGTTAATTTTACATACCCAAGACATTTATTTTGAAGCCTAATCAACAATCAAAAATTTCAAAAAAAAATCAAGTTTTAAAAATGTTTGATTCCATCTCAAATGAATATGACTTAATTAATAGTATAATTACTTTTAATAGTCATAAAAGATGGAAGAGAGAAATATTGAAAATTGCTAAAAAACTTAATCCAAAAAAGGCACTTGATATTGCTACAGGAACTGCTGATATTGCCATACAGCTGGGAACATTGACAAACTGTAAAGTAATAGGAATTGATATTTCTAAAAAAATGTTGGATATAGGTCGCCAAAAGATAAAAAAAAATAAATTGGACCACTGTATTTTTTTGAAAACCGGTGATGCAGAGATATTGGATTATGAAGATAATTTTTTTGATATTATAACCATTGGATTTGGGGTGCGTAATTTCCAAGATTTAGAAAAAGGATTGAAAGAAAGTCTACGGGTTCTAAATAAAAAAGGGACCCTGATTATTCTTGAAACATCAATTCCTAAAAATAAAATTATCAGATTTTTTTATTCATTGTTTACAAAAACATATATACCCTTAGTTTCACGGATTTTTTCTAGAGACAAATCAGCCTATAGCTATCTTATAAATTCTGCGGAGGTATTTCCATGTGGTAATGAATTTGCTAAAATTTTAAAAAAAACAGGTTTTAAGAATATTCAAATAAATAATAAATTTTTTGGCTCTACATCTATTTATGTTTGTCAAAAATAGCTTAATTTTGATTTTTTTAAAATTATAAAAACAAACATATGAAAAGTGTTATAACGTGTGATTTAGATGGTGTAATAGAAACAATAAACAAAGACGGAGAAAAACTATTTGGTTATCCCAAAGAAGAATTGGTAGGAAAAAAAAGAGTGTCTTTATTTTCTGCAGGTGAGGTTGTAATTCAAAATGTAGCTAACTGGCTCAAAAGTGCAACAAAAGATGGTGAACACACCACTAAAACTTTTTTTATTAGAAAAGATGGAACAAAGTTTAATGCTCAAATCAAAATAACACCTACATATGCTAATGGAAAGAGTAATCCTCAAACGGGTTATTGTGGAATTACAGTTCCAATTGAAGAAGAAGTTTATATCCCTATAAAATTTAGTACTAAATTTATAAAATGGGTTTTTGCAATTACAAGGGGTGGTTTTACCAGTGCATCAATATTTCCAATCCTAGCTTTAGCGACAATGTTATCGTCATTTGGAGATAATCTATTCAATCCAATATCACTTTTTTTATGTGTTGCTGGTGTAGTGTTTCTTCATGTTTCTTCCAACCTATTTAATGATTATTTTGATGTTAAGCATGGTACTGATGATGCTAATTATGAATATTTTAATGCTGGATTAAACTCAGTTGTACTAGAAGGCGCACAGTTGTCTGGTGGAAGCAGGGCGATTGAATTGGGTCTAATTACATTTGAAGGAACAAAAAGTTTAGCTTACAAAATGTTAGTTGTTGCAATAATTTCCACATTGGTCCTTTTTGTAAATAGTTATTATGTTACCGGATCATTCGAAAATGCAATGATGGCTTCAATTGTAGGTTTTTTAGGTTGGTTTCTTGGTTATTTTTACACTGCTAAACCTATAAGGTTTTCTGCGAGAAGAGGCCTTGGAGAAGTAGCAATATTTTTGGCTTTTGGACCGTTACTCACACTTGGTTCTTATTTTGCTATTGCTTCTCAAACAGTTGAATTATTTTCTGAAGATTTTTACAATGCAATTTACATTGGAATTCCTTTTGGTTTTTTAACCACTAATATTTTATACATAAACCAGTTTCCAGACACTGTCAGTGATGCAAAAACAGGTAAAAATCATTTAATTGTAACCTTGGGAAAAAAAACAGCAAGATGGGGTTATTTAGTTTTGTTGTCTGCCTCTTTTGTAAGCTCAATACTACTACTCGAAATATTCCAGGCGAATATTTCTGACTTTAATACAAACGTATTTTATATTGTAAATCTTGTACTCTTTCTTTACGGAATATCTGCCTTTGTAAATCTAATTAAAAACTATGATAATCGTAATCTGATACCATCAAATCTTAAAACTATTTATTTACAGATATTTTTTGGCTTGTTTTATATATTGATATTTTTTGTTTAAGATATTTGGCATAACATTTGTCTCTTTATTAGATAAAGAAACAAATTATGAAAAATTTAATCAGATTATTTAGTTTTTTATTACTGTCAGTTTATTTAACATCATGCGATAGTGATGAAAACGAAGTTATTCCCTTAGGCCCAACTATATTTGAAATAGCCTCTGATACAGAGAGTTTAAGTACACTAGTACAAGCATTAGAAATTACCGGACTAGATCAGGTCTTGAATTCGCCAGGATCATTTACTGTTTTAGCACCCACTAATGATGATTTCACTCAATTCTTAGTCTCAGCAGGTTTTAACAGCCTTGAGGAAATACCTACAGACTTGTTGACTAATGTTTTATTGAACCATGTAATTGCTGGAGAATTAACTTCAGGCTTATTATCTAATGGATACGCCAATACACTTGCAGTAAGTGATGCGTCCTCAACAAACTTATCAATTTATATAAATACTGATAATGGCGTGACATTCAATGGAGTTAGTTCTGTTGAAACTGCTGATTTAAATGCCAGTAATGGTGTAGTCCACATAGTTAATGGTGTTATTGGTTTACCAACTGTTGTTACATTTGCTTTAGCAGATCCAAACTTTTCCACTTTGGTTCAAGCTTTGACAAGAGAAGATTTAACTACTGATTTTGTAACCTTACTATCAACCCCTAGTTCTTTTTCTCCGTCACCGTTTACAGTTTTTGCTCCACTTAACAGTGCATTTGAAAATTTGTTATCTGAATTACAGTTAAGTTCATTGAATGATTTAGATGAACCAACTTTATCTGCAGTTTTATTTTATCATGTTGTTGCTGAAACAAATCAACCATCTTTAACCTTTTCAGGTGGAATGGTTTTTAGCACAGTCTTGAATGATGCATCTGGTCAGGGAGAACTATTATTTAATTATACTGATAGTGGATCTGGGACGCTTACTGATAATAACGGAAGAGTAACCAATATTGTAGCTGTTGATGTACAAGCAAATAATGGAATTATCCATGCGATAGACGCTGTATTATTGCCATAACTATTTGATATTTCCATATAAAAAAAGCATCCTTTTTAGGGTGCTTTTTTGTTTTAGAATTTTATTATATTGCTCTATATTAATTTAACCACTAAATTTATAACAATGAAAAGATTTACCTTAATATTTTTTTTAATAACAGGTCTTAGTTTTAGTCAAGAACAAGAAAAAAAAGAAGCACCTTGGAATGTAATGTATCCAGAATTTATGGCTGAAGAAGCTGCTGAATATTTTGACGAGTTTAATATGCTATGGTCTGATAAAAGTCCAATTGATATTAAAGCAGGACGATTAGTAGCAATTGCTGTCTCTGCCGCAATTAGATGTGAGTATTGCATAGCTGCACAAATTGAATTCGCTAAAAAAGCGGGTGCAAGTGATGAAGAAATTAAAGCCGCGATTCAAATTGCTGCTGAGATTCAGAGGTTTTCAACATTATTATACGGAAATGAATTTGATGTTGACATTTTTAATAAAATAATTGGAAGAGATAAAAAAGAATAAATTAAATACTAACCTAAACACATAAAATATGAAAAAACTATTTATTTTAACTTTTGCATTAATTTTGACTGCATGTAATGCACCTGTTGACCCAGTTGGTGCAGGATTTTTTGCGCCAATGGAGGGTGAAAAATTTGTGACTGGAAGTGATGAGACTACTGATATATGGGTTGAATATATTGAAGCTCACAATAATCAAGACATGGATAAAATTATGTCGATGAATTCAGACTCAATATATATACAGGGTCCTGACGGCAGCAAAATATTTGGAAAAGAAGAGCATAAACAAAGACTAGGAGCATGGTTTGAAGCAGAAAATCCTAAATGGGAAATTTACTGGGCAATGCCGTATGATGGGGTTCCAAGTGGTGCAACGTGGATTATTGCCGGTCATGCAATGACTCTTACCGTTGAAGGAAAAGAGGTAAAAAGAAATGCAATGATTGACGGTGAAATCAAGGACGGAAAGGTCAGAAGATTTTATGTTTATAATATGAATTTGCCAAGCGAGGAAGCTGAAGAAGTTTCAGTCGAAGAATAATTTTAATTAAATTAATAAAAAAACCAGCTTGTTTGCTAAGCTGGTTTTTTTATCTATTAAATCATAATAATGAAAAAAATATTTTTATTTTCTTTACTTTCTATCATTACCTTTTCTTGTGAAGAGAGAAATGAAATTTCAATTACCAAGCTTGTTGGTTCACCTGATTATTCAAGCGCCAAGCTATCCCTTGAAGACTCTATTAAAAATAAAGATGGAGAATACAACCTATCCTTTAAGGTTGAAAATTATGTTCTCGGAATGCAGACTTTAAAAGATTTTGACCACAAACTTGCAAACTCAGATAAAGGACAACATATACATTTTATTGTTAATAACGGACCATATTCTGCACATTATGAAGAAAATTTTAGCAAGCCACTTGACGAAGAAAGTAATGTTATTTTAGCATTTCTCTCTAGATCATATCACGAATCTGTTAAAAATAAAGATGCTTTTATTTTAACCCAAGTTGGTGATAAAAAGATTGATTTAGATAATGAACTTCTCTTTTACAGCAGACCCAAGGGAACCTATAAGGGTGATGCAAAGGATAAAGTTTTACTAGATTTTTATTTAGTTAACACTTCAATTTCTGCAACAGGAAATAAAGTTAGGGCAACAATTCAAGGGCAAGAATTTATAATCGATGAGTGGGTTCCATACTACATTGAGGGTTTGGATGACGGTGAAATAAATATTAAACTTGAGCTAATTGACAGTTTTGGAAAATTAATTGATACCCCCTTTAATCCATCTGATAGAGTCTTTACTTTAGAATAGAATTTCAAAACGGGATGTGGCGTAGTCCGGTTAGCGCACACGGCTGGGGGCCGTGGGGTCGCAGGTTCAAATCCTGTCATCCCGACTGGTGAATACATATTGTATGGCATAACAATTGTTAAATTTAATTTGTGAGAACATTCTTCTTATTTTTTTTTATAGTAATACTCTCCTCGTATTCACAGACTGTTTTTTCTGTTGAATATAAGAGTCAGGCCGATGTAAATATTTATGTTGTTGATTATAAGAGCCAAGCTGACCTACTAGTTTATAAGGTTGATTATAAAAGTCAGGCAAAAGGGAATGAAGGTCTATGGTATTTTGTTGATTACAAGAGCCAGGCAGATTTTAAAATTTATTTTGTCGATTACGCTAGTCAAGCAGATTTAAAAATATTTTTTGTTGATTATAAATCTCAAGCTGGATGGCAAAGAAAAGGGAAAAAACATTTATTATATTAGCAAATCTGAACATTTTGCCCAATGCATAAATTATACTCATTTCTATTAACTTTCGTATTTATACCAATTTGTTCCTTTGGTCAAATCTATGAACCTGTAACTTGGACATATTCTAAGGAGCAAATTTCTGAAAGCAAGTATGAATTAATTTTTGAAGCGGACATTGATGAAGGGTGGGCAATATATTCAAACGATATAAAAAATAATGGGGTTGATTGTGATATTGAAATTTGTCCCTTGCCAGTGTCTTTTCTATTTGACGAATCCAATGGCTTTGTTCTAGTTGATAATCTAATTGAAGATAAAGAGAACAAAAAAACATCTTTTGATCCAATATTTCAAATGGAGGTTACAAAGTTCAGTAAAAAAGCAATATTTAGACAAGTTATTGAATTGATAAATGACAATGTTATCGTTTCAGGCTACCTAACATTTATGACCTGTGATGACACTAAATGTCTTCCACCAACGGACGTCGACTTTAAATTTTCCTTTGGAAATGTGTCCTCTAATAATGAGCCTATTGCAGAAATGGATAGTAAAAGTATAGAGAAAAATAACTTTATT
>MDTE01125939.1_pt1 | contig 11195 bp, 8 predicted proteins | sample 811231 | NCBI WGS metagenome assembly MDTE01 (sample SAMN05326651, study PRJNA326480) | marine metagenome | isolation source: seawater | place: Indian Ocean: Red Sea | collected 2010 | reverse complement strand
TACGGCACCATTCCCAATAGGTTTCCGAGAAGCACAAACATGAAAAGGGTAAAAATTATTGGAAAGTACTTACGCCCTTCCACGCCGACCGTATCGCGCAGCAATCCTGCTATAAATTCATAAGACAGCTCAACCGCAACTTGCCAGCGCCCCGGCACTATATCGCTACGCCGCATGCCCAGCACCAAGAAGATTGTAGCCAGCACACCCGCGATGGTCATAAACAGCGCTGAATTCGTAAACGACACGTCGATACCGCCGATTTCCAACGGGACAATCGGCTTAATTACGAATTGTTCGAGAGGGCTGTGTCCACCACCTGACGCCATGGTCGATCCTATTCGTTCCTCTTGTAATCCGGTTAATCATCGCCGTCCTTGTTGCTGTATCCGACGGCATAACCGTATCCGCTCATCGTGCGGAAGATATTCAAAAACCCGGCCGCGCTTCCTAAAACGAAAAACACAACCATCATCCAAGGCTTTGTTTCGAGCCAGTAGTCGAGCAACAAACCAATTGCTACACCGACACCAACAGCCGAAACGAACTCAACTCCGATCTTAAGCGCCATGCCCAACCCACTCCCGGGCTTACTACCGCCATTTTTCATATCGGTCTCTTCACTTTGTCTCCGAGCCGCCTTCAGCTTCGCGTGCAATTCTTCAAGCGAGGATGAGGGGCGCTCTTCAGACATCGTTCAATTAGCCCGTTCTGACGCCTAAACAGCGCCGGGAGCGGCCGCAACATAAAGGCCACTTCTAACCAAGTCAAGTTGCGGCATTACGTCATGCCAACGTTGAATTTGCGGGCTTTCCGGACTTCCTCAGCACTTACGCCGAGTCGCTAAACGCCTCTGCCTCGCGTAGGTCGACCGATACCAACTGACTGACGCCCCGTTCACCCATTGTGACGCCAAACAAGCGGTCAACTTTGGCCATTGTCAGTCGATGATGAGTGACCACGAGGAACCGCGTCCGCGACGCCTTGGTGATCTTATCCAGGAGTTTGCAGAAACGCTCAACGTTAGCGTCGTCCAGCGGCGCATCCACCTCATCCAGGACGCAAATTGGCGCCGGGTTTGTCAAAAATACAGCAAACAATAACGAAAGTGCAGTCAGCGCCTGCTCACCACCGGACAGCAAAGACATCACCTGAAGTTTTTTGCCGGGCGGACTGGCCATGATCTCTAGGCCCGCCTCTAATGGATCCTCCGCATCGGTCAAAGCTAAGTGGGCGTGCCCACCTCCGAATAGCTGGACAAACAGTTCTTCAAAATGGCGATTAACCTGCTCGTAAGCCGCTAATAGCCGTTCCCGTCCCTCACGGTTGAGGGAAGAGATTCCCTGCCGCAGGCGCGCAATCGCTGCCAGTAGGTCTTCGCGATCCATCTGCATGGAACCAATCTGCTCTTCGAGTTCGATCAACTCCTGCTCGGCACGCAAATTCACAGGTCCCATGTTATCGCGCTCCCGGATCAACCGCTCGAGCTTTAGCTCGACAACGTCGCGCGGCGGCAATTGCCCGTCGGGATCGATATCGGTATCTGCAACAATCGTCTTAGGTGTGCTATCGAGCCGTTCGGCCATGCGTTCCGACACCGCATCGCAATCTGAATTTGCCTGTTCTACAAGTGCCTCGGCACGCACACGCTCTTCCCGGGCCTCCCCGAGCGCCGCTTCGGTGCGGCGCAACGCGGTATCCGCTTCCGTGAGCCCATTCTCCATCTCAACGAGGCGGTCAGCGGCCTCATTTCGCTTAGTCTCAGCGGCCTCAATGATGTCGAGCAACTCGTCCCGTCGTGTCACGATCTCTGCCGGCCGGGCCGCGAGTCGCTCCTTACGAATCTCTTCCTCGCTGCGGCGAGCCTGCAGTTCTTCTATTCGGCCGCGCACGCCTGCAACTCGCTCCTCCCAAGAAGAGCGCTCGTTGGAGATTGCATCGAGGCGGGCCACACGCAGTTCCGCTTCATTGGCGATGCGGTCGCGGGTACTACGGCGTTCGCGTTCAGAGGAACGCGCCTCTTCTATTTCAACACGCAACGCCGAAATTCGCTCGCGTGCCTCGACCGGATCAGTGAGCTGCGAAATCGCGTTTTCGGTCGTAATCCGCTGATCATGAATCTCGGTGAGATCCGTCCGCAAGCGTTCAAGCAATTCGCCAAGCGATTCGAATCTGGAGCGAGACCCCGAAGTCTCCTCGTTCAATCTTGCATAGATTTCTCTAGCTCCCGAGAGCGCGTCATAGGTGGACTGCAGATCGAAGCGGGTGGTTCGCTCACGATCCGTCGCCTGCTTCGCGCTATCTTGCGCATCAGCATGAGCGAGACGTATATCATTGAAATTCTTATCTACAACGGAAAGCTGCTTTCGAATTTCGGAAAGGCGATTGCGCTGACTGAGCCGCGTCGCCGCCGAAGTCTGAGCACCAGCCGTGATCGTAAAACCATCCCATCGCCACAGCGCTCCATCACGGCTAACAAGGCGTTGACCTTCACGAAGCGCTCTATGAAGACTAGGACCCAGCGTCTCGTCGTCGATTACACAGATAGCATTGAGGCGTCGCGCGAACGCCGGTGGTCCCTTCACGAACTCTGCAAGAGCCGACACGCCTTTTGGAAGGGGCGCGGGAGCGGACAACGGAGGCAGCGCGTTCCAATGTATCGGTGCCGCCGTATCTATTGGCGCCGTCAACTCGTCATCAAGTGCCGCTCCAAGCGCTTTCTCATAACCTGGGGTCACTTCCAGAGCGTCGATCAGCGGTGGGAATAAGTCCGTATCATCTTCCTTGAGTAGATCAGACAACGCGCTTTCCTCGGCACGTAGCCGATCGCGCGCCGATTGAGCCTTCTGCAGCCGGGCGCGGCGCTCAGCCTCTGCATGTTGGGCCTCCCCTCGCAGCTCTTCTGCCTTGTCCGCGGCCAGGCGCGCAATTTCGACAGCTGCTTCCGCTTCTGTCACAGCGGTGGCAGCTTCTTCTAACGCCGGGTCGGCTTGCATTTTCACCAGGAGTTGTTCCCGCTCTTGGTGAAGCGAATTTATTCTTTCGGTAAACCTAGTGTGACGGTCCCCAAGTTCGTCCCAGCGATTTACCAAGGCATCTCGATTAGCCTCGGCAGAGGCAATCATCTGTGTAATTTCGGCAAGCTCACTCTCCTGCTCCCGGAGTACATCGCCAATTTCTTCGAGCGCTATTCGCGCCTCCTCACTCCGTTTGTTTTCGCCTTCACGGGCCACCTCAATAGCGGTGAATTCCTCATCAAGCCGGCGGATCGACGCCCCCGCATCCTCGCCAAGCGAGGTTTCACGGTTCATATCCACGCCGATTTGCTGCAACCGTTGATCAACAACGACAAGCGCTTCAGTGATACGATCTTCTTCCGCCTCAAGTTCGCGCTGAGCAACAAGATAACGCTGCAGTTCGGCCGCAGCCACCGCTTCCGCTTGTCGAAGATCGGGCAGTTTCACCGCTATATTAGCTTGAAGCTGGGCCGCTTCAGCGGCCAGCCCGGTGCGCAAAGTCACCTCATTCTCTGCAGCCGACAAGTCTTTACGCGCCTCATCCAATGCAGCGGTCACCTCCTGCCAGCGAAGATACAGCTGCATTGCCTCGTGACGCCGGATGTGCCCGCCAAGGCGGCGATAACGCCCCGCCTGGCGTGCCTGACGCTTAAGGCCCTGAAATTGACCCTCGAGAGCGACGACGACGTCGTCGAGACGCTCAAGGTTGGTCTCAGCCGCCCGCAGACGAAGTTCCGCCTCGTGTCGGCGCGAATGCAAGCCTTTGATGCCAGCGGCCTCTTCGAGCAATCCGCGCCGTTGGGTTGGCTTGGCACCAATCAACGTACCCACCCGTCCCTGATTAACCATTGCGGTGGAGTGAGCTCCGGTGGCGAGATCGGCGAAGAGGAGTTGCACATCCCGGGCGCGCACGTCCCGGCCGTTGATTTTGTAGTTGGAGCCCGAGCCGCGTTCGATGCGCCTTACAATCTCGAGCTCGCTCTCATCGTTGAACTCCGACGGAGCATTACGATCGGCATTATCCAAGATCAAAGAAACTTCCGCGATGTTACGGGCGGGCCTATCGTCTGTGCCGCCAAAGATGACATCGTCCATTTCGCCACCGCGCATCTGCTTCGCGGACGTCTCACCCATCCCCCATTTAAGAGCCTCGACGACATTCGATTTACCGCAGCCATTCGGCCCAACAATACCGGTAATCCCGTCCTCGATCTGGACTTCAACCGGATCGAGAAAAGATTTGAAACCAACAAGGCGGAGCTTTTGGAAATGCACGTGTGCAACGACGTCCGTTTTGACGGCGATCAGACTAAGCGGCTACTTTACCTTCTTTGCGAGGATTTTATCAAATTCCTCGTATGGTTCCGCGCCAATGATCTTGTGATCACCATCTATGATGAAAGTTGGTGTCGCGTTTACATCAAAGTTCTTCTGACCATCAAGTCGCTTTTTGACGAGACCGTCCACAAGGGCTTCATTTTTTAGACACGCCTCAAAATCAGCGGGGTTTAAACCGCCGAGCTTACCAATCTTCACAAGAGCCTCGAACGGCGTTTTACTGCGGCTCCAGTTCGACTGTTGCTCGTATAGCACCTCAATGAATGCAAAGTATCGATCCGACATTGCGCAGCGCGCCATAACAGCAGCCATCAGGCCAAGCTGGTCAAACGGAAAGTCTCGATAAATTAACTTCACTTTTCCGGTGTCTATATAGGTTTTCTTTAGATTAGGCAGGGTTTCGACGTGAAATTTGCGGCAATGAGAACATGTAAGAGAAGAATATTCGACAATCGTGACTGGCGCATTAGGGTCGCCAAGAATGCGATCGGCCAGTGCCGCTTCCGTCGTGGGCGGCGTTGCTAGAACGGTAAAAGACAAGATAAAAGTGACGGCGACGGTCGCCAACGGTAAAAATCGTTTCACGCTGTCCTCCTCGAGACAGAAAGCGAATAAAGCATCTAACGAATGCGTTTAGCTCGTATTAAAACGAAGCGGAGTATAGGAAGGCAATTGCGGTAGTATCAAGTCCGCGAGCGGGTTACTTTTTTGTTGATTTGCGCGACTCGGACAATATAGCCGATCCAAGTCTATTGAGCGTTTCCCGCAATTCGGCATCTTCGACATGAGCCAGAGTGGTCTCAAGCGCATTAAGTTCCGCGGCCGCTGGGGTCCGATACTGAGGCTTCGGGATTTTCTCTATCGTTTTAGACTGTGCCTGGATCAAACGAATTTCGGTTACTGCCCGATAGCCGAAATAACCATTGATACGCTCGAGCAGTCGCGGTGTGTCGTGCTGCACTTCAAGGGCAACCGGCCCAGAAGCCCGCAGATGCAGAACGCCCCGGCTACGTTCGCCGCGCGGAAAAGCGAGTTTTTCCGGCTGACATTCGTTGGCAATTTCCGGCCCAACAATAGCTGGCCAGTCGACGATAAGATTAGCATGCGCGAGGCCACGTTTGCCGAGAGCCTTTTCTGTGAGTCTCGGAACGAGTTGCGCGACTGCACGCGGCGGGCCGCCGCGCGAAGTGGCCGAATCGTGCTTTTTCATCTTATTGTCGTCGCTCAAATCTTATCCTCCGCACGCCGGTGCTCTATAATAATGTCATGAGCGACCACAATGCCACCCACGCTTCCCAGGTTCTCGCCTGGTACGATAGACACGGCCGCGTATTGCCCTGGCGCGCACCACCGGGAAAGCGCCACAAACCCTATATCGTCTGGCTGAGTGAAATTATGCTCCAACAGACAACAGTCGCCACGGTCGGCCCCTATTTCAAAGAATTTCTATCCCGTTGGCCGACGGTAGAAGCGCTCGCTGCAGCAAAACTCGACGACGTCCTACATTGTTGGCAGGGCCTCGGCTATTACGCGCGCGCACGTAACATGCATCGGTGTGCCATAATCGTTGCACAGGATTTAGAAGGCCACTTCCCAAAAAATGAGAAGGCACTGGTAGCATTGCCAGGCATCGGACCATACACTGCGGCTGCTATCCGCGCCATCGCATTCGACAAACGTGCCGTCGTCGTCGACGGCAATGTCGAGCGGGTCATGGCCCGACTATTCCGAGAAAAAAAACCACTGCCAGGGGTAAAGGAGGTGTTAAGGAATCACGCTGATAGATTGACCCCCAATGATCGTCCGGGCGACTACGCTCAGGCAGTTATGGATCTCGGAGCGACGATCTGCCTGCCTCGGCGGCCAAAATGCTCGATATGCCCATGGATGCAAGACTGCCGCGGACGTAACATTGCAGAAAAGCTCCCCGCGCGCCGGCCTAGACCGAAGAAACCAATACGACGCGGCGCCGTTTTCTGGATCGAACGTCCAGACGGGACGGTTCTACTTCGGCGACGGTTGGAAAATGGCTTGCTCGGTGGGATGATAGAGTTTCCTTCCAGCGACTGGCGCGAAGGAACCCTCCCCATCGAGATGACTTACGCGATAAAACATGCGCCGTTACCAGCAAGTAAATGGTTTCGGCTGGATGGTTTGGTACGCCATACATTTACACATTTTCATCTCGAACTCGTGGTATTTAAAGGCCACGTCACACAGGGCGCGCCTGCACCGGACAACGCATTTTGGTCCTCGATAAATGGTTTCGCAGATCAAGCCTTACCGACTGTAATGAAGAAAGTTGCCGAAAAGGCGATAACATTCGGGTGAAGTTCCTGTGCGATCATATGACCACCCCACCGTTACCTCGGCATAGGGTATGGGCCAGTCAAATTCTTGTTATCTGCCAAAAATAGTTGCCGAAGATAGAGATAACTCGCTATGCGGTATTTTGTGCAAGCCGAGCCAAAGGCTGTTCCCGGATTGGCCAATGCAGAAACGCGGCTACAATGCCGAGAGCGGCAGCCGCAAGCCACATCAAATCATAAGAACCTGTCTCGTCAAAGATAAGGCCGGCAAGCCACGCCCCAAAAAAACTACCTAATTGATGGCCCAACATCACTACGCCGAAAAGCATAGAGAAATAACGGGTGCCAAAAATTTGCGCTACAATTCCGCTAGTGAGGGGCACAGTCGCAAGCCAAAGCAGGCCGAATGCTACGCTAAACGCAATTGCGGTGATCTCAGTGATTGGGATCATCAAGACCAGCACCATGACCGCGGCCCGTGCCGCGTAAATTAGCGTCAGCAGGTTTTTCTTACTGAATCTATCACCAAGCGCACCAAAGATATAAGCGCCTGCAACGTTAAACAGACCAATCAGACCGAGCGCATAGGATGCAAATTCACCAGATAGACCTTCGTCCATCTGAAACGCTACAAAGTGGGTTCCGATAAATGTAACGTGAAATCCACAGACGAAGAAGCCTAGCGTGAGTAGAATGTATCCCGAATGGGAACGAGCTTCCAAAATGGCATCTGAAATCGACTGTCTCGCGCCATCTCCCTCGGTAATTTTTGCGCCCTTTAGACCAATCGCGGCTAATGTTAACAGGGCGACCATAACCGCGAGGCAGAAAAAAGCATCCCGCCATCCAATTGCGTCAATGAGCTGTTGACCACCTGGAACGAAAAAAAACATTCCTACCGACTGCGCGGCAATCACGGTGCCAAACACAATACTGCGGCGTTCATTCGCCACCACCTTGCCGACAGCCCCAAGAACTAATACTTGCGTCGGACCGCTAAGACCAAGGCCGACCAGAACGCCTAGCGACATCATGAGTTCCCATGAATCACCGCTGATACCAGCCCACCAGAGCCCGATGGAATAAAGCAAAGCGCCTGAGACCATGATACGAACCGTACCGTATCGATCGGCAAGCAGTCCGGCGACGGGCTGCGAAAATCCATAGATTAGGGCCTGCGTTGCCATCACCAAGCCAAAAAACTGGCGGTTCATTTCCAGATCAATGGTAACGGGATAGAGAAATACCCCAAATGCCTGTCGCAGGCCTCCGCCTATAAGCACTATCGCGACGCCACAAGCGACAATTAACAGTAAGCGGCCACTCATCAAATACAGCCTGCAATTCCTACATTAAAATCCGAGAAGGTCATTTCGGCACGGAAGTGCCATCCTAAAAAAAATAACAAACTTGCGCCTATTTATTGATTTAGACTGTCACAAGCCAGCAATACCTAATTTACAATATCTATAACAGTTGCTGCGAGTCTAACATCCAGTTTCATCTTGAGCGGTAATTCTGAACGAAGTCAGTGCCTCCATACAGAAAACGGCCCCAAGAGTAAATCAACTAGGCCATTTCTGCTCGGATTTTGCTACGTAGGACGTCAAGTGGAACTTCCTTGCCGTCACTCGGGAGATACCAGAAAGTCCATCCGTTGCAACTGGCAGCCCCCTGCACTGCCGCGCCGACCTGATGGATCGAACCGCGATAGTCCGAAGCGATGAGCGTTCCATCGGCCCGTACCTTTGCAGTCCAGCGTCGACAATGACTCCGTAAGATGGTGCCCGGTTCAAGCAATCCGCGCTCAACCAACCAACCAAAAGGAATCCGTGGCTCTTTTCGTTTTGACGGCGTTTGGACTAGGTTGAGATCGACTGTACCCGGAATTTTCTCTAAGCGCTTACGTGCGACGCGTGCGTAATCCGGATTTTGTTCAAGACCCAAGTATCTTCGGCCCAGCTTCTTCGCCACCGCACCCGTCGTGCCGGTCCCAAAGAAAGGATCGAGCACTATGTCTCCCGGGTTAGTCGACGCCAGTATGGCCCGGTGCAACAATGCTTCTGGTTTTTGGGTCGGGTGCGCCTTTGACCCGTCCGTTTTTTTTAGTCTTTCGTGTCCAGTGCAGATCGGTATGGTCCAATCGCTTCGCATCTGCAAATCATCATTAAGCGCCTTCATAGCCTCATAATTGAAGGTGTATTTTGAATCCGATGAACGCGCACACCAGATCATCGTCTCGTGTGCGTTTGTGAAACGTCTGCCCCTAAAATTTGGCATCGGATTGGTCTTAATCCAGATGACATCGTTCAGAATCCAATAACCAAGATCCTGCAATGTCGCACCAACGCGATAGATATTATGGTAGCTGCCGATGACCCACAATGTACCATCATCCTTAAGGACACGGCGGCATTCATCGAGCCATTTCCACGTAAAACGGTCGTATGACGTGAAACCGTCGAATTTGTCCCAGTCTTCCTCCACACCATCAACGCGGCTATCGTTTGGGCGTCGCAACTCTCCGTTCAGTTGAAGGTTGTAGGGCGGGTCTGCAAAAACCATGTCTACCGAACGATCCGGCAAAGAGGCGAGCATTTTCGTGGAATCGCCCAGTAAAACTTCATTTTCTGGAAGTACTTCGGAGTATTCATTTATTTTATTCATGTAATAAAGATGATTCATAGAAATCACCGCGTCAATATGAAGAATTTTCCTAGTAAATTATGGAATATATATGTCAACATATTGAGTCTTAAACAACTTTACTGTCTATATCTTGTTAATGCCTCACGAATTGGGGCAAAACTGCCCCGGTGCACTGACGTTACACCGAGGCGCACAATCGCCTCTCGGTGCTCTTTCGTCCCATAGCCAGCATTGCGTTCCCAACCATAGCCGGGAAATTTCTGGGCGAGTTTCACCATCATCCGATCACGTGTGACTTTAGCCACAACGGAGGCGGCTGCGATAGAGAGGGACAGAGCATCGCCTTTGACGACGGTTCTTACCGTACAACCGAGTTCCGGCGCACAATATCCGTCAACTAACACCGTTGAGGGTTCAGCAGGTAAATCACTAACAGCACGATGCATGGCAATCATCGTCGCCTGCAGTATGTTCAATTCATCAATCTCCGATACCGTCGCTACACCAACACCAACCTGCGCGGTCGACTCCAACACTGCCAAGAGCGCTTCGCGAACATTACGATTCAACTTCTTCGAATCATCGATTTGGCCGCACAATTCAGCCGGCAAGTCATTTGGCAGAATAACAGCAGCCGCAACAACGGGCCCCGCCCAGGGTCCACGGCCCGCTTCGTCTATGCCAGCGACGGGTGCAATGGCTGCATTTTCAAATGTGAAGTCAGGCATCATCGTCTGTCTTGATGATGGGCGAGGAGGAATTGCGGCTTTGTCGACGACGCTTACGAAGGTTTCGGCGCGCCCGTTCGCCAGCGATCTCCGCCTGCGTCACCAGCCAATAAATTGCATCGTAAAGTACCTTGCTATTGCGCCGTGTAAATCGCCATTCGCGAAAATACACAAGCCGCAATAATCCACCGAGGGTTTTCATATGAGCTGCGGCTCTATGTTGAACGCGCCGCGCACTATTCATCCAAAGGGGGCTAGTTACTAGCGACAGAACCGTGACGGCAACGACTAGGCGATACAAGTCCGTATTAATAATTTTGCTCTCCAGAGCGACGCCGCCGAGTATGAAGCTGAACTCTCCAATTTGTGCTAGGAATAAGCCAGAAAGGAACGCGTGCTGCCAAGTCTCACCCATGGAACGAAAAATGGCAGCATTAAGAATCGTTTTGAATATCGTCACGAAAGCCCAAAGGAGTAATACCAAACCGAAATTATTCCACAAGAATTCGAGATCGATTAGCAGGCCAATGGATAGAAAGAAAGTCATTAGCAAAATGCTTTCTACCGGTTTCGCTGCTTCATAGAACTCATGGCGTTGATGACTACTGCCCACCACAAGACCAGCGAGGAAAGCCCCGAACACAGCTGAGATACCGATCAATCCCGCGAGCGCTGCCGCCGAGAAACACCAGGCTAGGGCCGCTACAGGCCGAAGGTCCAACTTACCAAGCACGAGTTTTGCAAATGGCAAGTCAAATTTGCGATCGCGCGCCAGGTAGCGGATCAAAACTACCAATAGGATGACAGCGACGATAATCTCAACAAATACAATCGCGTCAAATCCCTCACCCACAAGGCTAGTAAGAACAATCATCATCAGGGCAACCGCGAGATCTTGCGCGATCAACACGCCAACAGCGATCCGCCCAGTTCGGCGCCGTAAAGCGCCAACGTCCTCCATCATCTTGACGGCGACCGCGGTACTAGAAAGAGCCAAGACGAAGGCAAAAAGTACGACATGCGTCATTGGCCAATCGAGTGCATAGCCAAGGAACAAAATGGCTACGAGGCTGACCAAAATCTGCAGACCAGTAGTGAAAACGGCGATTCGCCACATGCGCCTAAAACTGCGAACGGAAAGCTCCATTCCGATG
>MDTE01202570.1_pt1 | contig 11196 bp, 8 predicted proteins | sample 811231 | NCBI WGS metagenome assembly MDTE01 (sample SAMN05326651, study PRJNA326480) | marine metagenome | isolation source: seawater | place: Indian Ocean: Red Sea | collected 2010 | reverse complement strand
CACCGCCGATCACGACGACTTTTCCGGGTGTCACGCCAGGGACGCCGCCTAGCAGAACACCGCGTCCGCCATGCGCAATTTCGAGGCACGTCGCGCCCGCCTGAACGGCCATGCGTCCGGCGACTTCGCTCATCGGCGCCAGCAGCGGCAAACCGCCCCGGATATCAGTGACGGTCTCGTAGGCGATCGCGGTGCAGCCACTGTCGAGCAGACCCTGGGTCTGTGCCTCGTCAGGGGCGAGATGCAGATACGTGAACAGAATCTGGCCGTCTCGAAGCATGCTGATTTCGTCCGGTTGCGGTTCTTTGACTTTGACGATCATCTCCGCGTCGGCGAAGACGTCCTGCGCTGTTTCAGCAACCTTAGCGCCGGCTGCTTCATAATCGCGGTCATCGAACCCGATAAGGTGTCCTGCATTGCGTTCCACCAGCACCTCGTTACCGGCCGCAATGGCCTCGCGTACGCTTGCCGGGGTCATTCCGACCCGGTTTTCGAATGACTTAATTTCCTTGGGGACACCGATCAGCATGTCATGTTCCTTTGCATCGCAGATGTTTTCTATGTAGCGCGGAAAATGGGCAAACCAAACAAAAATTTTACACTACTGTAAAATTAGTTGTGAATTACCCACACTTCGATACAGTGTCGCCGATTCCTTCCACGATAAAGGGGCGCTGACGACATGCGGGCAATCATTGCCAAACAGCTGGGACCGCCGAAAGACCTGGTGATTGAGGATATCGACTCCCTCGTTCCGGGCCCCGGACAGGTCGTGGTCGACAACAAGGCCGCGGCGATCAACTTTCCCGACCTGCTGGTGATGGAAGGCAAGTATCAGGTAAGACCTCCGCTGCCGTTTTCGCCCGGCAAGGAAGGTGCCGGGATCGTCAAATCGGTTGGAGAGGGTGTCGATCGACTGACGGTCGGCGACCGCGTCATGGTACAGGTCGAATACGGGACCTATGCGCAGGAAGTGCGGGCTGAGGACTCCCAATGCTATCCGGTACCGGACGACGTCTCGTTCGAGGAAGCAGCCGCGATCGGTATCGCCTACCAGACTGCGCATTTTGCGCTTGTTGCCCGTGCGCATCTGAAAGAGGGCGACCAGGTATTTGTAACGGGCGCCTCCGGCAGTGTGGGGCTGGCGGCCATGCAGCTTGCCAAGGCGTGGGGCTGCGAGGTGATCGCCGGGCTGACGACGATGTCCAAGGAAGACCTGGCCCGCGAAAACGGTGCCGATCACGTTATCGATATCTCGGGCGATGGCGTGCGGGATACGATCCGGGACGATATCAAAAAAATAACCGGCGGCGGTGTCGACATCGTTATTGAAATAGTCGGAGGCGACGTCTTTGACGGCTCGGTGCGGGCTCTAAATTTCGGCGGCAGTCTGGTGGTTGTCGGTTTCACCGGAGGGGAGATCCCCTCGTTCAAGGTGAACTACGCGTTGCTGAAAAACATCGCAGTGACGGGCGTCAACTGGGCCGAATACCGCGACCGCGATCCCGACTGGGTTCAACGGGTGCAGGCCGAACTGTTCGATATGATTGCCGATGGAAAAATTCACGTTCCGGTGCAGGCGGTCTATCCAATGGATCAGGTCGTCGAGGCCTGCCGGATCATTTCCGAACGGAAAGTCCGCGGCAAAGTCGTCATCGCGATGGACGGCTAGCCGGTCGTTGGCTCAGCCGGCCGACCACTCCGACACGATATCGTCGTAGTGCGGCCGTGCGCGATCCGACAGTTCGCCGGTGCCGTTGCCGAGATACAGAAAGCCGGCGATTTCGTCGTCCGGTTCTGCGCCGATGGCCTGTTTGACGTCTGCGTCATAGGCATACCATTCGGTCAGCCACTGAGCAGCGTATCCCATCGACTGCGCCGCGATCAGCATCGTCTGGCACGCCGCACCCGATGACAGCACCTGTTCCCATTCGGGTATTTTGTGCTGTTTCTGAACGCGGGAAACGATCGCAATCACGACCGGTGCGCGGGTCAGGCGTTCCTGTTCGATCTCGATCTGTTCCTCGATGGCGTCGGGGTTGTTCTTTTTAAAAGCGCCGGCGATGACATCGCCAATTGTGTCGCGGGCGTCGCCGCGGATAACGATAAAACGCCAGGGGGTCAGGCGTCCGTGGTCGGGGACGCGCATACCGGCTTCCATGATTTTACGAAGGTCCGCGTCGTTGGGGCCTGGGCCGTCCATCATACGTGCGACGGTGGACCGGCGCGTGGTCAGAAAATCAATGGTATCGCTGTCAAGATTGTTGAGGTCGGACATGGTCAGCTTCCGTCGCGTTAAGATCAGATAATGCCGGCTTCTTCGGCGCGTTGACGCTCTAGCTGGCGCAGGGCGCCGCGCTGAATTTTACCGGTTGCGGTCAGCGGCAATTCGTCGACGAATTCCACCGCCCGCGGATATTTAAACGCAGATATCTGCGATTTTACGAAATCCTGCAACTCTGCAACCGTTTCATCGCCGACGCTGCCGGGTTCCTTGGGGATGATAAAGGCCTTCACGATCTGGCCCCGGTCCTTGTCGGGCGTGCCCACGACGGCCGCTTCGTGCACTTTGGGATGTTCCAGCAGGACGGCCTCAACTTCGAGCCCCGAAACGTTGTACCCACCCGTCAGGATCATGTCGTCGGTGCGCGCCTCGTAATAAAAGTATCCATCTTCGTCGATGCGGCAGAGATCGCCGGATTTGTTCCAGCCGTCCTGAATATAGCCTTTTTGCTTCTCCAGGTCGTCGAGATAGCGGCACCCGTTGGGGCCCTTCACGATCATCAGGCCTATTTCGTCGGGTTTGACGTCTTCGAAATTCTCATCCACGACCCGGACTTGGAATCCGGGGACCGCCTTGCCGATCGCGCCCGGTTTGATGTCGTCGCCGCTGGCGGAAATGAAGATGTGCAGCAATTCGGAGATGCCCAGACCGTTGATCATCTCGACGCCGGTGATCTCTTTCCATTCGTTGAAGATCGCGGGTAGCAGCGGCTCTCCTCCACCGACGCATTCGCGCAGGGAGGACAGATCGTAGTCGCGCGCCTTTTCCAGCATCAGCTTGTAGCCGGACGGGGTCGAGAAGCAGACCGTGGCCTTGTGCTTCTCGATGGTCTGAAGGACGGCTTCCGGGGTACCGCGTTCCAGCAGCACTGCCGTGGCGCCGAACCGGAACGTATCGGCGATAAACGCACAGAGGCCGTAGAGGAACGCGATCTGCGGGCTGCCGCAAACGATATCGCCGGGCCGGATTTTGACCACGTGACCGATGAAGCAGTCCGCTGCGGCAAGGATGTCGCGGTGAAAATGCAGCGTGCCTTTCGGCGTGCCGGTCGATCCCGACGTGAACCCGATGATTGCCGGGTCATCGGCAGCGGTGTCGACATTTTCGAACGTATCCGGCTGCGCCTCCATGGCCTTTTCCAGGGCGTCATCACGCTCTGCGCCGAAATACAGAATGTGTTCGAGGTCCGGTGCGCCTGTTTGCGCCTTGTCGATATCCTCCGCGAGGTTGTCGTGCGAAATCGCAAACCGGACCTTCGCCTTTCCGATCATATAAACCAGTTCGCGTTCCCGCAGGACCGGCATCGTCGTGATCGCGACCCCGCCGGCTTTCAGCACGGCCAGCCAGGAAGCGATGAGCATGGGGTGGTTGCCGCTCCGGATCAGGACGCGTTCGCCCGGCACGAAACCGTACTCCTGCACCAGGACGTTCGCGATCCGATTGGCGCGGTGCATCAGGTCTTTGTAGGTCCAGGTCTCGTCGCCAAAGATCAGCGCAGGTGTATCGGCATAGCCGGCGGCGACCTGCTGATCGATCAGGACGTCCGCGATGTTGAAGCGGGCAGGATAGTCTGCCAGCTCCGGAAGTACCGAATAATCCATTTCCGGCCACAGGTCCGGGGCCGGCATGTTGTCCCGGATGAAAGTATCCACATGTGAAGTCGGTTCGGTCATGACGCCTCAGTTTTTCCTATCCGGAATTTAGAATGCCGACCAATTCGGGGCCAATAGTTTCGGACTATTCCTGACAGGCCTAAACGGTTCGGTTTCCCGTATCCATCATTATTTTTACGTTAGTGTAAAATTTTCTTGGAATCAAGCAACACGGCTGCTACATCGGGTGCACATAACAGCAATCGGGACCGCAGGAGGCTCTGATGAAAGACCTTGTCCAACTGGAACTTATCCGGGAATCGCTCATCGCCGTCGTGAACGAGATGCGCGCGAACATCATTCATTCCTCCTACGCGCCGATTATTTACGAAGGCCACGATTTCTCCTGTGCTCTGATGTCCGCGGACGGCCGCCAGGTGGCGCAGGGGCTGGCAGACCATCCGATCCATATCTTTGCGGTTCCCTATTCGACGCAGCAGGTCGTTGCCACGTTCAAGGACGACATCAATGAAGGCGATCTGTTCCTTCATAACGACCCCTATACCGGCGGCACCCATCTCAACGACGTTTTGATGCTCCAGCCGGTGTTCTTTGACGGCAGGCTCGGGATGTTTGCCGCTATGCGCTGCCACTGGAACGATGTCGGTGGGATGACGCCGGGTAGCCTTTCCGGACGGGTTAACGAAATCATCCAGGAAGGTATCTGCATCGAACCCACCAAAATCTGCGATCGCGGCGTCATGAACGAGCCGTTCATGAACCTGCTTTTCAACAATATGCGTGCGCGGTCCGAGCGGCTGGGCGATTTCAACGCCATGGTGGGGACCGGGCGCAAAGCGGAAGAGCATCTGCAGCGGCTATATAAGCGGTTCGGCGGTGGATTGCTCAGCGGTGTCGAAGAACTGATTGACCGGTCCGAACGCCAGCTGCGCGCCAAGATTTCCGAACGGCCCGACGGCGACTATTTCGCGGAAGGATATATCGAGAGCGACGGCACCAATCCCGATCCGCTGGTAGTCAAACTGAAACTGACCGTGGAGGGCGACGAAATCATCGCCGATTTCACTGGTACCTCTGCGCAAACCAACGGTCCAACCAATTGCGGTCCCGCCATGGCGCTGAATGCGGTGGGCACGATCGTCAAATCGTTCCTCGATCCCCGGACACCGATCAATCAGGGATCGTTCAACCCGATCACGGTTATCTCGGAAGAGGGCACGTTCATCAATGCGCGTAACGATGCACCCTGCGGCGGGATGGCGGAATGCAAGTTCCTGATCGATTCAGTCGTGGCCGCCGCGATGGGCAAGGTCGCGCCTGAAATGACAGTCGGTGACCTAAAAGGCGGCGCCAACCATGTCATTATTTCGGGCGCCGACGCGGACGGCGCAAATTATATCCATTACGAATGGCCCGCGGGCGGTACGGGCGCATCCACGGGGACCGATGGTTCCAACGCCGTGCGCAGTTTCAACGAGGGCGATTTTAATTCCATCCAGTCGGTGGAAACGGTCGAAGGGCAGTTTCCGCTGCGCGTGGAACGTTGCGAACTGCGCGAAGGAATGTGCGGCGATGGCGAATTCCGGGGTGGGTTCGGTCTGCGCCGCGACGTTCGAATTCTGTCCGGAAGGGGCGGTCTTTCGGTGATTTCCGAGAAAAACGTCATTCCGCCTTACGGGGTGGAGGGCGCAGCAAATGGTGCCGCCAACAGTTTTACCGTCATTCGGGACGGGGAGGTGGTCCAGCCTTCGGATATGCCGGGCAAAATTTCGGGTTTTGCGTTACGGCCGGGTGATATCGTACGGGAAGAAACAGCGGGTGGTGGCGGCTACGGCGATCCGCTTGAACGGGATCCCGACAGGGTTCTCGCCGATGTCGCGGAACGGTACCTGTCGGAGGCAGACGCCAAAGCGCGGTTCGGCGTGGTGATCGAAAACGGTGTGGTTGACGCAGCGGCGACCGACGAATGCCGAAAAGAAATGGCGGAAGACCGCGTCTGGGTGACGCTGGAAGTTGCTAACGAAGAACTTTCGGACGGTCCGAGGCGGCAGTTCGTAGTGCCGCAGACGCTGGCCGGACAGTTAGGTGTATCCGACGGCGATCTTGTGGAGCTTGTCACCGGGCGCGGCGCGCCGCTGAGGGCGTGGGCAAAAATTGGCGGCGAGGGCGACACGGTTGTCGTCAGCGCGACAAGCATGGATATCATGGGCACCGCGCCCGGGGACCGGGTGCGTATGCGCGCCACCGTTTCCCAACCTGCAACGGCAGCATGAGAAGAAACGATGGCTGAACAGAAATATATCGTCGGCATCGACGTCGGCGGCACTTTCACGGACCTGTTATGTCTGAACACGGAGTCCCAGGAACTGCTGTCGGAAAAGGTCCCGTCCATTCCGGGCAAGCAATGGGAAGGCGTGCTCGGCGCGTTGGAAAAGCTTGGCATCGACTACAGTGAGATCCGGGCGTTCGTTCACGGCACGACCATCGCCACCAATGCCCTGCTGGAACGCAAGGGAGCGAAAACCGGTCTCGTTACCACCGACGGTTTTCGGGATACGCTGGAGATCGGCCGGACACGGCGCCTGATCGGCGGACTGTTCGATATCAAGTTTGTCCGGCCCAAGCCGCTGGTGAGCCGGGATCTCCGCCTTGAGGTGAACGAACGCGTTGCCGCGGACGGTGAAATCCTGAAATCGGCGGATGAAGTCGATTTCGCGCCAATCATGGAAAAATTTCGCGAAAACGGCGTGGAAACGATCGCCATCGCTTTCATGAATGCCTATCGCAACGACGCGAACGAGACGGCAGCGCTTGAGAAGCTGCAGGCGCTGGCGGGCGACATTCCCGTCTGCGCATCAACGGGTGTGGTGCCCGAAAAAGGGGAATTCGAGCGGTTTTCCACCTGTGTCCTGAATGCCTATCTGACGCCGATAATATCGGGGTATCTCCAAACCCTGGCAAGCGAGCTTGAAGGACAGGGGATCTCGGCCCCGGTAAATGTCATGGGGTCCAATGGCGGGGTGATGACGCTGGACCAGGCGGCCCAGTTTGCGGCCGGCACGTTCCTGTCGGGTCCCGTGGGCGGCGCCGGGGGCGCAGTGCGTATCTGCGAAATGGCCGGTGTCGACGACTGCATCACCTTCGATATGGGTGGTACCAGTACGGATGTCGCCCTGATCCACCAGCTGACGCCAAGGATCAGCCATTCCAACCAGATCGATGCCTACCCGTTGCAGGTACCGCAATTAGATATCCACACCATCGGGGCCGGCGGCGGATCTATTGCGTGGGTTCAGCCGGACGGCACGCTGGAGGTCGGCCCGCAAAGCGCCGGCGCCATGCCGGGACCCGCGTGCTATCAGCGTGGCGGCACCGATCCGACGATCTCCGATGCCAATCTAATGCTGGGACGCCTGCCGACCGATCGCACCCTGTCCGGTGGTTTGCAGCTGTCAAAAGAACTTTCTGAAAAGGCTTTCCAGGATCTGGCGGACAAGTTGGGCGAAGACGCGGGGTCACCGACCCAGCTCGCCGATGGCGTTCTCCGTATCGCGGTGTCCAAGATGGCAGGCGCGGTCCGTGAGGTTTCGGTGCATCGAGGGTTCGATCCGCGCGACTTTGCACTGCTCGGATTTGGCGGTGCCGGTCCCATGCATGTGTTCCTCGTCGCCGAAGAACTGTCCATCCCGCAAGTTATCGTTCCCAGATTCCCGGGCCATCTGTCGGCCCTGGGACAGCTGCTGGCCGATCTGCGCCGGGACTTCGTTATTGCCTGGGGCGGTCCGCTGGATGGCCTGGACATTGTCGAGTTCCGGGACAAAGCCGCTGACATGCGTGTCGAAGCGGCGGCGCTTCTCTCTGCGGACGGTTTTGGCGAGGACCGCCACGAACATACGTTTACGCTCGATATGCGCTATGTCGGTCAGTCGTTCACGCTGTCCATTCCCTGCGATCCGGAAACGGCGAGTTGGGAGGAGCTGCGCGAGGCGTTCCACAACCGTCATGAACAGACCTTCGGCCGTGCCGACCGTCACAGTGATGTCGAACTGGTGAACATTCGCCTGTTCTCGCTCGGTCTGATCGACAAGCCGGAGCTGGGTTTCAGCGCGGACGCAGGGGGAGATCCGGTCATCGAGCGCCGCCAGGTCTGGTTTGGCGATGACTGGACGGACTGTCCCATCATGGATCGGACGAAGATAGGTGCCGGCGAAATCTTCCAGGGGCCGATGATCATCGAGGAAGCCGGCGGTACCTCTGTAGTGCCACCGGGCTGGATGATAACGGTACACGCGTCCGGGTCTCTCGATTGCCGGCGCAGCTACGACGATTGAGTTTGCTTGTTTCAACAACGGCCGGGGGGTAGCCTCCGGGCCGTAACTTTTATTCGAAAGTGTTCACCATGACCCCAGCTGAAACCGCTCTCACCGAAGCGCCCGAACCTGTCGGCGCGATGGCCCATGACGACTATTACAAGGTCGCGACTGACAGCCTGCCGGGTGCCGGTCTGGGCAGTTACTCTCTGCCCGACGATGTCCGTTTCGTCATACACAAGGGTGAGGGGTCCCGCCTGCAGGACGTGCGGGGACGCTGGTACATCGACTATGTCGGCGGTGCCGGCGCGCTGATACTAGGGCACGCCTTTCCGACCGTGGTTGATGCGGTCAAGGACCAGGCCGGTCGCGGAGTCCACTTCTTCGGGACGCTGAACGAGCAATGCATTCAGCTGGCCGAGGACCTGAAAGAGATTATTCCCTGCGCCGATCGTATCGCGTTCACGACCACGGGCTCGGAAGCGACGGCCTATGCAATGCGCACTGCGCGCGCGGCGACCGGGCGCAGCAAAATACTGAAATTCGAAGGCGCCTATCACGGAAATCACGATTATTCGGCGTTCAGCGTTACACCGACTGCGCTGTCGAATTATCCGCAGGGGCGTCCCGATACCGGTGGGCTTCCAGCCAATATGGCGGAGAACGTGCTGGTGTCTCCCTATAACGATCTGGAGACGGTGCGGCGCATCGTGGAAGAGAACCGGGACGACCTTGCCGGGGTCATCGTCGAACCGGTTCAGCGGATTATCTTCCCCGATGACGACTTTCTGCCCGGCCTGCGCAAGATATGCGACGACAACGACGTCCTGCTGATCTTTGATGAAGTCGTAACCGGGTTCCGTCTTGCCCTGGGTGGCGCGCAGGAATATTTCGGCGTGCTGCCCGATATTGCCAGCTACGGGAAAATCGTCGGTGGCGGCGGACCGCTCGGATGTGTCGGCGGCAAGGCCGAATTCATGGACCTGATGAACCCGAGGAACAAAGGGCAGGCCAACTATTCCTACGTCAACGGCACGTTGCACGGAAATCCGATTGCCGCCGTCGCCGGCATGGCGACGCTGACTGAGCTGAAAAAGCCGTCATTCTACAAAGATCTTCACGCATTGGCGGATGACGTGTGCTCAGCCTGCCAGGAGGTGCTCGACAAGCATAACCTGCCTGCCATCGCCACCGGGAAGGCGTCTTTCTTGCAGATCCTGTTCATGGACAAGGCACCCAAAAACCATGCGGATGTCATGAACTCCGATGCCGCGGCGACCCGAGCGCTGGATCTGGCACAGATGCACGAAGGTCTTTATGTGCTGCCGAACGTCCGGCGTTTTGTGTCAGGCGTTCATACCGGCCAGGATATCGAGGATACCGTGCGGGCCCTCGACGCGGCCTGCAAGCGTCTCTGATGTCGGACCGGAAGGGCGGGGGCGTCCTTTTTTCGGAGATGACGCCGCCGGATGGCGCGGAAGATCATTTCAACAACTGGTACAACAACCATCATATGCCGAGCCATGTGTACGGCGTGCCGGGCTTTCGGTCCGGCCAGCGTTATAAAGTGCCCGACAGGCCGGATTATCTGGCGATATACGATCTGGAATCCCCCGCGACGCTGACCGACGACGAATACGTAAACCGTAAATACAAACCCGACGCGCCCACCAAGAAAATGCTGTCGGAAGTCATCGCTTTCACGCGCTATATCGGGGATGAAATCGGTTTTCAGGTGCGCGAGGGTGTATCCGTCGACGATGCCCTGGATGCGCCGCTGGTTTTGGGGGTGTTTATCGAGCTGCCAGACGATGCAGCCGACGAATTTGTCGATTGGTACCAGACCGAACATACGCCGATGGTGCTGGAAAGCTCTCTCTGGCGGATGGTCCGGCATATGAAGATCGTGGATGCCGATCCCAACCCGTTCACGCACATGTTCATCCATTACATCGAACGCGAAGATGCGCTAAACAGCGAAGAACTTGCCGCGGCGCGTGCCACCGAGTGGCGCAACCGGCTGGCAGAGAACGACTGGTTCAAGACGCATCCCGTGATGTATCACCGCCACGGCAAGCGCTATCACAAGGGTGAGCCCGAAGCGGCGACTTTCACGCTCGATATCTGATTTAATTCATCAAGGGAGATGAGGAATGGCGATAGAACCGTCAAACAGGGACCTGTACGAAGCCGGGCTAGAGGCACGCAAGAAGGTATTGGGTGAGGAATACGTAAATCCCAACATCGAAAAGGGCGAAAAGGACCACCTGACCGGCAAAATTCAGACCATGGTCACGGAATACTGCTGGGGCGGCGCGTGGACCGACGATACGCTTGATCACAAGACGCGCAGCATGCTGAACTTGGCGATCCTGACGGCGCTCGGAAAAATGCAGGAACTAAAATCCCATACGCGCGGGGCAATCCGCAACGGCTGCACCGTCGAGGAAATCACCGAGGTCCTGGCGCATGCTACGGTCTATTGCGGCATTCCTGCCGGCGTAGATGCGTTCCGCAGCGCGCGAGAAGCGCTCGATCAGGCCGAGAAAGAGGGGCTCCTGTAAGCCCTAGTGATCGCGTAGGAGGCTGCCGAGGCCGTCGATCCGGTCCGGGATGCCCGCATTGCGAAGGCTGTGCCACAACGTAGCGGAATTGCTGGACACCACCGGCTTGCCGAGTTCCGCTTCCAGCGGTTCGATGCTGTCGAACGTGTTGAAATCCGTACAGCAGATCAGCAACGCCTCGGCATCCGGCCGGTCGACCGATCGTGCATGTTCAAAGACATCGGGCGGCGGCACGCGGGAGATTTTCTGGATGTTCTCCAGCGAAGTGTTGAGGCTAAGTCCGACATTCCCCAATACCTCGATTCCGTGGCCTGCCAGGTAATGGGTTTCGTGATCGTTGGTTTCCGGCGTGTAGGGCGACGCCATGACGATTTTGGTCGTCCCCAGTGCGTTCAGCGCTGCAACGATCGCCTGGGCGGTGGAAT